>ERZ842401.918-NODE-918-length-43712-cov-21.764780_pt1 | contig 43712 bp, 34 predicted proteins | sample MGYA00521270_ERZ842401 | MGnify/ENA primary metagenome ERZ842401 (study PRJEB31892, sample SAMEA3878208) | bioreactor metagenome | biome: Moose rumen | place: Sweden | collected 2011-10 | study: EMG produced TPA metagenomics assembly of the PRJEB12797 data set... | reverse complement strand
GCTTTTTCTTTGTAAAAAAAGAAATTCCGCAGAAAAAGAGTCAACACCTACCTCTATATGCCCGGAATGCCGATGTACACTGGGTTTTAGGGGAGGTAGGTGTTGCTCAAACACCTACCTAAGAGGTACCTGACACCTACCTCAACACCTACCTTTAGGCAGCCATGAGAGAGATGACCTTGTAGAACATCACGTTGCCGCGATGTGTGTGCTCAAATCCCAATTCCTTCATGGCCAGTCCTAAGTGTACCTTAGTACTGTGGTCATTCTTTACAGAGGGGTATTCCTGTTGAATCATCCTGATAAGTTCCGAACAGTTCATAGCCGTTGCAGCCTCGTTGCTTTCAGGCTTACGGAAACAGCAGCGCAGAATGTCTGCTATGTCCTTTTGTTCCATGTAGTTATGATTTAACTCCTGAATGCGTGCCACCTCCGAGTTATTGAACCAGTAGGGAATCTTCAGCTCACGAATTTCGTAGAGCACTTGGGCATAAAGCTGCTCGTAACAGATGTCTCCTGTGTTGTCGATGATGAGCCCATGCGGAATAGACAGGCAGATGTAACGTCGGCTACCAGTAGCGTCGGTGAGAGGGTGAGGGTTGTTCGTCGTGGCTACGAACGAGGCAAAGCGCATGCGGTCTTCCTGTGAGTTGCCGTAGATGGGGCGTCCGTTCACCTTGCTTTTTGAGAGCGTCTGCTTCAGTGCCGCATGTTGACTGGGGCGTATGGCCTCCAGTTCGTCAAGGTTCACCAGCAGGTTGTTGGTCAGGGCCATTTCCTTGTCGAACTTGTTCGACAGGTTAAGATGGTCCAGGAAGTACTGACGCAGATGCTTTGGCAGCAGGCGCTTAACGAAGGTTGTCTTTCCGCAGCCTTGTTCACCTATCAGGGTGGGCACACATTCATTGCCGTGAAGCGTGTCCATCTGTAGCCAGTGGGCTACTGCCGACCGTAGCCAGACAGCGAGGAAACTGTGTTGCTCCGTGCTGATGCCAGGAATGCGGCTGAATAGGTTTGCCACATGGTTCTTTCCGTCCCAATGGGGCAGGTGTTCCAAGTAGTCACCGATGGGGTTGAACACGGGAACTTCTTCAGAATGAAGCAGTTCAACGATGTCACCTTTCGGATTTCCACCTTCGCAGACATCCTCCCGCTTGGCCTTGACGATGATGCTGTTCAAGGCTTCTTGCGTAAGTGCTCGCCAATTAGGCTCCTCATTGGATTGGGGCTTGGTTGAAAACTCCACTTTTCCGTTCAGTACGTTGCGTCGGAACAAGTAGTTGTCCTGAAGAAACAGCTCTGCTGCTAACATCTTCTTCTGTGAAGCCACAATGGCCTCACCATTCACACATAATGAATCCAGCATAATAATAAAGATTTTAAAAGGTTACGAGGGCGATGAGTGGCCAAAAGTGTTTTTCACTTGCATCATGCCAACTGCAAAGGTACAAAATTTTTAAGCGAATTCCAAATTTTCAGCAAGATTTTTGCAAGAAAAATGTCAATTTTCTTTCAATTCTACATTTCTCATTCTTCATTTCTCATTTCTCATTTCTCATACCGAAGGTAGGTGTCAGGTAGGTGTCAGGTAGGTGTTTCGCTAACACCTACCTGTGCCGAAACGCTGTCTGTATCGGTGTTTCAGCCATATTGAGGTAGGTGGTAGGTGTTTTCTCTGAAAATCTTTTCCTTAGGGGGCGCACCTCGCAGAGAAACGGCACTTCTTGGGTAGAGAAGTGGCACTTCTCCGGTATCAAAGTGCCACTTTCCCTGGCGAGAAGTGGCACTTCTCTATAGGCTCGGGCGAGAATGACGTGTTTTGTAAGTCTAAATACCATCATTGTCACCTGTAAGTATATGGTTTATGAGTCGTAAGTCATAGGTTTATCTTCAGTAAATGGCATCGTTATGACATGATGATGACGGTTTTTGCTTTGTTTGTTTTGTCACGTCAAAAAATGTTTGTACATTTGTGGCAGCTATTAAGAATAGGAGTTATGAATATGAAAAAGACTGAAGTATCGGCAAGAGCCTTATTATTTACCTTATTATTATTGGTGGTTATTCTCCCGTTCTCTGCCGGAGCGCAGAACCTGCTGAAGGATGCGGGTAAGAATGTTGACGAGATTGTGCCGTCAGGGTGGGAGCATATTGAGGCTGTTGGCGACCTGAACAAAGATGGCATTGCCGACCTTGTCGTTTCAGCAACTCCTGACTTCCGTGAGCACATACGGGTTCGCGATGACGGTTACGAATATAACTTCAACCAACCTGTATTGGGCATATACTTTGGTACAGGCGGGGGAGAGTTTAGATGTTGGAAACAATATAACAACGTTATGCCTGCACTGGAATCGGAGCAAGAGATGCTGGACTGTGTCATTAGTATTACGGATCGCGGCACACTTCGCATAGCGATAGGCCGCATGTACTCAGCCGGCAGCAGTTACCATTCGACCGACTCCTACATTTTCCGCTATCAGAACGATGATTTTTTCCTGATAGGTAAGGAGTCGGACAGTTTCTCACGCATGTCTGGTGAACAGGAAACCGTCAGCTACAATTACCTCACGGGTAAAGTGCAGACCGTCAAGGGTAACGTCTTCGATGAAAGCGTGCAGCCCGTAGAGACGTGGAAGCGCATAGGGAAGTCCCCCCTTCGCCCGATGGGCGATCCGCTGTAAGAGGATGTTGCTTGCTGGTGTGGGGGATAAGGGCATGAGGCAAAGCCAAAATAAAGGTTCTTCCACATGGAGAAAAAATAATTCCGTTTTTATTTTGTATTGTCCTTCTTAATTCGTAACTTTGCAATTGCATTCGCTTGTATGGCTGTGATACACTATGAGTTGTGCGGAGCTGTCAGGCGGGCACTACATATTAGAAGGCGTTACTGACGCTTGGTTTTGGTCTAATCGAAACTACCACAATCGAAATGGCAATCAAAAACAATGCAGGGGTAACTCCACGGGGTGTTATTTACAGCTCCGTAGTGTGCTGCGAGGGTGCTTAATGCAACCCTCTAAAGCACACTTTACGGGTGTCTATATACTCCAACGTGGGTGTTTCTCTGTCTGTTTATTGCCAAGGCTGTGGTAGGCCTCGATAGACGAACAGGCAGATGTAAGCACCCACGTTTTTTTTGTGTAGGTAACAAAGAGATAAATACGTCTGAAGTAGGGTGTTCTCAGACAATAATTTGAGATATGCCCAAATTGATAGCTTCGCTGTTCTCTGGTTGCGGTGGCCTTGATTTAGGTTTTACAGGCGGCTTTGTTGTACAAGGCAGAGAATATGAACGTTTAGATACAACAATTGTCTTTGCCAATGATTTTGACCAAGATGCTGCAAATTGCTATAATGCGAACCCATTATTAACAGCAGATGGCGCAAACTGCTTGTTGCAGGATATACGAACCATTAATGCTGATGATATCCCTGATTATGACATTCTGCTTGCAGGTTTCCCTTGTCAGCCATTTTCAAATGCAGGAAACAGAAAAGGAGTAAACGATGTCAATGGTCGGGGCACGTTATTTGAGGAATGTGAACGTATTCTGCAAGCTAAAATAAATGCAGGTAATCGCCCTCAGGCTTTTGTGTTTGAGAATGTTAGAGGCATACTTTCTTCGAAGATGCCAAATGGCATTACTACGGTGCCGCAAGAGATTGCAAATAGAATGCAAGCACTTGGTTATAATGTTAGTCAGCAGTTAGTTTGTGCAAGTGACTATGGCGTGCCACAGCAAAGATATCGTGTGCTTATCATTGGTATTGATAAGCAACTAGATGTTGGCCCATTTGACTTCGAAACGATGCAACATGTTGTCGGTAAATATGGTATTCCCTCAAAGAGTTATGGAAGAGACGAGGATTTGCTTCTTGGTACTATTCTTCAAGGTGTACATGAACTCCCAGATGATGTCGTATGGGCATATAGTGAAACGACTCAGCATTCTGTTGATTTAATAGGTGGATGCCGACATGGAGCTGAAGCCATAGAACTATTTCGGCCAGGATTCAGAAAAGAAGATCTTCCTGCAATTGTGTTCGAAGGAAGGTCGTGGAAGGATATTCCCTATGAAATGCTTTCTCCAAGATTCAAGAAAATTGCCGATGACCCAAAGCGATACCATGCACCAAAATTCTTCCGTCGCTTTGCCTTTGGAGAAATTAATGGAACTATTACAGCCTCAGCTCAACCGGAAAATTGTGGAGTGACACATCCGATAGAAAATCGCAGATACTCAGTCAGGGAGTGTGCCCGTATTCAGTCTTTTCCTGACAATTACCGTTTTAACGTCATTCCCTTGCAGTCACAGTACAAAGTAATCGGGAATGCTGTTCCACCGGTACTGGGCTGGGTTATTGCAAAAGCATTGTTGAACATCTTACCCAAATAATTATGGCATACTTATCAAAACATTCAATATTAAAAGCATTCGAGATATTGTCTCGTTCTAATCCAAAATCATTGCAGGGTTTTAGTGGCTTGCAATATTTTATCGCAATCGATAGATATTATAAGGAAAATGAAGGTCAACCATGTGATTCTTCAGTAACGAATCAGCGTACTAAATTCACTTCTTATGTCGAAGATGTTATAGCATTGGATGACAACCACTACTTAAGCAGCTTTAAGATTTTGTTTTCAGGTACAAAGACTATTTCAGGAACTGTAAGTAGTAATTTCTTTAATGGGAGTTCCGTTGAATTGTCCAATAATACTAATGACAAAAAATTTGGATATCCTAAAAAGTCAGCTTTATTATATGCAATTAATGGAAAGGTATATAGAGAACAAGAATACTATGCAAATCTTTCAGAATATTTGACACAAGAGATTGAAAAGGTTGCATTAGCAATTTGGTTACTGAGAAAAAGTCCTGATATTGAACAACTCACAATACATGAACTCCGAAATAGTTTGGGTATGAAATATACGCCTTTGTTCGTTGATACGCTTATCCCAATACATTTGGACTCATGGGATTCGTACAAAGACATTCTTGAACTATCTTGTTCAAATGAAGTTGCGCAAATTAGGGCCGAAGACATATTCCCAAACGAAAAATCTTACAGTTATAGTGCCTATGAACAAAAAATCTATTTTGGCACTCCTGGCTCTGGCAAATCATGGACAATAAAAAGATGTTATGAGATGCGATTGGAAGGAGACAAATATGTGGAGGATGACGAGAAGAAAAAGCGTGTTATCCGCACCACGTTCCACCCTGATACAGACTATGCTTCGTTTGTAGGATGCTACAAACCTATCAAGGATGAGGATAACGAAAAGAAGATTGTCTATGAGTTTGTTCCGCAGGCATTTACGGACGCATACGTTGCGGCTTGGAGTGATCTGGAAAATCCTTATTATTTGATTATTGAGGAAATCAATCGTGGTAATTGTGCCCAGATATTTGGCGACTTGTTCCAGTTGTTAGATAGGAACAAGGATGGATATTCTGAATATCCAATCAAGGCAGACCATGATTTAAGGGATTACCTCGTGGAGCATCTGCCTGAGGACAGTGAAGGTATTAGGGACGGAAAACTTTGTCTGCCTCCAAATCTCAGCATTATCGCTTCGATGAACACCAGCGACCAGAGTTTGTTCCCCATGGATTCAGCCTTCAAGCGTCGTTGGAGTTGGGAGTATGTGCCTATCGATTATGAGAATGCGGAATCTGGGACGTTCGAGATTACCATTGGAGGCGAGACTTATAATTGGCATGAGTTCCTAAAGGCTGTCAACGAGAAGATTAAGAAAGTCACATCGTCAGAGGACAAGCAGATGGGCAACTTCTTTATCAAGGCCAGTGTGGATGAAAAGGAATTCTGCGACAAAGTGATGTTCTATCTTTGGAGTGAGGTCGGCAAGGACAACTATCAGACTAACGATGCCATATTCCGCTATTATGCGGAAGAGGACAAACTGAAGGAGTTCTCGTTTAATGAACTGTATGACGAGAGGCAGAGGGCAACGATACTGAAGGGCTTTATACGTTACATCGAAGAAGAAAAGAAATGAAGATTTTCTTTGAGGAATATGTCTATAAGTGGGATGTTGTGAAGGATTATCTTCATGACCACTATGTGATGTACCTCAAGGACGGACGTGTGACGATTCCCTACGTGGGATACTACTATTCGTCGAATGCTGAAGACTCTGTATTCATTCTGCCTAAAGTGTTTATCAACATCGACGAGAACAAGGAGGAGAAGGCTTTCGGGATATTCAAGCCAGAAGATATTATAGATACCAACGACGAGAATAACCCTTTGCTGAAGTCGCAGTATTTCAATGAGGTGTTTAATCTCTCCACATGGATATATCGGGCCATCGCCCGCTATCAGGAGCGGCACAGTCCTGAGAATATAACCGAATCGGTTGAGGTGCAGAATGTGGAATCGGTGAATGGCGACAATAGCGAGACATGGATAAACATCATCCTGCAGTTGATTCGCTTCAACAATGAGCACAGGAACCTCTTCACTTATATTGCAAAGATTAATTCGCAAGGCCATCATAAGATTAACTGGCAGAAAACCATCAGCAAGGTGCGCCCCTGGTTGCAGGACGGAAGTCCTGTCTATATGGAATTCCGCAACAAGTCGAAAGTCATTAATTATGATGAAGAACTGATTGTGTCGTTCTTCTCTGTGCTGGATTACTTGCATGACAAATACAATTTCCGCATTCTGAGGAATGTGAACTACCAGACTTATCCGAAGGATGTGGAGAAACTGATTGCATCGGGCAAAGGCACGCGGCTGTTGAGAAACATCAGAAGAAAGTATTTCAAGGACGAACTGGTGAAGTTGTGGCAGTTGCTCTTTGTGTTCTTCGAGAAAGCCCAGACCATGAGGAGCAAGCAGACGCATGAAGAGTCGCTGATGGTCAGGAATTTCAATATGGTGTTTGAGGATATGATCGACACGCTTATCAGCGACGACACGAAGGAAAAGAACGAGAAATTGAAAGACCAGCCAGACGGCAAAATCGTTGACCATATCTACCATTATGGCTCGTTGGTTCGGGAGGATGACATCTATTATATAGGCGACAGTAAGTATTACAAGGAAGGACACGACCCAGGCGAGAATTCCATCTACAAGCAGTTTACATACGCCAAGAATGTCATCCAGATGAATATGGATGTTACTTCGCCAGCCGAAAAGATTGGCCGGGCGAACTATTATGACGAAGTGACAGAAGGTTACAACATCACGCCAAACTTCTTTATCAGGGGAATGGTGAACCCTCAGCATATCAATTATCAGGAGGCAGAACTGGAACAACAGAAAGGAAAGGACGGGAAACCAGCTGTTGAGAAGCGTTGGCATCACAAAAACAGATTGTTCGACAGAGACACGCTGTTCGTGCTGAAATATAGCATCAATTTCTTGTTTGTATTGTCGGCATACGCAGCCGGTAGGGTGGATGAGGCTTACAAAAAGCATATAAGAGAGAAGTTCAGGAAGAACCTGAAAGATGAATTAGAAAGGAAGTATCATTTCTATCTTTTGTTGTCGAAAGGTGACAGGAAAGAGGCCGTTGACCGGCATTTCCGGTTGTTGAATGGAAAGGTGTTCAATTCGTTTAATGACGGGCGGATTCTGCTATGTGCATTTGAAAAGGAAAAGCGTGGAGCCGTACAGCTGTTTGAGCAGATAAAGGGTGATTTTAGGGTGATTCGATACAAGTTGGGGCAGGACATACATGAGGCCATTCAAAGTCAGCCTGACATATCATTGGAACCTCGCACGGCCTCTGTTCAAGCAACACTTTTCCCGATGAGAGGAGCAAAACTTGAAGACATTCGTGACGATCAGGATGTGTATAATTTTGTTTGGCGTTCATTGATATTGAAGGACATGGTCTTTGGACCAGGACAGATAATTACGGAATGTCATAAGAATTTTGATTTTCTTGATAAATACCCGGGTATGACAACTCAGGATTGGGATAAAGTGGTAATGCGTTTCATTCGCGATATTCAGAGTTGTTATGACTTGGATATGGAAGAAATATTCAGCATGACTGCGTAAGGCTTCAATTCTGTGACATCCTGACTGATATAGGGGCTATGTCGGTCAACTGACGGCGAATAGGGTGTGACGTTAATGGGAAAGGCATTTTGCTGAGAACGGAGGCGCGGCTGGAGTCCGCTTGAAGAAACGGGACGTTTTTTGTTTCAGGGCATGGAGGGCGCTGTTGTGGGGGATTGTTGGTGCTTGGGAAGATTTATTCGTGTTTTGCATTGTTTTGTGCAAAATAATGATTATCTTTGCAGACGAGAGTGGCTGGGGGACTGTCCCGTTACTTGACTGCTAATTTTATTTGCTAATGAGCAACGATGGTTTGAACATACCAAAGAATGAGACCTTCACCTGGCTACAGCCGGGTGCTTGGCGTAAGCCTTGTATCGTTCATGTTACGATGGTGGCAAATGCCCGACAGCCGCTGTTTGGTTCATTGGCTTATAGTGGTACTGAGGCGGTGGTAGAAAAAACTCCTATTGGCTGGGTGCTCATTAATGAGGAACGCCGTATGCTTGACCTTTGTCCTGAAGTGAAGATTCTTGCTGACAAGGTAATGCCTGACCATCATCACATGGTGCTTCAGGTTCAACGTACGATGCCCCGTAGTATTAAAGAGGTGTTGCGTGGCTACATGCAGGGCTGCAAGGCCGAGGCTCGTAAACTTGGAATTACAGAAAATCTTTACGATGGACCTCCGTTCTACAAGGTGTTGACTCACAAGGGACAGCTTCGTGCGATGATTGAATACGTGAAGGCCAATGCAGAACGTGCCTGGCAACGCAGGCAGAATCCAAATCTTTTCCGTATGCACAGGAAGACTGGGATTTGTGGTTTGCAGTTTACGTCGATGGGTAACCACTTTTTATTGAGTTGGCCTGACCGGCAGTTGGTTAATATGTCGAGAAGTGCTACTGACGAGCAGATAAGTGAACGGTTACAGACGGTATTGTCGGCAGCTCATAATGGTGCTATAACCTATACGGCAGCCATTAGTGCCGGCGAACGGATCATAGCCAGGAAAGTGCGTGAGCAGGGTTTCCCGTTGGTGGTGCTGTTGAACGATGGCTTCCCGTCTGTAGGGGCGCCCCATGAAAGATTCTATAAACCTGGTGGGGTGTATTTCGATGCTTGTTCACGGGGGAAATTGTTGCTGTTGGAACCAGATGAAGGTGCTTTTGTTCAGCCTGCTGTACTCTTGGCTACGAAGGAGGCTTTGCGGAGGAAGGCAGAGGAAAGGCATCTTTGTTATACGGATGTTCCTGTTGATTCGAAACGCTACCGGTTTATGGCCCTGAACGAAATGGGGCGGCTGATGGTGGGCGCGGATGGAATCTGCGGGTAATTGACGGGACTTTTTGGGGGGTGATTGATGGGATTTAAAGATGATTGATATGAAACATAAAGGAATAATGATGATTGTTGTGGGTGCTGTGCTGGGAATAATAACGGCTTGCAGCACGATGACTGCCGCAGAACGTGCAGAGCGGGCTTTGGCGGTGGAGAAGGCTTTGGAATTGCGACACTATGTGGTGGACGTGCAGATGATGTATCCCTACAGGGGGCAGGCTGTCAATGTGACCAGTACCTATTCGTTAGAGGTGAAGGGGGATACGCTGGTGTCATATTTGCCTTACTTCGGGCGGGCTTATAATGTTCCCTATGGTGGAGGCAAGGGGATGAACTTCACGTCTCTCATCAGCAGTTATGAGGCGGTGAAGGACCGTCAAGGCCGGACACACGTCAGGTTGGTGACGGATAATGATGAAGACCTGATTGTGTTTGAACTGGAGATATTTGATAATGGGCATGCGGCGATTGACGTCCATGCTCGTGAACGCGAGCCGATTAGCTATAGTGGTCAACTGGTGGATAAAGAAGATAAGTGATGGATAAACTATCGGCAGAACAGCGGCATAAGAATATGGCGGCGATACGGTCGAAAGACACGAAGCCAGAGATGATTGTGCGGCGATGGCTGTGGGGTAGGGGATTCCGTTATCGGCTGAACTCGCCAAGGCTTCCGGGGCATCCTGACTTGGTGCTGAGGAAATACAGGACTTGTGTGTTTGTGAACGGATGTTTCTGGCATGGCCACCATGTCGATTTACAATTAACAATAGAGAACTCGGCGTGTTGTAAGATCCCGATAACGAACAGGGAGTTCTGGGTGAAGAAAATTCGCAGGAACAAGGAACGGGACAAGGAGGAGCAACGCAAACTGGCCGAGATGGGGTGGCACTGCATCACGGTGTGGGAATGTGAGCTAACGCCCAAACGTAGGGAAGAGACGCTGCAGTCGCTGGCTTTCACGCTGAACAGTATTTATCTGCATGACCACGAGGTGCAGCAACCATACGTCCTGCCAGAAGAGGAGCCTGGTATCGGCATGGCGGCAGAGGACAGACTGGGGCGTGATTAGACTCCGCCAGTAAGACTAAACAGGAACTGCTGGCCGGTATATTCCCAGCGTGCAACCTGGAAACGGATGAGACGGGCCAGCAGGGTAATGGCCTGACGGCGAGGAATGGCCGAACGACGCACTACCTGATTGAGGGTGAGACGCTGGCCCTGAAAGGCATCGAGAAGCTTGCGGACTGTGTCAGTATAGGTCATAGTAGTGCCTTGAGGGTTCTGGGATTCACGCCAGATGGCCAGATGAACGGGTGAGGCAATAATGTTTTCGTCGGCTATGCGAATGTAGGCAATGGCTTTGTCGTCCTCGCTGATGGCGCACACAGGGCGGCGGGCAGAAGGTGAGACAGTAGCAACGACAATGGTGCGTCCGTCAACATGATAGGTGTCGAACTTGATGCTGGCTTCTGGGCGACAATAGCGATACGCAGCCTGATGCATCATGTAGATTTCCTCTTCGGAGCGTACGCCAGACATGTTGCCGTCGTCACGTACTCCGATGAGGAGTCGTCCACCATAAGTGTTGGCAAATGCCGATACCGACTTTGCCAGCTTCCGAGCGTCAGAGACACGATATTTGAAGTCCTGCTGCTGGTGCTCTCCCTCGCTGATGAGGCTCTTAAGATAACGTTTGTCGTCCATAGGTCGTGCAAAGGTAATCAAAAAACGACAATTAAACTAATACATATTAATAAAAAGGAGTGAGACATGAGAAAGAAAGTAATTTTTTCATTATTGGCATTGCTGTTTTCAACTAATATTGGGGCACAAACATATAAGTTGCTCACCGATATCACGTACACTACAAAGACGGACAGCTATGCGCAGGAGCGGTTGAAACTGGATGTGTATTACCCTGAGCGCATGACGGACAGTCCCGTCGTGGTGTGGTTTCATGGTGGTGGACTGGAGGCTGGCGAGAAAGAAATTCCAGAGAAGCTGAAGGAGAAAGGACTGGTGGTCGTGGGTGTGAACTATCGACTATTGCCGAAGGTGACCATCGATAAAACACTTGATGATGCCGCAGAGGCTGTGGCATGGGTGTTCCGCCATATAAGTGACTATGGTGGCGATGCTAATAAGATGGTGGTAACAGGCCATTCGGCAGGTGGTTATCTGGCGATGATGCTTTGTCTGAACAAGGCCTGGCTTGGGCGTTACAACGTGGATGCAGACTCGGTAATGATGTATGTGCCGTTTAGCGGTCAGGCTATTACCCATTATAATGTAAGAAAGATGCAAGGCATTCCGCCTCTACAGGCAACCATAGACGAATATGCCCCGCTCTACTGGGTGAGGAAGGACTGTCCTCCGCTGGTGCTGATATGTGGCGACCGTGAGTTGGAACTGTATGGCCGATACGATGAGAACCAGTATTTAGCCCGGATGATGAAACTGGCCGGGCATACAGAAACCTACCTTTATGAGTTGGGCGGTCACGATCATGGCCAGATGGTAGAACCTGCTTTCCTAATTTTAGAAACCCACTTGAAGAAAGTATTGAAGAAGAAATAGATCCCCCTCTTATTTAGACAAATAATAAGACTAATTATTGATTTATGTTAATTTCTAAGGGGTTACGTTACTTTTTGTGCTGAAAAGCGTTAAAAAGTTTGGCTGGAAAACATATTTGCCGTACCTTTGTGCGCGAAAACAATAGTATGACGACCGAATGTCTCGTGGTGAGACGGTTGTACTTAAAAATGAAAAGAAGATGAGAACAGTAAAGATTGTATTATTAACGGTATTTATGTTCAGCATCATTCCTACTGTGGGTTCGACCTCGGGCCCGACTCTTTTGGACTCAGTGCTACAAGAAGTCATAGAGACAGAGGAGGTAGAGAAAATCGAAGAGGAAGAGATGACTGAAGATGTAACCTCATCAGATGTAGATTGGGACGCTGTGATGGATGCCATCATTCAGGTGGAGAGTCAAGGTAACCCCCGTGCCGTGAACGGTAATCAGGTAGGTGCAATGCAGATTACTCCCATTTGTGTGAAAGAGTGCAACATCATCTTGGAAAACAGAAAGCTGTCCAAGCGTTACACGCTCGAAGACCGCTACAGCGTGAAGAAATCAAAGGAAATGTTCCTGCTGATCCAATCTTATCACAATCCCGACAACAACGTGGAGCAGGCTATTCGCTCATGGAATGGTGGTCCTCGTTACACGAAAAGGGGTACTCAGCGTTACTATGAGCGCGTGATGAGCGAAATGAAGTAGAAGTTTATTTCATTCTAAGTTAAAAAGCGCAAGCGTCGAAAGACAGCCTGCGCTTCTTTTTATGTATTTGCGTAAAAAAATAAAGCCCGAGAGATTCTCGGGCTTCTTAGTTGCGGAGGCAGGACTCGAACATGCGACCTCCAGGTTATGAGCCTGGCGAGCTACCAACTGCTCCACTCCGCGATGTTTTTTTCTTTTGCGGGTGCAAAGGTACAACTTTTTTTTCTATTGTGCAAATATTTATGCTAATTTTTCATTATTTGTATGAATGATGTTCGATAATTCCCTTTTTTCTTTCTCTTTTTGACTACTTATTATTAATGATTTTTGAACATTTTGGAAGAAATATTTGTTTGTTTCGAATAAAAGCATTACTTTTGCACACGATATTTGCAATGTGCAATATCTTTGAAAAATTTAGGAGGATTGAGAATGTCTATATCAAAAACCAGACAAAAGCTCGTGGATGTGGCTCGCCAGTTGTTTGCCAAGAACGGACTGGAGAGCACGACAATGAACGATATTGCTCTTGCTTCAGGAAAGGGCCGCCGGACATTGTACACTTATTTCAAGTCGAAGGAAGACATCTATTATGCGGTGATAGAGTCAGAACTGGAACGCCTGAGTGACAAGTTAGACGAGGTGGCTGCTAAGAAAATACGTCCTCAAGATAAGGTGATAGAGCTGATTTACACCCATCTGAGCCAGATACGAGAGACGGTTGTAAGAAATGGAAACCTTCGTGCGGAATTTTTCCGTAACATCTGGATGGTAGAGAAGGTGCGCAAGAACTTTGATGATGCAGAGGTGGAGTTGTTCAGAAAGGTATTCACAGAAGGAAAGGAAGAAGGTGAGTTTGACATTGAGAATGTTGACCTTGTCGCTGATGTTACCCACTATTGTATCAAGGGACTGGAAGTACCTTATATATATGGTAGAATTGCTCATGGCATGAAGGAAGAGGACACGAAACCGCAAGTGGCCAAATTTGTGTATGGTGCCTTGGGTAAGAGAATAAAGGGATAATGTATATGATTGTCAATTCATATTTAATTAAATAAAAATAAGATTTATGGGACTTTTAGAAGGTAAGACAGCACTGATAACGGGTGCTGCACGTGGTATCGGAAAGGCTATTGCTCTGAAGTTTGCCGAGGAAGGCGCAAATATTGCATTCACTGACCTCGAGGTGAACGAAGAGACTGAGAAGGAAATTGCTGCCAAGGGTGTTAAGGCGAAGAGCTATGCTTCGAACGCTGCTGATTTTGCTCAGACAGAAGAAGTGGTGAAGGCCGTGAAAGAGGAATTCGGAAGCATTGACATCTTGGTCAACAATGCTGGTATTACAAAGGACGGCCTGATGCTTCGCATGACTGAACAGCAGTGGGATGCCGTGATAGCAGTGAACCTGAAGTCGGCCTTTAATTTCATTCATGCTTGTGTGCCCGTGATGATGCGTCAGCGTGGTGGCAGTATTATCAACATGGCTTCTGTCGTTGGTGTTCACGGTAATGCCGGTCAGGCAAACTACGCAGCCTCAAAGGCTGGTCTGATAGCTCTTGCAAAGAGCATTGGTCAGGAGATGGGTCCGAAGGGAATCCGTGCAAATGCCATTGCACCGGGCTTTATTGATACAGCTATGACACAGGCTCTGCCTGATGATATCCGTAAGGAGTGGATTGGTAAGATTCCTCTCCGTCGTGGTGGTCAGGTGGAAGACATTGCCAATGTGGCAACGTTCTTGGCCAGCGACATGTCGAGCTACGTCAGTGGCCAAGTCATCCAGGTGGATGGTGGCATGAATATGTAAGCCAACCTCTAACCCCTCCCCAAGGGAGGGGCTTTTTTTGCTTATGGAAGTATTGTACGAAGATAATCATATCATCATCGTCAACAAGGCCAGTGGAGAAATTGTGCAGGGCGATAAAACGGGTGACACACCACTGTCGGACGTGGTGAAGCAGTACATCAAGGAGAAGTATGAGAAACCTGGTGCTGTGTTCCTTGGTGTTGTGCATCGCTTGGATCGTCCAGTCAGTGGGGTGGTAGTCTTCGCTCGCACATCGAAAGCGCTGTCGCGGCTTAATGCTATGTTCCAAAAAGGTGAAGTTCACAAAACTTATTGGGCGGTTGTTAACAATGAAAAGCTATGCGTGAAGAGAGGTGAAACACTTCTGACTCATTGGTTAACACGCAATGAGCAGCAGAACAAGGCATACGCCTACGACCACGAAGTGCCTCACTCAAAGAAAGCGCAGCTCAGCTATCAGATATTGGCAACAGGTGACCATTATTCGTTATTGGAAGTACAGCTGATGACTGGTCGTCACCACCAGATTCGCTGTCAGCTCTCTGCCGTAGGCATGCCCATTAAGGGAGACCTAAAGTATGGTGCCCGCCGTTCGAATGCTGATGGCAGCATCTCGCTACATGCCCGAAGAGTGGAATTTGTTCATCCTGTATCAAAAGAGCGCATCATGGTAGAGGCTCCGGTCCCTAATGAAAAATTATGGGAGGCCTTAGCAGAGAAAGTATCCTTATGAAGACAAGGAAAGAAGGATAAGTAGAAAAAATCCGATAAAAGTGAGGGCTTTTATCGGATTTTTTTTGTAAATTTGCAGGCAATAACCATAAAAACCTTTTTGTATGAAGAAAAAATTGTTATTGATGACGCTATTCGTAGGCTTTGCCGTTATAGGACGTGCAGGTGGTATCATGACGAATACCAACTACCACATTGCCTTTGACCGCATGTTTGCACGAGGAACGTCGTTTGAGATTGATGCCGCGTTCAGTAATCCAGCAGGCTTTGCTTGGGGGCATGAAGGTTTTCAGATGTCATTAAATTTTCAGAAGCCATGGCAGAACCGCGACATTGAAACCACCTTTCCTATGCAGCAGATGATGTATGGCGACCCCACTTTTAAATATCACGGAAAGGCTTCCGCGCCAATTGTACCGGCGCTGTTTGCTGCTTATAAGAAAGAGCGTTTGGCCGTTTCGTTTATGTTGGGTATCGTTGGTAGTGGCGGCTATGTGGAGTACAACGACGGTGTACCCATGTTCAATGTGCTGTTGGCTTCGATGCTGGCTGGCAATGGATTGACGCCCGACCAGTATAAGCTGAAATCCTCGATGAAAGGTAAACAATATATCTATGGTGGTCAGCTGAACCTGACCTATCGTCTTACCGACCATATTTCTGCAGCTGTAGGTTTAAGGGCCAATTACTACGATGGCTATTATCGTGGATACGTGTTAGCTGACCAACATCCTGCATTAGGTGAATTGGCCAATTTGCAGTTAGACGTTGACCAACGTGCCTGGGGATTCACCCCCATTATAAGTGTTGATTACCATAATGGTCCCTGGACAGTGGCTGCCAAATATGAATTCCGTACAAAGATAAACACCACCAACACAACTAATCAGCTACAGGCAGCAATGGGGCAAGGATTGCAGCAGGCCATCATGGCCAAATACGGTGATCAGGGGTTGGCGGTGTTACAAGGCATAGGCCAGACACTTGACGCAAAGATGGCACCTTATAAAGACGGAGCTGAAACCCGTTACGACATGCCGTCACTGCTGACGGTTGCCGTAGGTTATGATTTCTCAAAACGCTTTCGTGGTGCATTGGAGTACCATTTCTTTGACGATAAACATGCTAAAATGGCGAACGACCGCCAAGAGCTGCTGTCACATGGAACCCATGAGTTCCTGGCAGGTGTTGAGTATGATGTTAACGACAAGCTGACATTGAGTTGTGGCGGTCAGCGTACAGACTATGGAATCAGCGATGAATACCAGCAGAACACCAGTTTTGCCTGTGACAGTTGGAGCTTAGGACTTGGTGGTGCTGTGAAGCTGAACGATAAAGTGAAGTTGAACGTCAGCTATTTCTGCTCGCTCTATTCCGATTATACCGTTGAAAGTGCAAGTTATCTGGGTACGGGAGTGGCAGGCAAAGATGTCTATTCACGTACAAATCATGTGATTGGCATCGGAATTGACTACAAGTTCTAAAAAAACGGTCATTTTCTTGTAACTTACCGTGATATTTATTATCTTTGCAACGGATTTGGATGAATAAACTTCATGGGTAAGAAACGGAAGCAGATTCTCAGATGGCTTATAGCCGTTATACTTGCGCCGGTAGTGCTTTTTGCACTACTGGCATTGTTGGTTTATCTGCCCCCAGTGCAAAACTGGCTTGTTGGAAAGGTTGCCGACTATGCAAGTGAGAAGACGGGCATGGAGATTAGTGTCGGTCATGTGAATCTGGAGTTCCCGTTAGATCTTGGTATTGATGATTTCAAGATGATTTCCAAGGGTGACACCATTGCTGATGTAGAACATCTTTCGGTAGATGTGGAGTTGCTGCCGTTGTTCAAGAAACTGGTTGTTATCGATAAGATTGAAGTGACCAATACTTCTTTTAATACAAGTGACCTTATTGCAACAACCCGTGTACAGGGAAATTTGGAAAGACTTTTCCTTACTTCGCGTGGCGTGGATTTGGACCGTTCGCTGGTCTCTTTAAATGGTGCTGTTCTGGAGGGGGCAAAAGTAAGCATATTTCTGAATGACACCACAGTAGTAGATACCACCAGCTCCTCGACAGAATGGAAAATCCTGGCAGATTCACTGACCGTCTTGCGCTCACAGGTGGATTTCCATAGTGTGGGTGATTCGCTGAGCGTGAATGCCGTGTTAGGGCGAGCTGTTGCATACACCGGGATAGTGGATTTGAAACAGGAACAATACTCGGTTGAACGTTTCCTGATACGTGACGGACAGGTTGCGTATGATCAGACCTACGAGCAAGCTGTAGAAGGCCTCGATGTGAATCATATCCAGGCTGAAAACATCAATTTGGGTGCCGATTCCATTTTCTATTCACCTGAGCGGCTTTCGCTGAGGGTGGGGGAGTTGGCATTCAGGGAGAAGTCGGGAATAGAAGTAACCGAAGGCCATGCTGCATTTGCGATGGATTCGCTATCTATGTCAGTGGAGGATTTTATGTTGAAGACGCTCGATTCCGAAGCAGAAGGCGAGGTGTTCCTGTCATTTAAGGCTGCACCAGACGGTGGATTAAGTGACCTTAGTGGAAACGTGAATGCCACATTAGGCAAGCAGGATATGTTAAGTGCAGTGGCCAATCTGCCGGAAGGCATGAAGCGAGGCTGGCCGAATTATCCAATTTCTGTCAAAGGATCTTTTGGTGGTACGCTGGAGGAAATGAAACTTGGTGGTGTCGTCGTTGATTTACCCACGGCTTTCCATGTTACGGCAGACGGTTTCGTGGCCGGGATGTCGGGCAATAACTCGCTAAGTGGTAAATTTGACGTGCATGCCCGAGGTGATAATTTAGATTTCATCTCTTCGTTAGTGGAAATGCCTGTAACCATTCCACGTGGTATCACTTTAGACGGAACGATAGGCATGAAAGGCGATGCCTATGACTTTGACGTAGCTGCTACGGAAGGAAAAGGCTCCGTAACGGCAAAAGGCTCCGTTGACTTAGGCAGTATTTCCCAGTCAAAGGAACTTTCCTATGATGCGGAGATTGCTGTTCGTAACCTGAACGTATCACACTTCATGCCACGTGATTCTATTTATGAAGTATCAGGCGATTTGGTAGTTAGTGGGTATGGGACAGATTTCTTTGCCCCTTCATCCAGGCTTGAGGCCTCCGCCAGTTTGTCAAATCTTCATTACGGTAAATGGAATATTACCGACCTCATTGCTGAAATGGAGTTAAAGAATGGAAGAGGACGTGGATACGTAGAATCCCATAATGCCTTGGCAGACGGAAAGGTGAACTTTGATGCGCTGCTTTCCTCGAAGAAGCTTGACGCTACTATAGGTGCTGAGCTCAATAAAGTGGACTTGAAGGCTCTGCGTATCATGGATGAGCATTTTGACATAGGGATGTGCGGGCATTTTGATGTCTCGTCGAATTTGGCAGAGCGGCACCGTGTGGAAGGCTATCTGAGTGAACTGTACATCAATGACGGCAAGCATGTGTATTTGCCAACGGATATCAGCGTGGACCTTTCGACAGACAAAGATACTACATGGGCTCATTTAAGAAGCGGAGATATCAAGTTGAACTTGACAGCATCGGGTGGCTACGAGCCTTTGTTGGACAAACTGACCAAACTAAGCGAAGAGTTGCAGCAGCAACTGACTGATAAAGTTATTGACCAACCGAAGTTGTTGTCGATGTTGCCGACGATGCATTTGGACCTGCGTAGTGGCAATGATAATCCGCTGATGACCTTCTTGCGTAAAAACGACGTGGCGTTTAAGGATTTTTATCTTAATCTGACCACATCTCCTTACGATGGACTGAATGGGGAAGGATATGTGTATTCATTAGTGGCAGACAGCAATCGCATAGATACTATTGACTTTAAAATATTGACAAAGGCAGAAGGTCGTAGGATAACGGAACGGCATATCAGCTATAATATTCATGTGCAGAACAATAAGCGTAACCCGCAGTTTGTGTTTAATGCGATGATTGATGGAGCAATCCATCAAAAAGGTGCTGTGTCAGGGCTGCGTTTCTTTGATGCTAAGGACAGGTTGGGACTCCGTATTGGTGCCAATGCGGAACTGCTCGAAACGGGAATCAATCTGCACCTTGTTCCTAAGCGGCCGACAATTGGCTATAAAGAGTTCGCATTGAACGAAGATAACTTCATCTTTTTAGGACCTAATAATAAGATAGAAGCAAAGCTGAACCTGAAAGCAGACGACGGAACAGGTCTGCAGGTTTATTCTGAGGCAGAGGAAACCGAGTACCAGCAAGACTTGACCATTTCGTTGATCAAACTGAATCTGGGTGAGCTGTCGTCGGTCTTCCCCTATTATCTACCTCAAATGGAAGGAGCGCTGGACGGTGATTTCCATGTAGTTCAGGACTCAATAGGCAAGTTCTCAGTGGTGAGTGACCTGAGTGTGGCTCAGCTGATGTATGAGGGGACTCGTTTAGGCAATTTAAGTTCCGAGTTGGTCTATTTGGAAAAAGGTGACGATGCACATGCTATTGAGGCCCGTATTCTGAAAGACGACGAGGAAGTTGGATTGCTGAGTGGAACCTATTATAATAAAGATGACGGCGCACTTGATGCTACGTTCACCATGCAGCAGTTCCCGTTGAACATCATTGACGGCTTCATTCCTGGTCAGCTTATCGGTCTTGAAGGAAAAGCGGAAGGTGAACTCGCTGTAAAAGGACCAGTCAGTAAACCTCAGGTGGATGGTGAGGTCTATCTGGACTCAAGTTATCTTGTGAGCGAACCGTATGGCATCCGTATGCGTTTTGACAATGACCCGGTACGTATAGTAGGCTCACATCTCCTCCTGGAGAATTTCAGCTTGTATGCATACAATGATAACCCATTGACGATGAGTGGCGATGTTGACTTCTCCGACTTGGATAAGATGTCAATGAACGTAAGGATGCGAGCAAAGGACTTTATGCTGATTAATGCTAAACGTAATCCTCGCAGCGAAGCTTTTGGTAAGGCATACGTGAACTTCTTCGGCTCCATGAGAGGCTTACTGGATGACCTGAAAATGCGTGGCCGCTTAGAGGTGCTTGGCTCGACCGACCTTGCCTACATTCTGCGCGATTCTCCATTGACAACGGATAATCAACTGGATGAACTTGTTAAGTTTACAGACTTTAGTGATACGACAGAAACGGTTGTTATACGACCGCAATTGTCGGGCCTTAATATGGATATGACTATCGATGTGTCGCAGGGTGCACATGTCATTGCCTATCTGAATACAGACCAGTCGAACTATGTGGACCTAATGGGTGGTGGCACATTGCGAATGAGGTATTCGCCTGCGGAAAATCTGCGATTGACAGGTAGATACACATTGAACAATGGTGAGATGAAGTATTCGCTGCCTGTAATTCCACTAAAGACATTTGCTATACAAAATGGAAGTTATATAGAGTTCACTGGCGACGTGATGAACCCGACTCTGAATATTACGGCTACAGAGCGTGTCAAAGCTTCTGTCGCAAATGGTGAAGGAACAGGTCGTTCGGTGGTCTTTGATTGTGGCGTTGTTATTACGAAGACGCTGAATGACATGGGCTTAGAGTTTACACTGGATGCTCCTGAGAATATGGAGATTCATGGCAATTTGTTGTCGATGGGTTCGGAACAACGAGGGAAGTTGGCGGTAACGATGCTTACAACAGGTATGTATTTGGACGACAGCAATACATCGAGCTTTACCATGAACTCTGCTTTGAGTGCATTCTTGAATTCAGAAATTAATAGCATTACAGGAAATGCACTCCGAACATTGGATTTGAGTATCGGCATGGATAACACGACAGATGCTACGGGAGCGATGCACACGGATTACTCATTTAAGTTTTCTAAGCGCCTCTGGAATAACCGCTTGCGAGTAATAATCGGTGGTAAAGTGTCGTCTGGTAATGAAGTGGCGGAAAGGAACAATTCGTTCTTGGACAATGTTTCGTTAGAGTATAGATTGGATAATACTGCCAACAAATATATTTCTTTGTTCTATCAGAATAATAAATACGACTGGCTTGACGGTTACACCCAGATGTTTGGTGGCGGATTTATCTGGAGACGCACCCTCAATTCTTTCTGGGAAATATTCTCGCTGAAGAATCCGGCTACACCGATGCCGAGGACGACAATGCCGACAGGAAGTGGAAATCCGGCTACTCCGAGGGACACATTGACTATGCGTAGGGGTAGCTTTCGCGAAGATGCCCCAAGGGACTCTTCGCACACAAGGAGCTTGGGACGGTAATTACAAATGATGTAGAAGTTATGGAGCGTATAGGAAAAAGATACTACTGGCAGGTAATGCTCATCGGAATGGTCGGCGTTTTGCTGACTGCATGCTCAACGACGAGCAGGGTTCCTGACGATGATCAGTTGTTTGTCGGTCTGAAAAAGATAACCTATGAGAACTATGTTGAGTCTGCTCAGGCGACAACAACTCAGGAAGAACTTGAGGCAGCGTTGGCTACTGCTCCTAATGGTGCATTGTTTGGAAGTTCGTATTATAGGACACCTTTCGCTCCGAGTTTGTGGATATGGAATGCGTTCAGCACTGGTGAGAGCAAATTCTCTAAGTGGATGACTTCCGCATTTGGAAAGGCACCTGTGCTGATGAGCAATGTAAACCCAGGGTTACGCGCTTCTGTTGCACAAAGTGTACTGAGGAAACATGGCTATTTTCATGGGACAGTGGGCTACGACATTGTGACACAGTCAAATCCGAAGAAAGCGAAGATTGCCTATAAGGTGGATATGGGCGATTTGTTTACGGTAGATACGTTAGAGTATGTAGGCTTCCCTGCTGAAGCTGACAGTATGATCAGAATGACCCTTGATGAGGCAGACCTGCGTCCTGGTGACCCGTTCGATGTTTCACGGCTGGATAGTGAACGTTCCCGTATAGCCCTTTTGTTGCGCAATAATGGTTACTACTATTATCAGAGCAATCTGGCTTCCTACCTTGCTGATACGACAGCACTCAATTCTACGGCACAGTTGCGCTTGCAGATGGCAGACGGAGTTAGTGAGGCTGCCAAACATAAGTGGTACATAGGCCGCGTGAACATCAACATGCGGAAACAGATGCGTGAGCAATATACTGACTCAACGGTACGAAGGACATTCACGGTGCGTTACAGTGGTAAGACTCCTCCTCTTCGTCCCCGTGTTATCATGGCAGACCTGAAATTACGGCCTCGTCAGCTCTATAGTTACGACAAATATTTGGAGTCAGCCCAAAAACTCAATGCAATGGGACTGTTCTCGAGTGTTGATTTCCAGTTCACCCCCAGAGATACTACAGCTACATGTGATACTCTTGACCTGACACTAAACTGCACATTCAACAAACCCTACGACTTTTATGTGGAGACCAATTTCAATGCCCGGACCATAGGACGAATGGGACCGGAGTTGAAAGTCGGTGTGACCCGTAGGAATGCTTTCCACGGAGGTGAGAAGATAGATGTCAACCTGCATGGATCATACGAATGGAGCACATCTTCCAACAATAAGGGTATGAGTAACTATGAGTATGGTGCTGATGCCTCGATAGAATTCCCAAGAATCATCGCTCCATTCTTTGGTGGTAACCGTCCGCGTCGTAGCTCTGATGGAAAGATTATCCGTCGTCGCCGGTTCTACTCCACTCCGACGACCCTTGCCAAGATTTCGGCCAACGTCATCCGCAGACCAGGCTATTACAAGATGCATGTGAATAGTGGAGAGTGGACTTATCGTTGGCAGTCAAGCGCCCAAAGCCGTAATGAGTTTTCGCCGCTCACCTTTAAGTATCAGTACATGAACACGAAGACCGAGGATTTCGAAGAGCAGCTATCAAAGAGCATCTATATGTCCTCGTTGATGGCTGATTTCTGCCTGCCGATGATGCGCTATACCTATATATATAATAGTCCTGCAACGACGCGAAACCCCATCAGGTGGGAACTGACGCTGAGCGAAGCTGGTAATCTCACATCGCTGGGATTGATGGTGCTGGGCAAAGGTGGCTGGAACGAAAAAGGTAAGACGCTCTTTAAAAACCCCTATGCCCAATTTGTCAAATTGGAGACCGATTTCACAAAGAAGTGGACAATAGACCAGCAGTCTGAGCTGGTTGGTCACTTCAATGGTGGTATAATCTTTGAATACGGCAACAGTGCCAATGTGCCTTTTACCGAGTATTTCTATGTGGGTGGAGCCAATAGCCTGCGTGCCTTTCCTATACGATCCATTGGCCCCGGTGCTTATTTTGATCTCTTTGGAGACCGTCAGATATCGTACATGCTACAGAATGGTGACTTGAAACTGGTTTTCAATCTGGAATATCGTCGGAAGCTTTTCGGCAACCTGCATGGGGCTTTGTTCATTGATGCAGGTAATGTTTTTACAATTTCTAAGGACGGATTGATTGATGACGACGGAACTGAAGAAGCAAAAGCGTTTGCTTCACTTTTTGAGAATAGTCAGCTGCTGCTTTCCAAAGCCTTGGACCGCATGGCTCTGGGTACGGGGATTGGCCTGCGTTATAACTTAGACTTTTTGGTGATTCGACTGGACTGGGGCATAGGCCTTCATGTACCTTATGACACAGGTCGCTCAGGCTATTTTAACTGTGATGGATTTTGGAAAAACCAGACGTTGAATTTCGCCATAGGCTATCCGTTCTGATGGTATCTTGAAAAATATTTTACCCGAAATCGATGTCTTTCAAGAATTTTTCGTATCTTTGCACTCATAATTCACTTAATAAAGAATAATTCAATAATCAAACCAACCGTTAATTCGCTTATGAAAACAACAAGAAAAGCATTTCTGTTATTACTCTGTTTGAGCATGGTAACAACAACTTGGGCACAGGTCAGCGGAAACAAAATGACGTATGGAAACCATGTCTATACCGTTGACGGAAAAATCAAAAAGGATGTTGTAGGTGGCTTAGCCGGTGCATTCGGACTGGGTGGAAAGAAACTCAACAAGCCTACTGCCACTGTCACTTTCACAAATGTACCCTCATCTTACGAGGAGTTTGAGGCTGTCTATACTCAGTTCCTCGGCAAAAGCATTCATGGTACGGCAGCCATGATTCCAATGGCCATTGAGATGTATGCCCGTGACGCTGAAGTAGGTAAGCAGTGCTTTGAGCTCATTTGCAATAGCTCTGCTACGGTGAGCGGCATCATCAGAATACTTAAAGAAAAGCTTCCTCCTAATGCTGATTACAGTGACAGCTATTGCCAGCGTTACATGGCTGCAGCATTGCTGAAGGGAGCTACTGCCAAGAATGGCTATAAGCCTGATTACCCTTACACTGTTCAGATGTGCATGTCAGCCAACAAGCCTCAGGAAGTGACCGACGGTGTTGATACCTTTATTTATATCCTTGCCAAGGGCTGGGATACAGAACAGCGTCAGGTGGAAATCTTCAAGGGTGACGATGAGGACCTGTACAAGGTGTACAACTGCCCTTCTTGCTACACACAGTGTAAGAACATCAAGGGAAGATGGGAAGGACTGAAGTAAAAATCCGTAAATCGTAAATCCGTAAATCGTAAATAATATGGCTTATACAGAAACAACAACAACGAGCTACGGCTCACGAGTCAAGAGCTCCTGTGCGGGTATCGGCGTAGGAATTGTCATGTTCTTGGCCGGCACGGCACTGCTGTGGTGGAATGAAGGTCGTGCCGTGAAGACGGCTGACATGTTAGAAGAGGCACAAGAGGCATGTGTAGATATGCCAAAGCCCGACAAGATAGACCGTTCGCTGGATGGCGAACTGGTGTGTGCGTCGGCAATGGCTACTACAGAGGACTCTTTGTCCGACGAACAGTTTAACATCGGTGCCAAGGCCATCGGCCTGCAGCGTTCGGTGAAGTACTACCAATGGGTGGAGCACGAAAAGACCGAGACTGAGGATAAGTTAGGCGGCAAGGAAGTGAAGACCACCACCTATACTTATACCAAAGAGTGGGTCAGTAGTCCTGTGGAGTCTGCCAGTTTCCACGATCCCGCTTACCAGAACAAGAATATGGTGCTGACCACTGTCGATCGTTATGAGAAGTGGGCAGAGAACGTGTCGTTTGGTGCTTATAAGTTGAATGACGGACTCATTGGGATGATTTCGTCGAAAGAGTTGTTAGCCTTCGCGCTGCCTACCGAGGTGTTGAAGGAGATGGAGAAAAACACTAAGGCAGCCTACGAACGTTTCTATGGCCCAATAGAGAAACCGGAAGCTCCTGCTGCAAAGCCCGCTGCCACGCCGGCTCCCGCTGTGGCAGCCACGCCGACAGCTGACTCTACAGCTGCTGCTCAGGCTGCCGACTCAACGATGACTGTCAGTGCCGACACTATTCCCGTCTATGAGGAAAGTCCCTACGAGTTTATCCATGTGGCTAAAGGTGCCATCTACTATGGCCGTACACCCGGTTCACCTGAGGTTGGTGACGTGGAGGTGACCTTCATGGAGGTTGTTCCTGCCAAGGTGACGATTGTCGCTGTGGCTGACGGTGACACGTTCAAGCCTTTCAAGGCCAAGAACAAGAAGACCTTCCAGACCCTCCGCATGGGTAAGAAGAGTGCTGACGAAATCTTTGAGAGCGAGAACGAAGCCAATAGCATGTGGACGTGGATTCTGCGTTTTGTAGGTATCTTCCTTGTCGTCATGGGTCTGAGAGGCATCTTCGGTATCATTGAGACCGTGCTGAAGGTGGTCCCCTTTGTCGCCAATATCGTGGGCTGGGGCGTCAACCTCGTCTGCACCATTATAGGTGTGGTATGGTCGCTCATCGTCATTGCCATTGCCTGGATTTTCTATCGTCCGTTGCTTGGCATCACGCTGCTGGTCATTGCGGGACTGCTGATTTGGCTCTTCGCCTTCAAGGGCAAGGATAAACTAAAGGCTTTGGCTAATAAGAAGAATGCTACTGCATGAGTAACCAATCGAAAATAGTAAATCAAACAATCGAAAATTAAAATGAAACCTACATTATTTCTCTTGGCTGCCGGAATGGGTAGCCGCTACGGCGGACTCAAGCAATTAGACGGTCTGGGCCCCAATGGTGAAACCATTATGGACTATAGTATCTATGATGCTATTGAAGCCGGATTCGGTAAGATTGTATGGGTAATCCGTAAAGATTTTGAAGAGCAATTCCGTACACAAATTCTCTCGAAGTACGAAGGTAAAGTAAAATGTGAGCTGTGCTTCCAGGCACTGGATGCCCTGCCCGAAGGATTCAGCGTTCCTGAAGGCCGCCAGAAACCATGGGGCACTAACCATGCCGTCCTCATGGGTAAGGATGTGATCAAGGAACCCTTCTGTGTCATTAACTGCGACGACTTCTACAACCGTGATGCCTTCAAGGTCATCGGCAAGTTCCTGGCCGACCTGCCTGAAGGTGCAACTAATCAGTATGCAATGGTCGGTTTCCGCGTAGGCAACACGCTGAGCGAGAACGGTACGGTAGCCCGTGGCATCTGCTCGACTGATACTGACGGTCACCTGACCACCGTAGTAGAGCGTACTGAGATTGTGCGCTGTGCTGCTGACGGATCGAACGTTGGTGCAGCAAATGAGGAAATCCGTTACAAGGACGAAGACGGTTCGTGGGTGGCTGTTGACGAGAAGACACCGGTATCAATGAACATGTGGGGCTTCACACCTGACTACTTTGAGTATTCTGAGGCCTACTTCAAGGAGTTTCTCAGTGACCCGAAGAACATTGAGAACCTGAAGGCAGAGTTCTTCATCCCGCTCATGGTGAATAAGCTCATCAATGAGAAGACTGCCACCGTCAAGGTGCTCGATACCACTTCCAAGTGGTTTGGCGTCACCTATGCTGCTGACCGTGAGGATACGGTAAAACGTATTCAGCAGCTTGTTGATGATGGTGTTTATCCCAATAAGTTATTTTAACCCTATTCGTTCGTGAACTATTCCGGATGAAACACTGAAAGATGATTACCCGTAAGGCGCCTGCCCTCCTTCACTACCCTCCATTTCCATTAGGGCGCCTTTGGGTAATCATTTTTATTGTGACAGTTTTTCTCCGTTGAGTTCATTCCTACAAATAATCATGCTGAACAATATCCTTTCAGACGAAGAACAAGCACTCTTCCAGAAAATAGTCGATGAAGGTTCTGCCTTCGTCATTACTTGCCATCAACACCCAGACGGTGATGCCATTGGTTCCAGCCTCGGACTTGCCGAGTATCTGCGAACGCAGGAAAAGGACGTGGTCGTCATCGTGCCTGACCAATACCCAGACTTCCTGACCTGGCTGCCCAATACTGAAAAGATTGTGCGTTACGACAAGCACAAAGAGCAGGCTGACCTGCTTATTCGTGCTGCTGATGTCATCTTCTGTCTTGACTATAACACAGCCAGTCGTACGGCACAGATGGAAGAGTCGCTGCTCGCCTCCAAGGCGCAGAAAATCATGATTGACCATCACTTGGCACCCGACATGCCTGTGGCATTGCTTGTTTCCCGTCCCGAGGCATCATCAACGTCAGAATTGGTGTTCAGGATGATTTGGCAATTAGGCGATTTTGGCACGCAGACTAAGAAGTTTGCTGTTCCCATCTATTGTGGAATGATGACGGACACAGGCGGTTTTACCTATAATTCCAGTGACCCGGACATCTTCTTTATCGTTTCGCAGCTGCTTACCAAGGGTATTAATAAGGACAAAATCTATCGCAATGTCTTCCACACCTTCTCAGAAAACCGTCTGCGCTTGGTCGGCTACGTGCTGCTGGAGAAGATGATTGTTGATCAGCAGCGTCATGCCGCTTACTTTACTTTGTCACGTCAGGACTTGCGCCGTTTTCACTTCATGAAAGGCGATGCAGAAGGTCTTGTGAATATGCCGTTGCAGATGAAAGGACTGAAACTCTCCGTCAGCCTGCGTGAGGATACAGAGAAAGATAATTTGGTTTGGGTGAGCCTCCGCTCGGTCGATACCTTCCCGTGTAACCAGATGGCCGAAGAGTTCTTTAATGGCGGGGGACACTTGAATGCCAGTGGCGGACGGCTGATGTGTTCGCTTGCTGATGCCGTCAAAGTAGTGCAGCAGGCCATTCTCCACTACGAGAATTTGTTGAAATAGTTACTAATAATTCATAATTCTTCATTCATAATTAATAATTATTGTGTACCTTTGCGGGCGCAAAACGAAATGAACGTATTTTATGAAGAAAACCCTTTATAGTTTGTTGGCTTTGGTGGCAATGATTGTTATGGCCAGCTGCAACAGTTACGAAACCTATGGAGAGAAGAAGGACAAGGAACGCAATGCCATTTCTTCCTACATCCGTGAGAATGGCATTACCGTTATAGAAGAATCACAGTTTGTTCAGCAGGACAGCACTACTGACGTTTCGAAGAACGAGTTTGTTTATCTTGCCAAGAGTGGTATTTACTTGCAGATAGTCAGGAAAGGCTGCGGCAGTAAACTGGAAGAGAAGAAGCCTGTGAACGTTTTGTTCCGTTTTACGGAATTTAATATTCTTGCTGACACCATGCAGCTTCGCAACGATTTGAATCCGCGAACCTACGACAAGATGAGTGTTACCCGTACGTCGGCTAACATTAGCGGCTCTTTTGTTTCGGGCGTCATGAAGTCGGCCTATGGTACTCAGGCCATTCCCAATGCCTTCTTGGTACCGTTCCATTATGTAAACATTGGGCGGCCGCAGAAAGATGGCGATGAGATTTCGTACATCAAGATGATTGTACCGCACACGCAGGGGCAGGCTTCGGCTCAGCAGTATGTTTATCCCTGCTTCTACACATTGACATTAGAACGAGAAAACTGATATCAACATGACACTAATTAAATCTATTTCAGGTATCCGCGGAACCATCGGCGGACCTACGGGTGATACCCTTAACCCGCTTGACATTGTAAAATTTACCTCTGCTTATGCTACATTTATACGCCGTAGCAGCAAAACTAATCAAATTGTAGTTGGGCGCGATGCACGCATCTCTGGTGAGATGGTGAAAAATGTGGTTTGCGGAACATTAATGGGCATGGGCTTTGATGTGGTGAACATCGGTCTGGCCACAACGCCAACCACCGAGCTGGCCGTCCGCATGAGTGGTGCCGACGGTGGCATTATTATCACGGCTTCCCATAACCCACGCCAGTGGAATGCCCTCAAGCTGCTGAATGCTGAGGGCGAGTTCCTGACGGCGGCTGACGGTGCCGAGGTGCTTGACATTGCCGCCCGCGAAGCCTTCGAGTATGCCGACGTTGATCATCTCGGAACCTACACCGAAGACTTTTCGTTTGACGACCGCCATATTGAAAACGTGCTTAACCTGAAACTGGTGGATAAGGATGCCATCAAGCAGGCACGTTTTACTGTCTGCGTTGATGCCATCAACTCTGTGGGTGCCATTATCCTGCCGAAGTTGCTGGAGCGTCTGGGCGTTGGCTATAAGATTCTCAACTCCACGCCCAATGGCGACTTTGCCCACAACCCCGAGCCGTTGGAGAAAAACCTCAGCGGCATCATGGACGAAATCAAGAACCATCGTTACGACCTTGGTATCGTTGTCGATCCCGATGTCGATCGTCTGGCCTTTATCTGCGAGGACGGTACCATGTTTGGTGAGGAATATACATTGGTCAGTGTGGCTGACTACGTGTTGAGCGAGGAGTTCAAGTTAAGGAAGCAGGCCTTAGACGATGCCCATGGCATTAGTCCCATCAGGGCTGCTGCCGGCGACGGTCCCTTTATGTCTGATTCCGGGCTCGTAACGGTCAGCAATCTCAGTTCAACACGTGCCCTGCGCGACGTTACTTATAAGTATCGTGGCGATTATTATGCAGCTGCTGTCGGTGAGGTGAACGTGACGACAAAAATGAAGGAAGTCGGTGCTATTATTGGCGGCGAAGGCAATGGTGGTGTCATCTATCCTGAGAGTCACTATGGCCGCGATGCGCTGGTGGGTATTGCCCTGTTCCTTTCTAACTTGGCTCACAAGGGTTGCACGGTCAGCGAGCTTCGTGCCACTTATCCTAATTACTACATGGCAAAGAACCGCATCGACCTGACACCCGACACCGATGTGGATGCCATCTTGGCTCGAATAAAGGGCAAGTATGAGGGCGCTGAGGACAGTACAAACCCCACACGGGTGGAGGTGACGGACATTGACGGTGTGAAGATTGACTATCCCGAAAATTGGGTACACCTGCGCAAATCGAACACGGAACCAATTATCCGCATCTACAGCGAAGGAAAAACGCCCGAGTCAGCTCAGGCATGGGCAAATACGATTATCAGAGAGATAGAGGAAATGTAATGAATAAAGAAGAGAGCCTTCGAGGGGGCTCTCTTCTTCTTCTATAGCAGCTTTACCATCATTTCGGCCATCTTGTCAATATAAGAATCGAGTGAGTCCATCATTCGATTCTTGTTTTCCATGTCCAGCTCTGTCTTTACGTCCATATCGACGACTTTGTCCAGGATGCGCGACATGAGGTCGTTGACACGGTCAAGCTGCTTGCTGACGATGGGGGCACTAATCTTATATTGTTCTAAGTCGGAGTCCAGCTTGGCCAGGTATGCGTTGAACTGAACGTCCATCTGGTGCATGTCGCGCTCCATCTGTTTCCAACTGCTGACGGTCGATAAGATGTTGTCGGCCAGTGAGTTGATGTTGTTCAGCCCTTCGGTGGCGGTGGTTAGCTCTGGAATAGGGTCAATCTTGATGATGTCAGTCGGGTTCGTCTTGTTCTCTTCCATAGTTCTTGGTTTTTATTCGTTGATGACTATCTTGTTGTATTTCTTGGCGATTGTTTCTTCGCGCCGCTTGATGCCTTCCAGCATCTGCTCGTAGCGAATTTCCTCTTTTACGTAGGGCAGGTTCTCGGTGACGGGCAGCACGGTGAACGGCACCGAGAGGCAATAGACGATGGCGAGCAGGGTGAACAGCAGCCCGTCGGTCTGCCAGATGAAGGCAGCCAGACCCACCAATGCCGTGATGTAGGTGGCCATGATGAGTGCGTCGCGCCATCCGAAGCCCTTGGGCGACGGCACGTGGCTGTCGTCCAGCATTCTGGCGCAATCCTTATAGTAGGGGTTTTGCTGCAGAATGTGCTGTACGGGAATGCTGACGGAGGTTTGATTCTTGAGGCTTGAGGTTTGAGGGCTTTCCAGTTCCGCTGCTATAAGACGAACGGTTTTGTCTTCCTCCTGATATTCCATCTGAATGAGCGGGTCGGTGACGTTGGTTGCCGACTGTATGTCGAGCCCGACGTAGGTGCGCAGCATGTAGGGGTCGCTCAGCATGAGGTAGATGGGGTAGGGGTAGCTCTTGCGCGGCACCTTGATGAAGTCACCCAGCATGTCGTCCCAGTCGCTGCCGTCGTCGCGCGTCATGTCGAGCTTTTGGGGCCACGACATCAGCTCTTCGTCAATTATCCGGTTAATGTCAGGACGCGGCTTGCCCGACTCCTGCTTCTTCTGCTTCCACGACTGCATTTCATCGACCACGTAGTCGAGAATGGCTTCCAGATAGCGGGTCTTGACGGCCAGCACAAAGTCACGGCGGAAGGAGTCCATCTTCTTCTCGCGGATGGGGTCGTCAATTTCCAGTTCCTCGTGGAATTCCTTGTCGTACAGCTTCGCCATGCGTGGCACGATGGTACGCTTGAAGCTGTCGCGCAGCTGGCGTATGGTGTCTAAGCGTACTTCGGCTATTTCCTGCTTCTTCTTCAGCAGCTCGTCTAACTGCTCCGAGCGTTTTTTCTCAATGATGCGCTGCCGGTACGACTGGAACACGTAGGCCGCGGCTCCGAGTGCGGCCCCTGAAGCGCTGACAATGAGCCCCGTCTTCGATTTTCCGCTGTAGTGCTTGCGTCGCATCAGGCGTATGCCCTCCTTGATGAGGTTGCCCGACACGTTGATGAGCTGCCGTTTGATGGTGGTCATCTTCTCTGACACGTCAGACACCTCGTTCAGTATCTCGTCGATGGCCGCCTCGTATTGTGACACCTCGCCCAAAATCTGTTCGTAGGGGCTGCCGGGTGTCGGGGGTTGGGCGTCAGATGAGGGGTCCTGGCTGCTGGCCGTGACGTTGTACTTCAGGCTGACTTGCTCGCCCTTCATCAGCTGCGTCTTGCGCAGGGGCACGGTGGAACCTCCGGCCGCCTCAATAACTATTTCGCGGTCTATCTCACGGGCACGGGCCAGCCTGATGCCCAGCTTTTGCCGTAACTGGCTCAACTGGTCGTATTCCTCGTTGGGCAGGTTGTTGCCGTACCTGTTCCACGCTTCGAGGTAGCGCGCTGCATATTTCTTCTCGTTTCTTGTCAGACTCATAGGCTTGTGTTTATCCTAAGTATAATTTATAGAGTAGGTCGCCCACACCGCTGAAGAGGTTGAGCACCGTTGATGCCATAAGGTAGTACATGCGCAGTTGCAGTGCGATGATGATGATGAGCACGATGACCATTACGATGCTTTGCACCGCCTTGGCGTTCACTTCGTGTATGGTGGCGCGGTCGCCGTTGACGAATCCTTCTATCAGCCGCATGTTCTGGCGGTTCGACTTATGGAAGAAGTCGAGCACGTCGCCGATGAAGAACGGAATGAGTCCGATGGCGATGTCGCGCAGCGTGTTGTTGATGATGGCCAGCGAGAGCGGTATGGAGTGCAGAATGTATAGTGAGAAGTACAGATAGACCAGCGAGAAGAGCGCCATGATGATGTCGCCGATGCCATAGGGGGTCACCATGCCCACTATGGCATCCACGTAGAATCGGTCCATCCAGTCGGCTATGCGCTGCATCGACGCATACGAGCCGCTATCCTGCAATTTCTTTCTGGCTTTCTCTCTGTTCATCTCTTATAGGGCTTATAGGGCTTATTAGGCTTATTAGGCTTATAGGGCTAAAAGTTCACACCACAGTTCACGTAGAGGCAGCGGTTGTGCGACGTGTCGAAGGCATCGTTGCAGATGTTGGCCAGGCCAAACTCGTAGGCCACCTCTAAGTAGAGCAGGTCGTACTGCGCACCCAGGCCGAGGCGCAGACCACCGTCGAAACGCTTGAAGCCGTCGTCGTCGAACGAGCTGAACGCCTTGCGGTCGCCGTAGTCCTTGATCTTGCCACCCACGCCGCAGGCCAGATAGCCGCCGAAGAAGGGCTGCACGCAGAAGGACCTGTCAACGGGTATGTCGTACTTCAGCAGCAGGGGCACCTCCAGATAGTTCAGGTTGTAGGTGAACTTGTTGCCTTCGTAGCTGCCCTTTCCGCCCTTCTCGGTGTAGAACAGTCCTGTCTCTAAGAACACGGGCGACGAGGGGTGCAGCTGGAACCCGGCCGCCAGGCCGACGTTCAGGCCTGCCTGCATGGTGCCGCCGTCCAGTCGGCGGTCGTCGGAGTTCACGGTCGAGAAGGCACCGCCGAGTCGCAGTCCGTAGTAGGTGGCGCTGCGCTGGCTGCGGTAGGCTGGTGGCGGGGTGACGGGCCTGCCGGGGTACCGTGGGGTTCTATACTGTGCCAGCATGGGCAGAGCGAGTAGGGTTGCCAGAATGGCTGTCATAAGTCTTTTCATCATAGCTTCTTTTTAATTGGTTACGCTGCAAAATTACAGCTTTCCCGTCTTCCAGCCAAAGGCTTTTTCCTATCATTCGTGGGGGAAATCCCTATTTCTTTAAATGAGGAATGAGGAATGAGGAATGAGGAATGAGTAATTAGTAATTAGTAATTATGATTACTACATAAAGGCGGAGTAAGGCGGAACCCCACGCTTTGTTATCGGTTGAAGACATGCTTGCAAGGTAATCATAATTACTCATTACTAATTACTCATTACTAATTACTCATTTCTCATTTCTCATTTAAAACTAAGCCATTCCAGGTACGCCTCCACGTCCTCGTCGTAGGCACGGCTGCCGGTGAGGGGGTGGCCGTCGGCATCAACGATGACGTAGAACGGCTGGGCGTTGGCCCCGAACTTATGGCTCTGCAGCCAGCTCCACTTGGCACCCACGGTGCGCAGCGTCTTCGTCTGCCCCTTCTCGTCGGTCACCTCGATGGGCTCGGGCAGCGGCGTCTTGTCATCGACGAAGAGCGAGATGAGCACGAAGTCCTTGGTCAGCTTCTCGGCCACGCGCGGGTCGGTCCACACGGCGGCTTCCATCTTGCGGCAGTTCACGCAGCCGAAGCCCGTGAAGTCAATCATCACCGGCTTGCCCTCGGCACGTGCGGCGGCCATGCCGGCTTCGTAGTCCGTGAAACGGGCTTCCACCGTCTTCGTGTTCAGGTTGAAGTCCTGCGTGTTCATTGGTGGCGCAAAGGCGCTGACGGCCTTGCACGGAGCACCCCACAGTCCGGGCACCATATAGACGGCGAAGGCCAGCGACACCAGTCCGCCCACGATGCACACCACGGGCATTGCACGGCGTTGTCCGTCGCCCATCACTTCGTCGCTCTGGAACCGCAGCCAGCCGCAGAGGTAGGCACCCAACAGCGCAAAGATGACAATCCACAGCGACAGGAACACCTCGCGGTCCAGCAGGTGCCAGCCGTAGGCCAGGTCGGCCACCGAGAAGAACTTCAGCGCGAAGGCCAGCTCAACGAATCCCAACACCACCTTCAGCGTGTTCATCCACGAGCCCGACTTCGGCGCCTGCTTCAGCCACGAGGGGAACAGCGCAAACAGCGTGAACGGCAGGGCCAGCGCAACGGCAAAGCCCAGCATGCCGAGGGCCGGAGCCAGCCAGTTGCCGCTGGTCGTCGTCTCCACGAGCAGCAGCCCGATGATGGGTGCCGTGCACGAGAAGCTGACCAGCACCAGCGTGAAGGCCATGAGGAAGATGGCGAGTGAAGAGCGGAGAGTGGTGAGCGGAGAGTGGAGAGTGGAGAGAGGAGAGTTTGCTGTCGCCTTTGACGACAGCTTATCTGCCTGCTGATCTACCTTGTTCGACCAGCTCTCGGGCAGTTTCAGTTCGAACCAGCCGAAGAACGAGAGGGCGAACACCACTAAGAGCAGGAACAGGAAGATGTTGAACACGGCATTGGTTGACAGCGCGTTAAGCGTGTCGCTGCCAAAGATGGCCGTCACGAAGAGTCCCAGCCCTAAATAGATAATGATGATGCTCAGCCCGTATGTCATCGCGTCTTTGATGCCCTTGCGCTTGTCGGTCTTCGACCGTTTCAGGAAGAACGACACCGTCATGGGTATGATGGGCCAGATGCACGGCATGCAGACGGCCAGCAGTCCGCCCACGAAGCCCATCAGCAGAATGTAGAGCAGCGAGTTGTCGGCAATGCTGTTGCCTTCGCCTTTCGCCTGCAATTCGTCAATGACGGGCGACCAGAGGGAGGCATCTGCCCCCTCCAACCTCCCCCCACTGGGGGAGGCTATTGAGTCTCCGGCGGTGGCCTTTGCCGTAGTGGTATCAGCCGCGCTTAAAGCCTCCCCCAGTGGGGGGAGGTTGGAGGGGGCTGTCTCCAGTTGGGGGAGGTTGGAGGGGGCTGCTTCCCCCTTCGCCTTCAGTGCCACTTCGCCTGGCGGCATGCACATCTCGTCGTTGCAGGCGCCGTACTCCAAGTAGCAGTCAATGTTGTAGGCTCCGCCCGTCAGCGTCACCTTCTGTACAAACGTCACGTTGTGCTCGAAGAACTGCAGCTCCGTGCCGAACATCTCGTCGTATTTGCTGATCTCCTTGCCGCGCCACGTCAGGCTGCCCTTCTTCTTCGCACCGTCCATCTTCGTCACATTCAGCGATGCCGCTATCGGACCGCCCGTCACCTTGGGCGAATAGACGTGCCAGCCGCCATCAATCGTCAGGTGAAACAGCAGCTCGGCCTCCGTGTCACTCAGTTTTTTCAGTTCAGATTTCGACTTCACGGGCTCCATCATCTGGGCCCCTGCCGTCAGCGCAATCAGCATCAGCAGCATGGCTGCAGCCCATGTTCTTTTAGTTTGTTTCATTGTTGGTCTTTGCTAATTTTGGAGCAAAGTTAATGCGTTTTTCATTAACAGCCAAACATTATAAGAAAAACTTACACTTTTTAAAAGACGAAGTGCCCTTCTCTTAGGGAGCAACTGCCGTTCTCTTAGGGACCAACTGCCGATGTCTCAGGGCGCAACCGCCGTTGTGGCTCGAAGTCGGCGCCCGCCGTCCAATCAAGCGCCGCCCGCCGTCAGATCTGACGGCGGGCGGCGCTTGATTGGACGGGGCGTGGCGTTTACCTTTCCTTTTTTCCCCTCATTGAGGGACGTACGGTTCGCTAATCTTTTTGCAAAGGTACAAAAAAAAAAGGGAAATTCCAAATTTTTCCGCAATTATTTTGACCTCCGGGTTAATTAATATAACTCAACTTTCTGAAGAAAGTCTGATTCTTTCGCGCGCGTATATAAATAAGGTTAAGAATCTGAAAAATTATTTCCCCTAAAACTTGCATCGTTCGGAAATATTGTTTATCTTTGCAAGGTGAAATACTTTTAACGCATATATACAAAACCTAAAAAGAAGACTACATGCCAAAAATATTCGAATACTTCGGATTTGTATTCTACTTTTATTCCAATGAGCATGAGCCAATACACGTGCATGTGACTCATGGGGGCAAGGAAAGTATATTCGACATGATAATGATGAATGGCGAACTGGTTGAGCTTAAAGTCAGAGAGAAAAAAGGTGCAGATCCTTTATCGGAAAAGGATAGGCGAACGGCTGTAGCATTTATTCATAAATATCATAAGAACATCATTGAAAAATGGGTTAAGTTCTTTGTTTTGAAGCAAGTAATAAGAAGTACAAACATAAAGAAAAAGATATAGTTATGGAGAAATTGTATATAACTCATGCTAAGGATGTAGGGAACTTGACCGTTTGTCTGCAATTCAATGATAATACTGAACAGACGGTAGATGTTGGTGACTTTATTCGCCGCCATCCACATCCGCAATATAACAAGTATCTTGACCCCCGAAAATTCAACCGCTTTACTATTGAAAATGGTAATATTGTTTGGGGCAAGAACTGGGACATGATATTCCCGCTGGAGCAATTACATGAAGGAGTAATACGATAATATTATACCTATTTATATTATTATTAACTTAAAACAAAAAATTATGAAGTACAAACTATTACGTTATTCGCTGCTCAGCATGCTGGTCATGCTGTGCGGAGGAGGCATTTTTGCTGCACTCGCAGGAGTGAATGAACAAAGTCCAGAGGTTTCTTTGGATTTCACGGACAAAACAAAATGGGATATACCAGATGAAGGTTCAAGTAATACCCAACTTGCCACATTTACTAATGGAACATATTCAATAAAATTGTCCGCGACAAATAATTATAAGATGAATACTGGCTATCTCATCTTAGGTAAGAAAGATTCGTATCTTGAACTTCCTGCTTTCAATTTCGATGTTGAGAAAATTGAGGTGGTAGGAACTGGTAGTGCATCAGGATCTGTTAAACAGAATATCTATGTTGGCGATGTAGCCGTCTCAACAGAGACCACGGGCGCTAAAAATGTTACTAATACTTATAATATTGCTTCTGACTATCAGGCTGCTGGCAATATCTATAAGCTTGTAGTAACAAGTGACCATAACACCCAGATAACTAAGATTAATGTTTACAAGAAAACCACTGGTGACACTCCCGCAGAAGTTTCTTATTACGTAATGGGCGAGAACATGCCGGGTCTTTCTTGGGATGTCTTGGAATCTAACAAGATGGAGGCAGTGCCAACAGCTGCCGGCCTGTATTCAAAGACCTATAAGAACGTGCTGATTAATGCTTCTCCCAATAATCCTGTCACAGTCTATTACAAGTTTAAGTCTTCTGAAGGCACTTGGTATCCCGATCCGGGCGACAACCTGAATTACGTCATTCGTGAGGGTGGTTATTATGATATTACCATCACCTTCAATGTGAATGATTTTGACAATAACAATCCCTACAATGCTTCGAGCTTTACACCGACTAAGACTGCTGAACTTCCGCCGACCATTGAATCGCTGCAAGCATTACAAGAGAGTGTGACAGCTCAGAGCCAGCAGGCTTTCCTGAACTTTGATAATGTGATTGTTACGGCAGTGAAGGGTAAGAATGCCTATCTGGCAGATGCCGACAATACCTACGGCGCATTGGTCTATATCAACAACCATGGACTGGAAGCTGGTCAGGTGCTCAATGGAACGGGCTTGATTGACTATACGCTCTACAACTATGCCACCGAGATTACAAGCCTTGACAAGTCTGACTTGCAAATAACTACAGGAACAGTGACCCCCACCGAAAAGACTATTGCTGAGGTGACACAGGCTAACCAAAGTACGGTTGTGACACTGAAAGGCGTTACCTACAATGAAACTGATAATACATTTACTGACGGTACCAACACGATTAAGTACTATGATTCGTTTGGTGCAAACCCAACGTTAGAGGGTGGTGCGAAATACGACGTAACAGGTGTTGTTGTATTGTTCAAGCAGTCTAATGAGATGGTTATAGAAATCTGCCCCCGTACAGCCGCCGATGTCGTGGCTGCGACAGAATCTACCGAGCCCGTTACATGGCCTGAGGGCGTAGAGGGTGAGACTTGGAAGATTAACACCACGGTTGCTATGCCAACCCAGACATCCAGTATCCCTGTGACAGGCCAGGACTGCAAGGTGGCATATCTTACAGATGCTGCCGAGGCTTACCTCAATATTTCGATTTCGGGCATTACGGTCATCGCAAAGGGAACCGTGGATGCTGACAAGAATGTAACCATTCCTGCCGGTCAGATTGTTGGCCAATATATGAACCAGCCCGCTGCTATCTTTGCACAGGGCGCTACTGGTGGACAGGAAGACGTAGTGTTCACCTACAGCGAGACGGACGAGAAGATTTCGCTGACAAACGCCAGTTTCTGCGTGGCCCTTGGCCAGGCTGCTACCGTTACGCTTAGCAACACCGAGATATATAAGGAGAAACCTGCACCTTCTTACTATGTAGTGGGCAACATGACCGAGTGGGGTGTAAAGGCCGACTATCAGATGACCAAGAATGAGCAGGCCGATACGGAAGAGTACATGTTCACCATGGACTTGACCACCGAAAGCCAGTTCAAGGTAGTAAAGAGCGACGGTGTCAACCAGACATGGTATCCCGAAGGCATGGGTAACAACTACGGTGAGAACGGTGAGATTACCAAGGACGGCAACTACACCATCTACTTCCGCCCGAAGGCTGACGGCGGCGTTGACTGGTTCTACGGCGTTATCTACGCAGCAGCAAATGAAACACCCGTTGAAGACAATGCAATCTGGTCAAGCGATCAGGCTGTTTATTGTGATAATATTACCGTTGAAGCTTCAAAGTTTGCAAACGTAACAGTTGGTGACATCTTACATGTTATAGTCGAGGGAACTAATGCTGAAAGCGAATATAATTCTCATGTTCGGATACTGAATGGAAACGGTAAGCAGTTGGAAAACGGAGTGAATGTTGGCAAGCAGCCTGATGGAACAGAGGTTGGCTTTGTGTTGACTGGTGATATCCTCACCCAGCTGAAAGCTACAGGTCTGAAGCTTGGCGGCTATGGATACTCAAGTAAGTTAATAACTGTTGAGTCAACAGAGACAACAGGTTCAGATGCTTCCATTTGGGTAGGCTCCTCGACTGGTAATATAGATATGAGCAATTTCCACTTTGCAAACTTTAATGACTTTGCTGGTGTGAAGAAGGGTGACATCATTCGTGTAACACTCGATGCTTCCAACTGGGTGTCAGGTACCAGTGGCTGGGTCAACTTGCAGTATAAGTCAGGTGACAGCGGATGGGTCTGGAAAGACACTCAGAATACAGACCTTGTAGAAATTACCAATCATTGGAATGGCGATCCTGTAGAGATTCTTATCAACTCTGATGAGTTAGCTGCAGAAATGAATGATGCTGCTAAAAACCATGGCGTAGTTGTTCAGGCAGGAGAAGCAACAATCATCACTCAGGTTGAGCTGATTCCTGCTCCCGTCACCGTTGATAACCTCTGGATTGTCGGTGATGAAGATGGTTGGCAAATTTCTACAGAAGTTAATCTGCCTAACCTGAAGGCCATGACCTTCAACGAAGAGACGCAGGCATTCGAATACGAGGTGAACGTTGTCAATTCTGACGGCTTCTACTTCGCATTCGGCGATGTCGCAAGCTCTGACAGCTGGGACGACTTCAATGGCAACCACCGTTATGCTGCGGCTGATGACGAAGTTGAGGTGGTAGAGAACCAGCCGATTCAGTTGCAGAAGTGCGCTGGTACGCTTAAAATTACAACAAAAGGTGTCTATACCATCAGCGTGACGAAGGACCTCATGCTCAGCATCACGAAGACGGGCGAGGTGGAGCCTGTAACCACTGATAAGCTCTACGTGCTCGGCACGATGAACAACTGGAGCCGTACGCAGATGGTGGAGCTGTCAACCAACGGCGAAGGAAACTATGAGTACGAAATCAATGCTGAAGATGACTTCTACTTCACGTTCGCTACCAAGCAGCTGACGGCAGAAGAAGCTGAGGCCGATCCTAACTGGGAAGACTTCAACGCCAACCACCGCTGGGCCATTGCCGAGGGCGATCAGGTGCCCACACTGGAGCAGGAGTATCAGCTCGAGAAGGTCAACGGAACCATCAAGCTGGCTGCCGGCCAGTACACCGTCGTGGTTACTCCCGCAATGAAGATGACCATCACGGGAACACCGGCTGAACAGCCCGCTGAGTTCGAATACAACGCTGTCTATGTGGCTGGTAATGGTGCTGACAAGAACTGGCTGAATGGTAAAGGATGGGATGCTGGAGCAGAGGCTAACAAGCTGACCGAGGTCGCTGACGACGTTTGGGAGATTACTTTTGAGAACGTAGCAGCTGGCGATGGCTATGAGTTTAAGTTCACAATCGATGGTGCTTGGGATGTAAACTTTGGTATAGAGGATCCCGCTGCTTTCGCTTTTGGCACCGAATATGCCGGTGTGGTTAATGGAGCGAATATTACGTTCTCACTTACTGAGGCCAGTGATGTTACTATGCGTCTTGATATGACCGGTTATGACAACACCACCAAGCAAGGTGCGAAGTTCACCGTTACCGCAACAGCCGCTGGCGAAGAGCCCGTTGAGGACGAAGGCCTGTGGATTACATGGGGTGAGGATGACGTAGCCACTGCTGGAAACCTTCAGGCACAGTATGGCGAGGAAGACTTCTATCTGACTTATGTTGATAATAACAGCAAGTTGTCCATCGATGCTAGCAATGCTTTCTTCGGAACTGCTGATGCTCAGAAGAAGTTTACACATCGTTTGAAGAGTGGTGGAGCATCAAACTCTAACAACAACATGACGCTCCACATTGCCAAGGCTGGTAAGCTGAATGTTTATGCACGGTCGGGCAGCCCCTCTGCAACAGACCGTAACCTTGTGCTGACACAGGGTGATACTGAACTGTATAACGCTGTAGTGAAGGATGCTGATGCTATTCAGGTTGCAGAGGCTGATTTGAATGTCAGTGCTCCTGCTCTTGATGAGGTTGTTTATAAGAGCGTTTATCCGGTTATCACTGTTGAAGTCGCTGCTGGTGAATTGACTATAGGTTATCCTACAGGTTCAATGAACTTCTATGCCTTCCAGCTGATTCCTGATGATGGTCCTATTTCGGGCATCCGTAATATTGAGGTAACCGAGAACCCGATGTTCGACGAGAGCCTGCCTGCTTACAACCTGCAGGGACAGCGCGTCACGAAGAGCTATCGTGGTGTGGTTATCCAGAATGGCAGAAAGTTCTACAACAAGTAATCTTAAAAAGAAAGGGAAGCTCCAATTGGGCTTCCCTTTCTTTTCTATAGTTTCTATAGCCTCTATCTCCCCAAGAACCTTTCATCCAGGTACCGCTGGAAAGCCTCGCGATACATGTCGCCGATGGGCAGGTAAGTGTCGGCATCCAGAATGATGCGGTTCTTGTTTACCTCCTGCACCTTCTCCAAATTCACGATGTATGAGCGGTGAATGCGCATGAAGTTGTCGGGCAGCCACTCCTCCATCTTCTTCATCGACAGCAGCGTGATGATGGGCTTCGGCTCACCCTCCAAGTGGATGCGCAGATATTCTGACATCGCCTCCACATAGCGTATCTTGCTGACGTCAATGCGGACCACGCGGTAGTCGGTCTTGACGTAGAGGGAAGACCCACGAGCCTCCCCCTGGCCCCCTCCCAAGGAGGGGGAGGTTTGCCCGGTTCCCCCTCCTTGGGAGGGGGTTGGGGGGAGGCTCCTCTCTCTAACCCGCTCTGCCGCTCTCTTGAACTCGTCGAGGCCGAAAGGCTTGAGCAGGTAATCCACGGCGTTCACGCGGAAGCCCTCGACGGCATAGTCGGCGTATGCCGTGGTGAACACCACGAGGGGCGGTGAGGCTAACGACTTCACAAAGTCCATGCCGTTCAGGTCGGGCATGTTGATGTCGCAGAACATCACGTCGCACGTGTCGTTCTGCAGAAACATCTTTGCCTCTACGGCGCTACTTGCCTTCCCTGCCAGTTCGAGGAAGGGCACTTTCTCAATGTAGGTGACGAGCTGCTTCAGTGCCAGCGGTTCATCGTCAATAGCTAAACAACGAATCATCTTGTTTATTTACGATTTACGGATTTACGATTTACGATTTAATGGGTATCGTCAGTTCCACATTATAGTCTGTGGTTCCGTCGCTGATGTTGAGCGAGTAGCGGCTGCCGTATATCAGGTCGAGACGCTGCCGCACGTTGCGCAGGCCCACGCCGCCAGTCTTCTCTCCACTCTCCACTCTCTTACTGTTCCGGCAGTGGAAGGCGAACTTGCCGTCGTTGATGGAACCCTGAATCTCTATGAACGACTGCTGTTGGTAGCTGATGCCGTGCTTGAACGCGTTTTCCACAAAGGTAACGAATAGCAGTGGAGGCACCTCGCCACTCTCTATCGTCTCGGGCAGCTGGAGCGTGATATCCACCTTGTCAGTATAGCGCAGGCCCATCAGTGTGATGTAGTTACGCAGAAAGCTCAGCTCGCTGCTCAGCGGTACGGTCTTCTTGTTGCCCTCGTAGAGCACGAAGCGCATCATCTTCGACAGTTCCCTGATGGTGCTCTTTGCCTGTTCGGGGTCTATATCCACCAGTGCGTGTATGTTGTTCAGCGTGTTCATGAAGAAGTGCGGGTTAATCTGGTAGCGCAGGTATTCCAGTTGTTGCTCCAGGTTCTGCTTCTCTAATGCCGCCATTTGCAGCTGGTCATCGCGGTTTTTGAAGTAGAGTTTCACGCCGAGGTTCATGCCGAGCATGAGCACAAGGATGATGGTTGCCACGATGTCGTGTTCACCCATCAGCACGGGTGGCCGTTTATCCGGGGGTGTTGGGTGTTGGGTGTTGGGTGATGGGTGTTGGGTGTTGGGTGTTGGGTGTTGGGTGT
>ERZ842401.917-NODE-917-length-43720-cov-5.152662_pt1 | contig 43720 bp, 47 predicted proteins | sample MGYA00521270_ERZ842401 | MGnify/ENA primary metagenome ERZ842401 (study PRJEB31892, sample SAMEA3878208) | bioreactor metagenome | biome: Moose rumen | place: Sweden | collected 2011-10 | study: EMG produced TPA metagenomics assembly of the PRJEB12797 data set... | reverse complement strand
TTGTAATAATTTTGTGATTTTTAGTACTCTTTATTTTGAAAATTGATTTCCGTGGATACTTAGTCGGAGAAGATCGAATTAGGTTATAAAAAAATGAAAAAATTTTTTTGTGGATATTATCAAGGCAATATACTGACAATTCCAAGTTAAATAGAGTCATAAAAACGGACGCAATACCAGCATGGATATTTCGTCCGTTTTGCGTTTTAGAAATGTTTTCTATCTATCGAACCAAAGTAATAATTCGTATCATGGAATATGCGGTACGGCGATATTTTTCCGCTGTACTTAAAATAGGGGTATAAGAGTTTTTTACTTTCAAGTTTTCTGATGATGATCGTGCAAGCAAAAGAAAAGCTTTTGAAAAAAATTCAGCGCTTCAAGACGAAATTGAAACGCTGAAAGATATGATCACCTGTGCTGATGTTTTTTTAGTCTTGCCGATATACAGCCCACACAGCAAGGTGCCGTGTTAAACTGCTGCCAGTTGTCCGCCGTTCATTTTAAAAATGCGGTCGGCGTAGTTTTTAGCCTCGTTTTCGTGGGTAACTACCAGCACTGCTGCGCCGTTTTGGGCTGCTTCTTTCAAAAAGCCGAAAACGGCGGCGGTGTTTTCATCGTCAAGGTCGCCTGTGGGTTCGTCTGCCAGTATGAGTGTGGGCTTGCGCACCATTGCACGGGCTATCGCCATTCGCCGCAGCTCTCCTCCCGACAGCGCCGAGGGCATTGAAGCTGCAAGGTCTGCTATGCCCAGACCTTCAAGCAGCTGTTCGGCGTATTTTTGCTCCCCCTCGCCCTCTTTATAGAGAGTATAGGGCAGCATAACATTTTCTATGACAGTAAGGCTGTGTATCGCCGTCTGACCCTGGGGTATGACCCCTATCCTCCGGTTTCTCAGCCTTGAAAGCTCCTTGTCCGCAAGGGAATAAATATCACTGCCGTCAAGCAGCACCCTGCCCTCGGTGGGAGCTAAAAGCCCCGAGAGCATATTTAACATAGTGGTCTTGCCGCTGCCCGAGCGTCCCATGAGCACCGTAAGCTCACCCTCGTTCAGCTCCAGCTCCGCCTCCTTAACTGCAAAAAAGCGGTTGGTGCCCCTGCCCTCACGAATAAACTCTCTTGAAATTTTTTCTGCTATGAGCGGCATTCAGTTATCCCCCCTGAGAATAAGTCCTGTGTCTATCCTGCTTATGCGGTGCGCCGAAACTGCCGCTGCGGCAGCCCCCGTTATAACCGAGAGCACAACAGCTGCTGCGATATAAGCCGCCACCGAGCCGATACTCGGCATAAGGTACGGCAGACCCAGCATCTGCTCGATAAAATTGTTGAAGGGCAGCAGTATCAGCAGCCCTGCCGCCGTGCCGATAACGCTGCCGATAACACCCGTTATCAGCGCCTCTTTAAGCACAAGTGACGCTAGCTTTGTCCTTGACGCGCCCAGCACCCTCAGCACCGCAAACTCCTTTTTGCGCTCGTTGGCGCTCATGGTAAAGGCGAGCATAAGTATGACTGCACCCAGCACCCATACTGCCGCTATAAGCACACCTATAACGTCCGATACCCCCGAAAGGCTGTCGGATATGCCCGATATCATCTCCTTGGTCTGAACGGCTTTTACATTCTTTACATGGAGATTTATGTCGTTTAAGACCTCCTCGACGGTGTAGCCCTCCGAGACGTTTATCATCACGCAGGAGACCACCCTTTCCGGGTCGATGTCCTTGAAGTTGTTCATCTTTCTGTCCAGTGAGGACTGTATAAGCGCTTTTATGGTCTCCTCGTTGGTGAACACTGTGGTATCAAAGCTGGTGCCTGTTTTATCAAGCTTTGCGGCAACATGGCAGTCAACTCCATAAAAGCTCAGGGTATCTCCCACAAAGGCGTTAAGGTCGTTGCCTACCACTATATCCAGCTTTTTCAGATCATTTGAATAGCTTTTTTTTATCCAGGGTGTTATGGTGAAATCGGTATCGGGGTCAAAGCCGATTATCTGCACAGGCAGCGTGCAGCAGCCCGAGCTGGTAGACGCCAGAAAAAACTGCCCCGATATCTGCGATATGCCCTCGCACCGGGATATCTGCTCCATATAGCTCTGGTCCATGTAAAAATAGCCTGTGTTGCCCTGCAGCACTATGTTTTCCAGCTTTTTCTTGGTGGTGGCTTCATAGGGCACCACCATTATATCCGCTCCCAGCCTTGACTCCAGCGAGCCCAGACCCGAACGCAGGCTTGATACTATAAGCGTGCCGCCGAAGATGGTCAGGGACAGCAGCGCCGTAAGCAGCACCAGTGCGGCAGTCCTTACAGGCTTGCCCTTTAAGCTGCGCACAGGCAGGCTTTTTGATATCTTCATTTAAAACTCTCCTGTTTTCAGTCGGCTTTTCTGTTGATAAGTACGTATACTGCGCTGACGATCACTATCAGCAGGCTGATAACAATAACGGCAGGACGCATATGGGTATGGCACTGCATATCCTTCATCATACAAAGCTTTATCAGCACATTGGGAGTTAATGCCGCCAGCAGTGCTGTGGGTATCATGGCTGTCACCAGACCGTTTTTGGTGCTCTGCTTTTTCAGTATCAGGTTTATCACCGCTGTTACCGATAGCGCAGCACCTATGCCTGCTACAGCCTGTTCTGCCCAGTGGCAGCTCATCCACATCCCGCTCTCCATAGGTCCGGGGCAGGCATGGAAGATAAACTTGGTGCCAAGGCATAAAAGCAGGCTCAGCACCAGCAGCAGGCAGTCTGATACCAGTGTTTTTACATTTCTCTTGTTATTCATTTTACATTTCCTTTCTAATCGGCAGCTGCCGAAATATTATACTGATCTTGACTCTATGAATGGGGTCTTGAAACCTTATCATTCATAGCTATACTGCGACATTGGGTACTGCTCATAAAACTCGTCGGTGATAAACTCATTATCTCTTTTGTGAGAGGTAAAGTCCTTATCTCCCTTTAAAAAGAATACCTCGCTTTCAAGCTGTTTATCCCACGTCACATCAATATTATAATACTCACCGTCTATCCTTACGATGTTCCACGCATGGAACTCCTCCCCCAGCTCCTCGTCATACGCCATGCCTGTTATCACCCTGCAGTCCACGCCGCACTCTCTCAGCATTCTGTACATCAGCACCGCATAGCCCTGGCAGACTGCGTGACCGTTTATCAGCGCACCGTAGGCGGTGGCTTTTAGGTGATAGCTGTCGTTCTTTTTGTGTATAACATCATAGTCCACATTTTGATATATGTAGTCATAAACGGTGCGCACTATCTCATAGTCTGAGGTATCTTCATCAAACCCGAATGACTCTATTACCTGTTCAAGCTTTTCATTAACCTCTTCCTCCTGCTCGGGGTCTGTATATAGCCTTGGTGTGATGACAAGCTCATACTCACGGTCATTACCCTTTTTCTCACAGGTGTAGTTAAGGTCATAGCCGCCGCTCTGGTATCTCAGATAATCACCCTCGTCGGCACGGTCGGTCTCATACACCGCATAGTGCATAAGCTCGCTGACTACATCGTCAATATCCTCCATATTATCACTGTGAGATGTATAGGTGATAGTTATGCTTTTGCTGCGCTCTCTCATGGCTGTGCGTATGCTCTCTATCACCCTGTCGGCATTGGTGAAATGCACGCTGAGGTCCTTTCTCACCTCATAGTGATATCTGGGCTTGCCGCGTATATACACCGCCGCCATGCCCGAGACTATAGCCGTTATAAAAAACAGTATCATAACGGCAAGAGCTGTACGGTCCTTGGTTTTGCGGCTCATTTCAGTCACTGCCCCTTTTACGCCATGCCCTGCGCTTCCATACAGCAGCCGCGTTGGAGTTTACCAGCATAGCATCGATATCTATCCCCGCAGGGCAGATATCACGGCAGGCGAGGGATTTTCCGCAGCCCTCGTATATGTGTGCTCTGTACTGCTTGTATGCTTTTCTCTGCTGCGCCTTGGGCATAGCCGCTATCAGCCTTGACATGGGCGCTGCCGCCGACATACCGCAAAACTCTCCCTCGGGATAAAAGTTTGGGCAGACCTCCAGGCAGCAGCCGCATTGCAGGCAGCGTGATGCATCATAGGCGGTGTCCAGAGTCCTTTCATCAGCCTTGGTCTTATCATCAAGCCATGCGCCCAGCGCTTTCAGGTTATCAAACATCACCGATCTGTCAACCATCAGATCAGCCACATTCTTAAATTTTCTCAGCGGTCCAAGGCTCACACAGCCTGATTTTTCAAACTCTTTAAGAGCCGCATCGCAGGCAAGTCTCGGTTTTGAGTTTATGACCATAGCGCAGGCGCCGCACTTTTTCTGCAAGCAGCTGCACTGCCATTTTATGGGCTTTGCCGCATTGCCCTCGGCGTCCCTTATCACTGCCTGAGAATTTATATCGCAAAGGGCAGTGGCTACGGTGGCGTTCTCGTCATCAGTCTCATAAATAAAGCTCTGGGTGTAGGGGGCGGCTTCGCTGCTGTCTCTTCTGAGAATATCAAGCCTTATCTTCAAAAGACCCCCTCCTTTCGGGAATTGCACGAAAGCTTATGTTAACGCTGCCGTCAGCATAAGCGGCAGCAGTGATCTTTCTTAACTCCTCCCGTGTCTCGGGGCAGTCCTCCCTGTAGTGGGCTCCCCTGCTCTCCCTGCGCTCAAGGGCGCTTAAAAGCATAGCTTTTGCAAGGGCGAGCCTGTCAAGCTCTCTTCTGTTATATCCCCTCTCAGCCGAAAGCTCATCAAGGGCTGACAATGCTTTTTTGATACCCCTCTCGCTTCTCACTATCCCCATAGCGCCAAGAAGTATCTCGCTGAGCTTTTCGATAAACACAGGTGAAGCCTCCTGCAAACGCTTGTCATCATCAGCAGAGAACACAGGCTCTTTATCATCATAAGCCCCGTCCCTCTCGGAAAGCGCCGTCTGCGCCGCCTTTCTTCCGCCGTAAAGCGCACCAAGCATTGAGTTTCCCCCAAGGCGGTTAGCACCGTGATACTGGCTGGTACACTCACCTGCGGCATAAAGCCCTTTAAGGTTTGTGCGGTGCAGCTCGTCAACATCAATACCGCCCATAAAATAGTGTATGCCCTCTCTTACAGGCACAGGCTCGCTTCCGGGGTCAATGGCAAGGTAGCTGATGATCTCAGCTCTCAGGTCTGATAGCTTGGTTTTCCAGGTATCGTCATCAAGCCCTGTCATATCAAGATACACACTGTCCCCCGTGTCATTTTGCCTGCGCACAAAATACATCTCCCTTGCCACCACATCTCTGGGCATTAGGTTTTTAAGCTCGGGATATTTTTCCTCCATAAAGTACCAGGGCTTGCCGTTTTTTTCAATAAAAAGCCTACCGCCCTCGCCCCTTGCGGCTTCGGTAACAAGGCAGCGCTTGTTTGATATACCTATGGTGGTGGGGTGATACTGCAGCATTTCAAGGTTTGAGAAAACAACTCCCTGACAAAAGGCAGCCGCTGCCGCAGCACCGCTGTTCTGGGTGGTGCCTGTGGTCATTTTCGGAAACACCCCGTTCATGCCCCCTGTGCAGAGTATCACCTGACCGTAAAGGCAGGCGGTCTTGTCGGTATAGGTATCTTTTATCTTAACACCCGTGCAGCTGCCGCTGTTTGCGATAAGGCTCACCAGCTCATGGTGGGCAAAGCGTTTTATAAGCCCTTTGGCTTCGTATTTTCTAGCCTCGTCTATAACAGCCGACATTATTATCTTGCCTGTGCTGCTGCGGGCATAGGCGGTTCGCTTTTTCTTCTGTCCGCCGAAATTGCGAAGCACCACCTCGCCGCCCTTCATATTAAAGGGCACCCCAAGACCTATCAGCCACCTGAGTATCTCGGGCGCTCCGTTGGTAAGTCCCATAACGGCATTGGGGTCGGCAAGAAATGCACCGCCTTTGAGGGTATCTTCAAAATGCTCGCTGATACGGTCATTTTCGCCCATAGTATCAAGGGCTGCGTTAATGCCGCCCTCTGCCAGCACCGACTGTGCTCTTTCAGACTGCTGCAGCGAGATTAGTGTGCAGCCCACCCCTTTTTCGGCAAGGGCTATGGCAGCCGAAAGTCCTGCCAGACCTGCCCCCACGATGTTTATACTGCTCATGATCATTTTCCTCAAAAAACGTTCCAACGAAGATAATAAACAACAAATGCCGCTCCCATAAAAAACAGCAGCACCGACAGTATCAGCACTATATCCAGCCCCAGCTCTTTATAGCTTTTTATGCCGAAGGAGAGCATGACAGGGCGCACGTTTGATATAACGTGCAGCGCTATGGATATTACCAGAAGTATCTGTGAGGCAAGCTGTGCGCCCTCAAACAGATTTAGCCTGTATGCGCCGCTGCTGCTGCCGATAAATATCAGCACATGGAAGAGTATGAATACCATTATAGCAAAGCCGCTTATGCGCCTTATCCAGAAGAGCTTGTTTTCTTTGAAATAGTGCGCACCCGACTTTTTTATGGCTTTTATGCTGTCGGCAGTCAGCTTTATGCCGATGACTGTGTGCAAGGCTATCAGCCCTGTCATCACCCATGCCATGACTTTAAGCAGCACCGAGCCCCCTGACATGAGCCCTGCCAGCTGAAAGCCCCCCAGCACTGCGTGTATCAGAAACAGCACCAGTATGCCCATACTGAGTATAGCGTTTATCCTTCTCATCAGGCTTCTCCTTTAAGGGGTATCACCTCAACTCCGCTGCCGTAAACCGTCTCGGCAGAAAGCATATCGGCGGTCTCTGCCGACATTATGATGATATCGAACTTTTTATACTCAGCCTTTGATATCATCAGCACCCCGTCCTCCTGTTTTATCTTCATCTGGTTCTCGGGCAGCCTTGACTGAAAGCTCTCAGCCATTTCTCTGCCGCCCTTGTCGTTTGCTGCCACGGTGCAGGTAAGGTCCTCGAAAATAAAGTCTATCTCGCCGCCCTGAAAAAAGGTTTTCCAGACTGCAAGATTTTCAGCATTTGTGTGCTTATCAAGATTTATCAGCACTACATAATCTCCCGAGGGCTGCTCAACCGCCGCAGATGCGCTTGTTACCGCATCGCTGTCTCCGCTGATGAGCGTTTTGAAATACCCCGTTGTGAGAAAGGGTATGCCCAGCGACACAAAAAGTGCCGCCAGCACCACCACAATGTGTTTTAATATCTTCATTTAATTATTCTTCTGCCTGCTTGAGAGCTGCGGTAACAGCCTCCTTGAACTCGTTATAATTTACCGTTGCGCCCGTTATGGCGTCAACATCGTCAAGGCTGTCCTTAGCCACCAGCTGCTGGGCGTAGTTATCGCAGGCTGCTCTTGCTTTCTGGGCTTTATTGTAAAAATCCTTGTTCTTGACCTCGCCGTTCTCCTTGCCGTAGTTCTCGTCTTTAAGAGTACCGTCCAGCTCGTAGGTCTTGAACTCGCACTCGGTTATATCGCCGTCCTTGATGGTCAGCTTTACCTCGCCGTAGCCGTTGCCTGCTTCGTCGCCGTCCTCGTTTATATATTCAGCGCTCTTGGCGGTATATGTGCCGTCCTTATAGCTTGCGCTGCCGCAGGCGGTAACAGTTGCCGAAAGTGCTGCTGTCAGCAGTATCAATAAAAGCTTTTTCATAATATCCTCCTGCCTTTACTTAATGGGGTTGCCATTATCAAAACGTATCTTTCCTGTGAAATTCTCATTCACTACCTCCTTGGCAAGCCTGCCGCTTCTGAGCACCAGAGTTCTCTGGGCGACCTCGGCTACCTCGGGGTCATGGGTAACTACGATAAGGGTAGTTCCCTCGTCGTGCAGCTTATGAAACAGGTCAACTACTATCTCCTCGTTGGCTTCGTCCAGGTTACCTGTGGGCTCGTCAGCAAGTATTATCTCGGGATAATTTATAAGGGCTCTGGCTACGCATACTCTCTGCTGCTCGCCGCCCGAGAGCTGGCTGGGCAGATGCTTTGCCCTGTCTGCCAGGCCCACTCTTTCAAGAGCCTCCAGCGCCTCCTTTTCATCGGGAAGGCTGTGGTAATACTGCGCCAGCATAACATTCTCAACAGCGGTAAGATAATTTACCAGATGGAACTGCTGGAAGATAAGACCTATCTTATCCCTTCTTATAGAGGTAAGATTTCTTGCGCTTTCCTTTGAGATATCCACTCCGTCCAGCAGCACCTCGCCCTTGGTGGGCTTATCCATGCAGCCTATAATATTCATCATTGTGCTCTTGCCCGAGCCCGAGGGTCCCATTATAGACACCCACTCGCCCTTTTCAACTTTAAGGCTGACATCGTCCAGGGCGTGCAGCTCGCCGTATATCTTATATACATTTTTAAGTTCAAGTAAACTCATAACAATTTGTACTCCCTTTCTCTTATTCGCCCTTCAGCACAAGGGCAGGGTCAACGTCTGTAGCGCTTCTTATGGGCATAAGGCTGGATATTCCCGTTACTGCGATAGATACCAGTATGGTAACAGGCACCAGCAGCGGTCTGAAGGATATCGAGCTGCCGAACACGCTGCTGCTCACCTCCTGGGCGAACACATAGCCCAGTACCGAGCCGAGGATACCTCCCAGCAGACCCAGCAGCATACTTTCGCCCATAAACTCCTGTATTATGCTCTTGTCAGATGCGCCTATGGCTTTTCTGAGTCCTATTTCCTTACGCCTTTCAGCCACGACTGCCGTCATGGTGGTGGCTACGCATATCATGGTCAGCGCCAGCACCACTATCGTTACCAGCAGCACCAGAGCCTGCAGCTTTGTAAGCACCGTAGCCTCAGACGCAGTTACCCTTTTAACAAGGCTTGCGTGTATAGCAGGCACGGTCGAATTGATCTTGTCGGCATAGCTGCTCAGCTCATCGGCGGTGGCTGATATGCTGAGCTCTGCCACATCTATCCTGCCGCTTGTCTCTGTCAGGGTTTCAAGGTCTGCAAGAGTCATATAAACATAATCCTCCTCAGAGCCGCCTGTATCCAGTATACCCACAACGTTGAGATAGGCTGTGTTATCAAGCACCACTTCGTCCTCCTGCGATGTAGCTTCGCTGTCGGCTTCCTTATCATCACTTTTTGCACCGGGAGTATAGCTTACCTCCAGCAGGTCCCCCACCTTTATGCGGAAGGACTCAGCCACGTTTTTGCCCACAAGTATCTCGCCGTTGTTTTTGAACCATTCGCCCTCCACATTCCAGTAGGGGCTGGCAGCCTTTGCGCCCTCGGGGTCTGTGCCTGCGGCAACTATGGGTCTTTCGTGTATCCTTACGTTCTCATATCTGTAGGGGGCAATACCCACTATGTTTTCCTCGTCGATATCAGCCGCACCCCTGTTCATATCCGCAGCGGTGAAGCTGCCGTCGTTGGCGGTGAATATCATATTTGCGCCGTAGTTACGAAACTCAGCACCCATTTGTCTGGGCACATCGTAGTATATCGAGATAAGTCCCGAGAGTATGGTCGCACCTATAGCTATTGAAAGCAGCGCAACTATCATTCTTGAGCGTCTCCTCATAAGAGAAGCCGTTATCATTTTTACAAACATTCTTCTTTTCGACATTTTACCAAGCCCTCCCTTACTTGCCGTGGAGAACTTCGGTAGGACGAAGTCTCAGCATCATTCTGATAGCAGGTATGCAGCCGATAAGGGTAACGATAACTACCAGCACAGCCACAATGGGTATCACCATAGGTCTCATGGTGATAGCCGAACCGAACACCGACCGACCGATTATCTGCGCAAAGCCGAAGCCTGCGAAAAATCCAGCAAAGCCGCCTATAATTGCAGTTATGAATATCTCGGTGAGCACCAGCAGCGATATTGCGCTGTTATTTGCGCCTATGGCTTTCATAAGTCCTATCTCCTGGCTCCTCTCCATAACGCTGGCTGTTACCAGGTTGCATATGCCCAGTGCTGCACCTATAAGGCTGAGTATGGTTATAAGTATCATAAGCAACTGTGTTTTGTTAAGTATCTCACCCTCTGAATTCGCCACCTGTCTTACGGGAGACGCCACCGAGTCGGTGATGACCTCCTGTATCTGGTAGCAGATAGAGCTTGCATAAGCGGTGCAGTACCAGGTCTCAAACTGTGCTACCGAAAGTGATGAAGTACCCTCCTTGTCGGCTTTTCTGGCAAGCTCGTTATCGGGGGTTGTCAGGGCACTTACCTCTATGCTGTCGATCTTGCCGTCAAGATCAGCCAGCGACTGTGCAGTGTTCAGGGGGACATATATCTGGCTGTCCTCCTCGCCGCCTGCGTCGTAAATGCCCTTAACTTTAAGGCTCAGGTCGGCTGAGCTGCCCTTTAAGTTCAGGGTGCTGCCCACCTTCAAGCCCTCCTTCTGTGCAAGGGCTGTGCCTACCATAGCTTCCATTGCCGAGTCGCCGCTCGCCTGCTCGTCCAGCCAGCTGCCCTCTTCAAGCTCCCACCAGCTTCTCATGCTGGCAACGCCTGCATCAAGGGACTCACCCGTAGGCAGGTCCATATGGTGGTTGAACCAGCTGCCCACCACCGTTACATCAGAGCCGTCATCAAGCTGCGCATCAACATTTATGAAAGGGGCGTAGTCAACAATGTTGAATGCCCAGAATATTGTTTTTATCTTACCCAGCTCGTCCTCACGCAGATATATGCCTGAGGAACCGCCTTCGACCTCATAAAGGTCGTTGAGCACCGAAGCGTCCTTGGGCACAACGGTAATGTTTGCGCCGTAGGTCTTTAGCTCCTGGTTGACCTTGTCGCCCACATCCAGCATAACGCTGAGCATAGCCGACGCCAGAGAAGCGCCCAATGCTATAGTGAAAGCGATCATCAGCATTTTCTTCCATTGCCTGAACAATGTACCGCGGATCATTCTTCCGAACATACAAACACTCCTCCTTACTTAAATTCTTTTTCGTATTCCAGCAGACCGTCAACAGGGACAACTATCTTGCCGTTTTCGATACTGTAGGGAATAACTATAGGATTGCAGCCGCCCTTGAAGCCGATGGTATTGATGTTCATAACAACATCGCACAGCTTGCAGACCACCTGACCGTCCTTTTCGTAATAACCTGTTTCGCCGCAGATATCGCAGGCGTCAAGACCTATTCCGTATGAGGAGGAATTTGGTTTTTTGATAACTATAAACCTTATCTCGGTACCGTCGGGAGAGGTGTAGCCGAAGCGGTGCAGGTGCTCGTCGGCAACGTCCTCAAAGGGCACGTAGATATTGCCGTTGTCATCAGTCACCTTTTCAACGGGCGAAAGCTCTATCTCCTTGTTGGAAAGGGGCTTAAGCACCGTGAAATTCACAACGCCCAGCGCAAGGGTGATGATAACTAAATTAGCCCAGCGCCTTGTGACCTTCCACTTTTTGCGTATCTTTCTCTTTTCGGCAGGGTTATTGTAGGGCTCGTTGGCGGCAAAGCTCATCGCCCACAGGATAACAGGCACTGCCACCGACACGCCTATGATGATATATGTAAACAGAATATCGTTGTTTGATGAGAACTTAGCTATCTCAAAAAGCTTGTGATAAAGCTCTCTGTCCATTTCCATAACGTTGAGAATGCGCTTTGTGAGCATTATGCCCACGCTGTTCATACCAAAGCGCACACCATTAGCCGCCAGCGCCAGCGCCAGTATTATAAACGCAGGCAGCTTGGGCAGCCTGATGACTCCCCTGTTGAAAGACATCTGCACCAGCAGTATAAAAATAACGCCCAGCACAATGCCTATCATCTTAAAGAGAAAATCTGTAGAAAGCACAGTGCTGTCTGTTAGCAGGATGTTGTAGGGATAAGCCAGCACATCGGGCAGTGCATAGAACACCAGCAACGCTGAGCAAAGCCCCAGCAGCACCGACTGGATGATCTCTCCCGGCTTTCTGCACAGCTTTTTGAAGGGTGAAAATATCAGAAATAATACCAGAACAGCTATCGAAGCTATGAATATCCTCAAATTCCACTGTGATGTGTCTATCTTTGTGGTGGCGTTTTTCATATAAGACATAACGCACGCACCGATAAAGCCCGCACCTGTGCCTATGGAGGCTATCAGACCCCCAAGCTTTTTGTTGGCAAGCCTTGAATATCCCCTTATAAGTCCCACCAGCACAGCCGCCGTTATAAGCGCTTCGACAGTCATTACAAAATACTTCAGCACGAATAATACCTCACTTTTTATTGAGTTTGCTAAGCGATCCGCATACTATATGTAGTGGTTAACCGAAGTTAACTTCTACATATAGCATACAGAGCGTATGCTAAAAAATGCACAAAATGCGCCGCAAGGTAATTATGCAGCGCATCTATATGCCATATCAGACCCGCACTGCTGCACAGATCCGATACTTTATTATAAGGAAATTTACCACTCCTGAGGAATGTAATCCCAGCCCTCAAATGTAACCTTGAGGTTGCCTTCGCCAAAGTAATCGTCGAAGCTTCCGCCGGGGCCTGTCTCTGCATCTGTGTGGAGCAGATAGTTGTTCTCAGCAGGGCTGTGGATAGTGAATTCTACATTGTAGGTGTCAGCATTGGGGAGCTTGATGTTAGCGCCGTAGTGAGGACCGTCAGATGCACTCATCTCCATGAATGTACCCTCAGCAGCTGTGCTTCCGTCAGAGCCTGTTACCTTGTAATCTACTGTCAGATAAGGTACCCAGTCGCCAACGCCGAAGCCCAGGTTGTTCTCCAGAGCTGAGATATCAGCCTCCAGGTGGATATCAAAATCATCAGGGCTGTTGCCGTCAGACATAGGTACAGGCTGGAAATATACAGCCGATACGTTCAGGAAGCCTACCTCTTCGTCCTCGAAGATAGGATACTCGGTAAAGCCTGCATCTCCGGGAGCGTCGCCTGCATCAGAGCTTACCTCTGCTGCTGCGCCCTCGCTCTTGGACGCTGCGCTGTCCTTCTTCGATGATGACTCGTCATCTGAGCTTCCGCAAGCTGCAAGGCTAAGAGCCATCATAGCAGCCAGTGAAATGCCAACTAACTTCTTCTTTGTCATGATTTTTCCTCCTTCAAAATAAATAACAAAGTAAATAATATATTACCGGCGGTAATTCGTCGGGATATACCTTTCAGGTTGTGGGAACGTTTTGCTTTCCCACACAAGAGTGGGTGGTCTTATGTCACGCTCTTGCTTTTTTCTTAGCGGTCTTTTCTTTCTTTTGCTTTTTGGGCTTTGGTTTCAGCTCTTCCTCAAACTGCTCCTGAGTCTCCGTCAGGTAGTGTATACCTTCAAGAATGCCCACCAGCGTAGGTATTCCCGACCAGCAGAAGAGTATGAAGAGCAGTCCCTTGCCGTACTTGCCGTTATAGAACTTGTGCAGTCCGATAGTGCCGAAAACTATGGCAACAAGTCCGCACTCCACATGGCTGTCTCTCTTCCAGTTCTGTATAACGAAGATCATCACTGTGATGAGTATGAGTATCAGCTGAGGTATCAGTGTCTCGATAACAGGGTATACGCCCAGCACGTCGAGAGTATCGTTAAATGGGATTATCGACTGCAGCCACTCGGGTGAGGTCATGTCGATAACGTCACCCTCTATAAGCTCCTTGATACCCGAACCCAGGAAGGATATGGACATTATGAACATCAGCACGCTGGTGCCCAGGAAGAAGGGTCTGAGGGGCAGCTTGACGCTGAAAAAGCGTATTGCGATGAATACCACCGCCAGCACAACGCAACCCACGCCGAAGCCTGTCCAGACCATTTTCATACTGCCGCCCAATATGAGGGGCTGGTAGAAAAGTATCACCTCTGCGCCCTCTCTGAACACTGCCAGGAAAGCGGTAAAGCCCAGTGTGAACACGCTGCCGGTCTCGGCAGATATCTTCACCTGATCGTCAATATACTTGTTCCACGCGTCAGCCTCAGCCTTGGAGACCATCCAGTTGCTGACATAGAAGAGTACAACCACTGCAAGCAGTGCGGTAACGCCCTCGATTATCTCCTGATTAGCGGTATTTGCAAGCTTTAGCTCGTTAAGCAGCCATGCGCTCAGAAAGCTTGCGCCGATAGCCAGCAGGCAGCCTGCATAAACCGCCTTTAGCTTATCCTTATTACCCGATTTAACGAGATATGCGATGATAGCGCCGACAACCAGTATAGCCTCAAGTCCCTCACGGAGAATTATTCCGAAGCACTGCAGGAATACCAGCGTAGGGCTGCTAGCGGTGCTGCCTGCGCCTACGGTATTGCCGTTGCCGCTCTTTTCCTCGCTCTCAGTCTCGGAAGCGGCAGCTTCGTTGGCTGTGCCGTCCTCGGCGATACCGCTTACTCCCTCGGCGTCAATGCCATCAAGGGTGTTTGCCTGATTATGGAGTATGGTGCTGAGCTCAATAAACTCGCCGATTATCTCATCTTCGGGCTTACCTGCTTTAACAGCCTTGCGGGCGGTCTTGAACTGCAGCTCAGCCTTGCTGACTTCCGAGCCCGAATAGCCGTTTACATTTCGCTCAAAGCCCGAGGTCTCATAATAGAAATTGTAGATAACAAGGGCTGCGTTATAAGCCTCGTCCATATTTCCCTCACGGTAGAGGGCGATAGATGCCAGCATTACATCATCTATTGAGTCAGCCACATCGTTCCAAGATGATGCAGGTGCGCCCGACTCTACATATTCCTCCCACGAGGGTATGTACTCTGTAGCTGCCAGCGCCCTTACAGGCATCAGCACAGCCATTAGTATAACAAGCAGCACCGCCCCTGCGGCAGCCAGCTTGTTTTGTTTTGTCAGTGACATTTTCAGGATCTCCTTTATTAAGGGCAAAGCCCTGCTGTGGTATTTGCAAATAATTAAAGAATGCTAACTAAGTTTACCCAGACTAACTTATGAATAATTTTTTTGCCGCAAGATCATGACCTTTGCTGCCCGTTCAGCTTATGCTCAGCCGGCTGCGGTCAGCGGCGACTAACTAAGTTTGCCATAACCAACTTATGAATAAACTCCCCTGCAAGTCAAATAAATTTACTCCCCTGCCGCTTTTTGTGCAAAAGAGACTAAAAATTTCAAAATTTGCAGCCTAAGTTCGGTTAGAAAACGCTAACTGCTATGCATTTATAAATGCGATACCGCAGCAACGGCAGCACCGCACTGAATATACATGACTAACCGACTAAGTCTTGACTAACCAAGTGCTTTAAACTCTGCCGACAAGCCCAAAGCTTATCGACACAGCTCTTTAATGTTTACAAATCCTGTAGAAAATATTTTAGCACCTTTCATTTCAAAAGTCAAGGGGAAAGGGTGGTATTACAAATATTTTGTAGATAAAAGCCAAAAATCGGCAGCCGTTCATCATTCATATTGTTTATAAGTTCCACGTATCAGTTTTAATATGCTAACTCTTTTAACTGCCTTAAAATTGGCTTAATTTTCATATAGTATCCTTGCCCTGGGCGGTGAGCAGCTCGTTGATTTTCTCGGTATAGCCCTCGCTGATATTACCTGCGCCGATTATGGGCTCGGTGGTGATATTGCCCTCATGGTCAACAAACACGGTGGTGGGGGTATACATTATCCTTCCCCCAAGGCTTGCCAGGTCGCCCGTGCCGTCGATAAGGGTTATGCCGTCAAACTCTGCGTCATAGATGATATCTTTAGCATAATCGGTATTATAAAAACCGTCAAGGCACCAGGTCATCAGCTTGACATTATCGGGCAGAGATCTTTCAAAGTCAGACAGCTCGTCCATTTCGTCAAGGCAGGGTCCGCAGGTGGTGGACCAGATATTTATTACAGTGACATCAGCCCTTGCCAGCTCGCTCTCGTCGATCTCAGCACCCTCCAGCGTGGTTGCCGTAAAGCTTTTAAGGCTTCTGTAGAGCTGCTCGTCCTCCTGCACCTCCTGTGCGGCAGGCTGCTCTGTCTGAGCTACGCTGTCACCGACAGGGGCAGCCGCTTTGCTGCTCTGCTCGCCGCTCTCCTCACTGCCGCAGCTGCACATTAAAAGCGCCGTCATCAGCGCCAGACCAATAGTAAAATACTTTTTTGAGCTCATATCACACACCGTCTTTCTTATAGTTTTGAGTATATTGTAGCACAAATACCCAAAATAATCAAGTGGTCCTCGCCGGACGGGTCCTCACCGGACGGGGTATTTCCCCCACCTGCCGAACTATCGTGTGGACGGCAAGATATCGAGTCCTCCCCGGAGGGGAGGGGGTGCTTTTGTGGCGGCTATTGCTCCCCCAATTAAACCTTGCCGGAAAGGCGCAGGCAAAAATAAAAAATATCAAGGCGTAAAAGCGCAGATGGGCTGTCGCCCTTCAAGCTTTTACAACGCAGAGATTTTTTATTTGTGTCAAGCATTTTTGGCAAGGTTTAGTTGGGGGAGCAATAGTATTTTGATGGCTGCGCCAACCTTGGAAAATGATGACTTGGTGCACCTTACTGTATTTTGATTAGGATTATTTTTCCCCACTAAAGCTGTGTGGAGTTTTTTTAATCTTTGCATTTGTGCGCTTTACCGTACAATTTTGTAAGAATATTTTCTAGCCACTAGCACTCTAACAACTAGCGACTAGCAGCTTACCTCTAAAAAAGCGCCTATGCAGTCTGCATAAGCGCTCATAATTTTTATTCATCAGCCGCTGGTCATATACCACAGGAAGCCTATGAGAGCTGCCACAAAGATAGCAAACAGCACGAACTTGCCGATAGAGCCGTACAGCTTCTTCTCAGCCTGCTTCTCTTTAACATACTTCTTTATAGCGTCCTCATGATACTCCTTGTTGAGCGTGCCGCCCACGGTGGGGTTTATCATGTCGTCGATGTTGATATTCTTATACTTAGCCTTGATAGCCCTCGCCGCAGCGTTGGGGTCAGACTCGTTTATCCTTCTGGTGCCGTCATAAGCCGAGTCAAGGCTTGATGTGTCGATCTTGTTGGGGTTGATCTCGTCCATGGTGATGTTGGACACCTTGGCGCTGCCCTCGTTACCGCCGCCGTTGATGAATACGTGCTCGGTATCTACCTCCATCATCATCTTGTTGGAGCGGTTTGAACGCAGCAGCTTGATAAGAGTATCGGTGTAGAGCTCGTCCTCTATCTCCTGCTCTGCCAGCAGCTGTGTGCCTGACTCCTCAGTCTTTGACTCAACATCCTCGATGATCGAGGTCAGAGTTTTTCTTTCGGTTATGTTCTTCTGGTTCTCGACAGTTTCCTCCACCAGCTGTACAGGCTCCTGCTTTCTTGCGCCTGTGGGCTGTGTGAACTGCATCTGCACCAGAGTATCGCCGCTGTCAGCGCCGCCCTCCAGTCCGTCAAGACCTGTCAGGCTGACCTGTTTGCGCTTTGTTGCGCCTGTTGTGGCATAGCTCTCCACAACTGCGGGACCGCTTGATGACTTGCCGCCTGCCGAAGCAAAGGGGTCGATAGCTTCAAGGGACCTGCTGCCCACATTTGCCGAAGGCAGGTCGTTTGCAGGGGGCGAGGTATAGTAAACAGGAACTGCCGCCTCCTTAGGCTTGTTCTTATCCTTTGTATATTCGTCGGGAGAAGCATTGATAGTGAGCTTGCCTGCGGTATTCTCAGAGGGCAGGTCAAATCCCACACCCTGACCCGATGGTGCCGAAGGCTTTGACTCAAAGGAAAGTCCAGCCGGCTCCTGCGGCTTTGGCTGAGCTGCTGTCTTAGGTCTGACTCTGGGAGCAAGACCGTCGATAGCCTCAACGTGCTTAACAGGCACCTCTTCCTCCACCATAGAAACTCTCGAAGCGTTCTGGGCAGTATTGGCTGCTGCCTGAGCTGCGATATGGTCATCTACCAAACTTACCTTCCTCTCCTCCTTGGGAGCGGCAGGCTGTACAGGCTGAACAGGCTGTGCTGCCTGAACAGGCGCAGGTCTTGGTGCGGGCTTGGGAGCCTCAGCGCCCAGTATAGCGTCTGCCGAGATAGCAGATGCTGCGGCGGCAAAGGTATTGCTCTCCACCATCTTGCCCTGTGAAAGGTCAAAATACTCATCGTCCTTGGCAGCTATTTTAAGCTTAGGCTGTGGCATACCGGGGGCAGCCTTGTTAGCCTGGGGTATATCTATCCTTGGGAACTCCTCATGGACGTCTACCTTGGCAGCTTCAAGTATCTGTATAGCTGTGGTGCATCTCATAGAGCCCCTTACCAGCTCCTTGATAGGCAGAAGTATAATATCCTTGAAGGTAGCATGGAACTCTGCCAGCAGCGACTCGCCATCCTTAGCCAGTGCCGACTGGGGGAAACGGCTGTCAAAATATGCGCCCCACTTTGAGGGATCGGCATATATCATCTTATCTATGTATTCAGCCAGCGGCACCCAGAGCTCGGGCTCTTCAAAGGTTCGGTCGTTGACTATCAGCCACATATAGCATCTGAGAAAGCAGTCATAGCCTGTGATATCATAGATATTCAGCAAAACGTCGTCGATATTAAGCGACTGCGAGAACTCGCCGCTTGAAAAAGCAAAGCAGCGGTAGCCGTTGCTGGCAAGCTTTGCATATGCCGTTTTCAGCGTGAGCTCGTCCCTGCGGAAGGGCGGAAGTGCAGGAAAGTCATAATCGGTCTTATAATTATCGGCTTCAGCTGTACCTGCTATGGAAAGCAGCTTTTTGTAGGTAGACGAAATGACCTCGTCCTCTGCCGTAACGGGAAGACCCAGTATTCTGAACGGGTTGCAGGCGAACAGCTCGTTAGCGGTAACGCCCAGTTTCTGATTAGGCAAATTAACTCCCCCTCTGATCTTTAGTTTTCGGGTTAAAAAAATATACATTAAAAAGATAAACAAAATTAACGTATTATAGTCCAAGTAAATTATATCAAATTCTTTCGTATAATATATCAAATATCGTTTAATATATTATTACTAATGTGTAAACATGGGTAAAAATTACTAAAAAACTCCTTAAAATTTATCTTAATTCGCCTACAAAAAGTATTTGCAATTTCAGACAAAATATTGTATAATTAAAGAGTATAGATAATAAATGACTAAATGACTTGATAAGTTAAAGTTTTTTTGATCTATCTGAAAATAATTGTTTCAGGGGGAAGATAAATTATGGGTCTTTTCAGTAAAAATAAGCCTGTAGGCAAGCCTGCAGCAACAACAGGTGCTGCCGCCAAGCCCAGCATCAATCCGGACGATATATGGAACACACCGTCTCCTGCAAGAAAGAAAGCCGCAGAGACTGTTGCCGTCAAGGAGTCAAAGTATGACGAGCCTCTGCCCGAGAAGCTGGAGGTCGAGTCTGTCGACCCCGAGATGATAAGGTCTAAAATGGCACAGCTTGAGGCTGAGCTGGCTGAGAAGAAAAACCAGCCTGTCAAAACCCATGCTGACTACGGCACCAGCACTGTGGAGCAGGAGGAGATAGTTGACGCCCAGACAGAGTATGAAAAGCTCTATGAGGTGGAGCACGCTCGGTATGTTGAGTCTCACTATGAGGACATAACCGTGGCTGCCGAGAGCGGCATAGACGAGAAGATGGAGGCTATGTATGCCGAGCATGAGGCTAAGGTAGCCGAGGTAGAGAATACCGATTTTAAATTCAGCAAGGTAACTCAGGACGAGGTAGACGCCAAGCTGGTGGACCTGCCCTATGCAAAGAAGCCTGAGGATTATCCCGAATATAAGGATATCGCAGCCGTGACCAAGGAGCCCGACCAGCAGGATATCGACAAGCTGGGAGTTATCGACCACAGTGAAGATCCCGATAATATCGGTGAGGTAGACCACGAGCTGCTGGCACAGAAGGTGCAGGAGTTCGAGGCGATGTACGGCGACCGCAAGAGAGAAGAATAGATCCTGCTTACAAGGCGGCTTTTGCTGCCTTAAACATAATAATTTATTGATTAGGAGAGCGAATTCAATTGAACATCAACACTGACAATCCGATCATCAAGTATTCAGAAGAGGGAAAGGTATTCCCTTACGACAAGCTTTTTTATGCTACGGTAAACGACTATATACTGGAGTATAAAAACGCAAGGCTCGATAAGCTGACCGACAAGGACGCTTCGGTATGCCTTGCAAGGATAATAAGAAAAATGGAAGTCAACGGCGTGCCTGTTCAGCAGTTTTTCAAGGAAGAGCTGGACGACTGGAACGATGTTTCAAACTACACCAGAGTTCTCAGGCTGTGCGATCTCATGGCAAGGGATATCTTCTGCTGCTTTGACAAGAACAGATACGACGAGGACGGCAATTTTGAGAGGGTCAACAGATACTACTGCATCAACAACGACGGCAAGAGAGATTTCTTCACTCTTGACGAGTTCACAAAGTCGGGTCTTTTCAAAAAAGTGAGAACCCCTGAGAGTGAGTATTTTCAGGAGCTGCAGAGAAAGTTTGACGCTGACCTGCTGCCTAAAAACAAGCACGACGAAGAGCTTTTCGGCAACAGATAATTTGATTTGTGAGGTAAAATGACATGGTCAAAATAGAAATGGAAAACGGCAAGACTATCCTTATCGAGCTTTATCCCGAGGTAGCACCTATCACGGTGGCTAATTTTGAAAAGCTGGTCAAGGAGGGCTTTTATGATGGCCTTATATTCCACAGGGTCATCAAGGGCTTTATGATACAGGGCGGCGACCCTGAGGGCACAGGCATGGGCGGCTCTAAGGATAAGATCAAGGGCGAGTTCAGCACAAACGGCGTTAAAAACGATCTTAAACACACCAGGGGCGTTATCTCCATGGCAAGATCAATGATGCCGAACTCTGCAAGCTCACAGTTCTTCATCATGCATCAGGACGCTCCCCATCTTGACGGAAGCTATGCGGCATTCGGCAAGGTGGTCGAGGGCATGGACGCTGTTGACGAGATAGCTTCCGTAAGCGTTGACCTCAGCGACAAGCCCCTTGAGCCGCAGGTGATGAAAAAGGTAACTATTGTTTAAAACGATAGCTTTATCACAAGCCTCTGTATTTTTATATAGAGGCTTTTAAAAGTTTAATGCATTTGGCTTATTTATTTAGCTTTTACCGATCGTAAAACAAGGTCGGTGCTCCTGAATAACGCTGTTTGGGAGCTTTGCGGTAAAACGCGATCAGTTCAGATCTAGGAGAGATCAGTTTATGATTATCAGAAAAACTGCCGCACTGCTGGCTGCGGTGCTGACGGTGCTTGCTGCTGTACCTGCGGCAAGTGCGGATTATACGGAGGATTACGGAGCCTACAACGGCTACGGTGATACCTACGGTTATGACAATACATATGATAACACATATAACACTGCCGATGACACATCGGGCGATACAGACGCAGACACGGGGGCTGTTACCACCGCTCCCCCTGCAGGATATGACCCCACAAAGTCGGCAGGCAACGAGGTCACTGCCCCCGGGGCTTCAACGACCATAACTACATACGTGGCAGACACGCCTACATCTAAGCCCTCAAGCATTTATCTTGTGCCGGGGCAGATGCAGGACGGCGAGGTAAAGGTAAACCTTAATATGGAGTCGGACTACAAGATAGCCAACGCCTCACTATCGGTATCCTTCGACAAGGAGCTGCTGGAATTTGTAAGCTCGCAGAAAAACGAGCTTGCAGGCGGCATGGCTGTTGAGAACTGCTTTGACGGAAAATACGTTTTTAACTACGTCAACAAAAACGGCTCTGATTTTGACGGCACATACTGCACCCTGACCTTTAAGGTGAAGGACCCCGATATGGTATCAACGGTGCTTTATCTTGCGGTGACTTCATTCGATGATGAAAAGCTCAACCAGATATCCTTCGCCAGCGAGAACGGCATTGTTAGAAATCCCAATGCCATTGAGGAGGACCCTGCCGAGACCACTGCCAAGGTGGAAAGGTCGCTGACGGTGCCTTTCCGTGATGTGCCTACAGAGCTTTCGGAGCTGGGTATCGAGAACGTTAAGGCTTGCGTTATCGACAACACGGATATAATGCTCTACCAGAACGGCGCTGTGCTTACCCTTGATGTGGGCAGCACCAAAATGGAGATAGTTTACGAGGATACCACCATGCAGACCTTCAATGTTGATGTGGTGCAGTTTGAGGAAACTCCCACCGCTGAGGAGGCATCGGCTGTGATCACCGAGGAAAAGCCCGAAGATGACAGCAGCAAAAAGAAGCTGAGGTATCTTTTCATAGGCATACTGGCTACTCTGGCGGTGCTGGTGATAATTATCGAGTATCTGCTAATTATCAAAAAGCCCAAAAAGAAAAAGCCTAAAAAGGCAGCTCCCCCAAAATCCGCTGAGGAGGATAACAGCGAGATGCTGGCTGACCTGAGAAAAGCTATCGAAGCCAAGAACGCCAGACGTGCAGCCGAGAACGCAGCTGAGTATTCCCCCGAGAACGAGCTGCAGCAGACCGTTTACGGTCCCCCAGAAATGCTGGGGGCTCCCGAAGATGACGGCAGCGAAAAAGAGTAATGAAAGAGGTATGATATATGACCAATGAATATATACTTATTCTTGATTTTGGCGGACAATACAACCAGCTTATTGCAAGGCGCGTGCGTGAATGCAATGTGTTCTGTGAGGTAAAGCCTTATAACAAGGTCACGATCAACGAGATAAAGGAGCTTGCTCCCAAGGGTATAATTTTCACGGGAGGTCCTCAGAGCGTTTACGGTGATGATGCGCCAAGCGTTGACAGGGAGATATTCGAGCTGGGCATACCTGTGCTGGGAATATGCTACGGTTCGCAGCTTATGGCGCACACTCTGGGCGGCAAGGTGGAGACCTGCAAGGTATCGGAATACGGCAAGACTGTGACTCACTATGACAAGGACTGTGTACTGTTCGGGGCAGTAAAGGACCTGCCCGAAAGTGCGGTATCATGGATGAGCCACACCGATTACATATCACAGGTGCCCGAGGGCTTCAAGATAGCAGCCCACACCGACAACTGCCCTGCTGCGGCGATGTACAACAAAGAAAAGCGGCTCTATGCGACACAGTTCCACCCCGAGGTGAACCACACCGAGCACGGACTTGGTATGCTTGACAGCTTTCTGAAAAACGTCTGCCGCTGCACAGGCGACTGGACTATGGAGAACTATGCCGAGAAGGCTATAAAAGATATCAGGGAGAAGGTCGGCGGCGGCAAGGTGCTGCTGGCTCTGTCGGGTGGAGTTGACAGCTCGGTGCTGGCGGCGCTGCTCTCAAAGGCGGTGGGAAACCAGCTCACCTGCATTTTTGTTGACCACGGCTTTATGAGAAAGAATGAGGGCGACGAGGTAGAGGCAGCCTTCAAGGACTGGGACATCAACTTTGTAAGGGTAAATGCCAAAGACAGGTTCATGGACAAGCTGAGGGGAGTATCGGACCCTGAGACCAAGCGCAAGACCATTGGCGAGGAATTTATAAGAGTATTTGAGGCTGAGGCAAAGAAGATCGGCAAGGTGGATTTTCTGGCGCAGGGCACTATCTACCCCGATGTTATAGAGTCGGGCGCAGGAGATGCGGCGGTGATAAAATCTCACCACAACGTAGGCGGTCTGCCTGATTATGTGGATTTCAAAGAGATAATCGAGCCGCTGAGAATGCTTTTCAAGGACGAGACGAGAAAGCTGGGACAGGAGCTTGGACTAAGCGACACGCTGGTATGGCGTCAGCCTTTCCCGGGTCCGGGTCTTGCCATAAGGATAATCGGCGAGATAACCGACGAAAAGCTGGAGATACTGCAAGACGCAGACTGGATATTCCGTGAGGAGATAGCCAAGGCAGGCATGGACAGGGACATAAACCAATACTTTGCGGTACTCACCAACAACCGCTCGGTGGGAGTTATGGGCGATTTCCGCACCTACGATTACACCCTTGCACTGCGCGCAGTAGAGACCACAGATTTCATGACCGCCGAATTTTCACGTATCCCTTACGAGGTACTTGAGGTATGCTCAAGGAGGATAGTTAATGAGGTGAAGAATATCAACAGGGTTGTGTATGATGTTACTACTAAGCCGCCGGCTACTATTGAGTGGGAATAATAAACATGTGTTCACAGACACCACTCCTTATCCACTTTTGATCCAAACTTTCTATCCACTTTCAAGTGATAGAAACTAAACTGAACACATACAGAATAGACCCTAACTATGGTTAAAATAATCATAGTCGGGGTCTTTTTGTTTTCTTTTATTTCTTCGTTTTTATGATTCGGCTCTTGATTGCGGAGGACGTTTGGTTTTCGTTTGCTTCTTTCTTTTTATTTTTACTTAATTTGAACTTAGAAATGTAGAATATGCCTTAAATACAGAGAAATTTTTTAGGATAAGGACGGAAAGAATGGCGGATGGGGTTCGTTTAGGATTCCTTTGAGCAGTCCATTGGAGCCTTCCGTTTGGTGGGGAATGGAGAGGGGAAAGGATGAATAAACGAAAACTGATGAAGCTAATATTTTGATAAAACAGGTACGTTTGAGGATCCTTTTTATCTCCATTTGTCGGGATAAAAGTGAATGGAGAACTTGCCCCGAAAGTGGATAAGGAGAGGTGTCCTTGGACATAGTGGTTTTTGGAATTATCATTTTGGGGGAAAATACGAAATCGTAAAAACAACGTAATAACGCGGTTTGAGAGGTGTTTGCTATGCTGATAAAATAATAAAATCCCTAAAAATAAATGTTTTTGGGAAAAATCAAAGTGTTTTTGGGAAAACTCCTAAATTATGGAAATTATATTCGGATAAGAATCTATAAAAACCCTGTAAAATCAGGGCTTGCGAGCAATTGGTAAATATTAGTGAAATCCCCAAAAACGTTCCCAAAAATGAACTAAAAAATTCGTTTTTGGGAAAACACCTAAAAAATGGAAATTGGAGGTTATAAAAATGCTGAAAAAGAATTATAAGGGCAGATGTCATAAGCACCATATTTCAAAGTGTAAGGAAATATGCAGAACATATAGTCCACTGCAAACGAGGTATGCTGATATGCTTCAGGATAATGATGAAATCACCGAGATCAGATGCAATGTTCTGCTGGAAGGTCTTACAGAGGGCGAATACACCTCAGATTTTTTCTGTACCAAAACAAATGGTGATGTAATGGTTCGGGAATGTGTTTATAGGAGCAAGATAGAAAAACCTATGACAATAAAGCTGCTTGATATGTCAAGAGAGTATTGGTTGAAGCGAGGTGTTACTGATTGGGGGATAGTGATCGATGCTACTGAGAAATGATGACAGGATTTATAGGGTGCTGGACTCTGACGATGATAATTTCTTCGTAATTGATTGTATTAAGAGAACAACGCCTGTTTGGAATAACGATTTACATGGCTTCTCCGAAATGACGGAACAGGAACTGTTGGATTTGACAGGCATGGTTATTCCCGAACTATCGGACGAAAACATGGGCGTTGTTAATCGGAGGTTTGGAATGATAGCGCCGATTCTGTCGGTGATTTCAGATGCGAGTGAGCGTTCTAAAGCTATCAGAGCAATTGCCGTTGATAAAGGTATAGCATAGTCCTCGGGAATGCATATATCGTCATCGGCTATACCGTCAATAGTATTCTCATAGTCCTCAGCAGTCGAAAAAGCCATAAACTTTTCCTGCTTGCGCCACATTGGTCTTACTTCGTTGAGGACGAATGTTGACAGCCACTGGAACAGCTTGTCATTGTCCTTGAGCGTCTGTATGCGGTTATCGCTCATTGCCCTTGCAAATGCGCCCTGAACTGCGTCCTGAGCATTTTGAGGATCATTGTCTGTAAGCGAAAGCGCATGGCGGTACAGTTTGTTATAGTAGGTCTGATACACGACCGACCATCCGTTGGTATCACCGTGCTTTATGTTTTCGACGACGGAATTTAAGTCATTCATAATTCAACTCTCCTTTGAGTCTTCTGTGTTTTCTTCCGGCAGCCTTAGCCACCGTCCTTCTGCTTTCATTTCTTCAAGAAGCAGTCTGATGAATTCTGCAAACGTCATTTTGTTGTCTCCTGCTATTATTTCAGTTTATCTCGAATCTAAAGTCGGCGAACACGCTGTTAAACGTCATCTTAACTACGGTATGCTCGCTCTCACAATGGCGGCAGGCTCTGCTGTACTGCCGACGGAGCAGGGCAGTGCGGAGCTGTTCGCAGGCTTTAACATCACGGCTGATGCGGCAAGCTCGGTACCAAGCAAGACTGTCAAGTCCGAAAAGGAAATAGTCGATTTCGTGAAAACACAGCTCAAGAACCACACCGAGACATTTAAGATTACTATAAACAGCAACTTTTTTACTTTTGATCGTATGGACGAGCTTATCCATGCGGCTTTTGTCAACACATCTGAGCCTATGGGCGGTGATTTTGCGTATGTTCACGCCACCGGGAAAAAGCACTGGGTAGTAAGGTCTACGGACAACAAGAACTTCACAATAACGATGACCTACGCGATGACCCAGTCTCAGTATGCAGCCGTTGAAAAGGAAATGAACCGCATAATCGGCAGCCTGAAATTGAACGGCAAAACACAGCGGCAGAAGGCGGACGCTATATACAATTACGTCTGCAAGAACACCAAATACTACAACAACGGCGGAAGCTGCTATTATGCCTACGGAGCGTTCGTTGAGAAAAAGGCAGTTTGTCAGGGTATGGCGCTTGAGCTTTATGCGCTGATGAAAAAGGCAGGCATCGACTGCCGTATAGTTGACGGCTATTCGGAGGGAGTAGGTCACGCATGGAACAAGATCAAGCTCGGGAATTCGTGGTATTACATCGACGCGGCTTATGACTGCGGAAGAAATCCCGCAAATTACAGAGCTTACCTGAAAACGAGCCTTTCTCAGATGCCGGGCAACAGGTATGAGGACAAGAGCATGGAGAATCCCGCAAACTATAAGGATTACAAGGTTTCAAGCAGCGAATTGAAAAGCAATATCTGTAAAGCTACAGTAGACTATATCCCTGCATATACCTATGACGGCACTGCAAAAAAGCCGTCTGTCACCGTTAAGTACGGGACCAAGACGCTTGTTAAAGGAACCGATTACACGGTCAGCTATTCAAACAACGTAAACGCAGGCAGGGCTAAGGCGACCATTACCGGCAAAGGCTCTTATGAAGGCACGATCACTAAGGAATTCTGCATAAATTCTATAAATATAAAAGATGCCGTTGTTACACTCTCCCGGAAGGAGTATTATTATGACGGCACTGCGAAGAAGCCCTCGGTAACGGTCAAGGTCGGCGGTAAAACGTTGAAAAACGGCACGGACTACACGCTCACGTATCAGAACAATGTCAGTGTCGGAAACCCTTCCGTAATGGTTAATGGAAAAGGCAATTATGTCGGCATAACATACGGCTATTTCAAGATACTTAATGTGACAAAAATAAATGTCGGTGACACAAAATCCGGGCTGGACAAATACTATTCCTACACAGGCAAAGCGATAAAGCCGAAGCTCAGCCTGACCTACAAGGGAACTCCTCTGACCGAGGGCAAGGATTATACGATCACCAAGTACACCGATAATGTGAAGGTCGGCAAGGCTTATGTTCACGTTAAATTTATCAACGCCTACAGCGGTTCGCTCAAGTATCCTTTCAATATTACCGATAAGATCATACTGAAACCTACTGACTGCAAGGTTGCAGGCTCAAAAAGCTATAAATACACAGGCAAAGCCATTACCCCGAAGCTGACGCTGAAATACAAGGGCAAGGCGCTCACCGAGGGCAAGGACTACACCGTTTCCTATACAAACAACACAAATGTCGGAACGGCAACGGCGCACTTCGCAGGCAAGGGGGCATACGTCGGAAATCTCAAGATCGATTTCCAGATCGTTAAGTGAACAAAAGATAACATAATGAAAGGCTGTGCAGTTTTTCGGGCTGCACAGCCTTGTATTTTTACCAATCTTCGGGAATAGTAACATCTAAAAAATCAAGAAACAAATCGTCATTTTTCAACCATATATTGTTGCCAAAATCTATGTCGTTATAATCCGACAAATGTATTTTTTCAAGCTCTTTTTCGTTATATGCGATAACGTTATCCGGAAAGATTAAATGACTTGGGCTTCTCTCAGTAGTCCAGAGCAGCCAGCGGTATCCGTCCTTTTTGAAATATAAGATACCGTCATATATCTCAAAATATTTTGAGCCTTTTTCGACCGTAATCTCATTTATTTCAGGCATATCATAGAACAAAAAATAATTCTGATAACCGCTGGCATGGCCATATTCTTTAAAGCTATTAACGTAATCAGAAAAGAATACGAATGTATATGAAGTATCACAACCCTCGTGAAAGCTGTTATGGTAGTCTATTTCACAGGTGTTTTTAGAAATGACAAGTTTTCCCGAACTGCCTAAATAGAAATTCTGACAATAGGCATTGATGTCATATATGGATCTGTTATAAGCACCGTTATCATCAGCATAGTCACATCCCGTTGATGTCGACCATTGATAAGAATACAAATCGTTTTTTATAACATCATGATGATAAACTGAAACATGATTGTTTCCGTTGTGTTCAGTAGATACAGGAGTGATTTCTGTATAATCGTAGGATTCTCCTGATTCTGTGTTTAGAATCAAAGCAATCAATTTATAATTATTATTATCACTTTTTGATGTAGTATAATTAATTTCTAATGTTCCATAAGTAGGTTCTCTTCTGATACTCGTTATTGTTGTAATATTACCAGTATCTTCGTCAAAGCAGTAGGGCTTTATCCCATAATAAACTCCGTCACTGTTATAGCTTCCGAAATCAACATCTTCCCATTGTTCCTCTTGTTGAATTATCTCTTCTCCGCCGTTATTGTCGTCATTGACATCAGGAACATAAACATCATTTTTCGGCTGCGTAGTCTGCACGGGCACAGTCCCGGCAGGAACAGCAGAAGCGGCAGTAGTTGTTGTCCTTGCTGTGGTTGTTACTCTGCCTGTGTTTTCAGATGTTTCTTGTGTGGTTTCAGGTATTGTGGTGGTAGTTGTCCACGAGGTAGTGACTATGCTTGAATCATCAATACCCTCAACAACAAAAGAATCGGGCAGCCTTTCATCTCCGCGAAGCTGACCTCTTTCTCTTCCAAAATAAAACATAGCACTTGTTGTTCCCACAACTATCGCTGTAACAGCCGCTGCGATTGCCTTTCCTGAGGCAGCCGAAGCCAGAGCAGGCGCACCGCCCGCAGATATCTTAGCCTCGCTGTCAAGCTGCCCGATGATGCTCGAAATAGGCACAGCACAAAGCATGACACCGCTCTTTTGCAGATCCTTGAGCTTGCGCTCCATGTATTTTCGTGCAAGGCTCAGGCGGGATTTGACTGTATTCTCGTTTACTCCTGTCTGCCGGGCGATCTCGCTTACAGAGCGGTTTTTTTAGTAAAACAGATATATCGCATCACGCTGATCGGGATTAAGGGAGTTTATCGTGTCTGCGAGTATCTGCTTTATCTCCTCGCTGGCAGCGTAATCCTCGGGGAGCATTATCGTGTCTCCGTTATACTCGGCAGCCTCTGCATAAGCAAGGTCAAGCCCGTCGTTCTGCTCGTCGCCGTCACCTGCGGAGTAATCGACCCTTGCATAACGCTTTTCCTTTTGCTTTATAGTGAAGACCTTATTTTTGGCGATGGAATGCAGCCATGTTGAGAAAAAGGCGTTGTTTTTCAGGTCGCCGATATGCTCGATAACCTCCATAAAGCTGTCGGAAACTATGTCCTCTGCGTCATTTATGTCAACGCCGAGCTTGACAACATATTTGAGCAGCTTCTCGCTGTACTCCCGGTAAAGCAGATCGAACGCTGCCATGTCGCCGCTTTTTGCCTTTGCAACTATCTCCTCGACTGTCTTATTTGCCATTTTTCTCACCTGCGCTTTCTGTGTCATATTTTTTCTTCAAGTCATTGAGCATACCCTTTTTTGACATATACTCAAGGATGACCCTTATCAGTTCATCAAGTGTCATAACATCAGCCTCCAAAATGCATAATTTGGTTTGTCTCAGATGTTAGACACTTTCCGGAGGTCTGAGGTTTAATTTGAATTGTAAATATTATGTTAATTCACAATTACTTATATAAGTTATTATATCATACTTTTAGTTGGTTTACAAGTATTATTTAATAATATTATCTCAAACAAAAAGCCCGATCGCATTTCGGGCTTTTAATCATTTATCGGCGTGGGCTATTAAAGTGTCGATGACATCAAAAATCCTTTCCTGCTCGGTCTTGGGAAGAGAAGCTATCTTGTCGATCAAAACCGAGGTCTTGACATCATATGATTGCTCGACAACGTCACTCAAAAGCATATCTGCTGTTACACCCAAAGCATTGGCAATACTCACAAGAGTACTGAGAGAAGGGGTCTTTTCACCGCGCTCGATCATGCCGATGTAATTCGCGCTGAGATCGGTCTTTTCAGCAAGGGTCTCCTGCATAATTTTCTTTTCAAGTCTGTATCTGCGAATACTTTTACCTACAGAAGATAGATCCATAATAACACCACCAATAGTAATTTAAAACTACTATTAGTATATATTATCAGGCGACGAAAATACACAAATTATCCGGAAGATAGAGTGACTAATGGTTGTTATTTTTTGAAATTACTTTAAGTGCATCACAGAACTCCTTTTTATCATTCAAGGCTTTAATAACCCTTTCCATCTCTGCTAAAACAGCTTCTCTTGTGATTCCTTTGGCTTCACCGTATTTTAAAAATTTGTCAGAATCTGTAAGCATCTCAACATAGTTCCCTGGTTTATCGGTTTGTATCGATTTGTATATCATAGCCCATGTAACAACAGATAAAAAGCTATCGTCCGACTCATTATATTTCCACATTTTTGTTGCTCCTTTCGGGTCTCACCAAAAAATAATGAAGCACGAGATCACCATCGTTGAGTTGAAGTGTTCCAAGGTAGCTGTCCAAATTTATCCTGTCACTATTTATTTTATGACCTGTGCCTATTGCAGCGATGAAATACTCAGTTTCATCAGTCTTACTCCCTCCGTCGGCCTGATACCATATAGTAGGACAGCCATATTGCAGGTCAAGCTTTAAGATATGAGCTTTTGCTTCAGCTACTGATTTGTACGGCAGTATAATATCTCTGGTGTCAACTGTTGCTATCGGTAAATGTTGTTTGTAAATCAGCATAATATGCTCCTTTTCAAAAATGCGTTATCATTTCCTGTCTTTCAGCCCAGAAGACGATTTGAGATTCACATGAGGGAATTTCTTTTATAGCCAATATTGTCGGGAATACTGTTTTGCACTTTTCGACCAGAGCATCAAAAGAACCGCATTCAAGGTGAAACTCAGGAATTTCGTCGCAGTGTGCCCTCCAGATCGCATTATCATCATCAAATACAACCCTTATTATATATGTTATTGGTTCATCGACCTCAATATCATCAAATATAAAATCGGGCAGCTCGTTATCAGTCATTTGCTCATTTTCCGGCTCGTTAAAATCGGGAGCGATCATCTCTTCATCAGGCGGGAAGTCAGGCTCCTGAATAACAAAATCATAAGGGATATCGTTGCAGAACACGGAAGCATCCAAGAAGCCCATAATGGCTTCATTTAGCGATAATCCCTTTTCGGTAAAAACTTCGCTCGCAGCTTGTAAAATGTTACTGTTGATCTCAAGCGTTAATAATGTGTTGTTCTCTGTCATCTTGATTACCTCATTTCTTATTGTTTAAATATTCCGTGCCGCATCTTATCATTTCGGCAGCAACATCATCCTTTGTTATGCCGAGCAATTCAGCGTATTTCTGCGCTTCTTTGGGATTTGTGATTATAGCAGTAAAATGCTCCTTCCTTTCGCTTGTTGCAATACCCGACAGCATTGCCCACATCACAAGCTCTACCTCGTCATCAGTCGATTTAAAAAATGCTTTTAGTTCCATTTTACACGCCCCTATATTATGTTTATCTCGTATCCGCCACTTGATTCAATTTTGAAAACCCTTGAAAATGCCGTATAGTTTATTCTTTCATTGGGCTTGCAGTAAACTGCAAACTCAATATTTTCAAAATAGTATATATATTTCTCCGTAAGCTTCATCATGACTCTTGCAACAATAAATGGTGGGATTTTACAGCGTCCGCAGCCAAAAGCTCCGAGAATAATATTGTTGGCTCCGTTATTTATAGCGGTAATAAAAACTCGCTCCAATCTCTTATATAGAAGCTGTGATAGCTGTTCATCAGAGATTGGTCTATACTTCATAAAAGGCGGTATACAAGTAATAATATCAAATTTGAACCACTCCTCACGCGGTCTGAGTGCAGGTGTGTCTGTAGGTGTTTTAAAGCACAGGACATCGGGGATATAAAACAGATCATCATTAAACAGCGGGTAGTAATAACCTTCACGATATTTTAATTTAATGCTGTGCAAATAATAAAAGTTTTTTGAATCAATAAGCTGATGTTCTCCAACTGTTGAGACCCTGCTAATGTCCTCTTCCTGCCCCGAGCTACCCTCGTCTGCATCACCGCCTCTCTTATATGCTGAGCCGAAACAAAGCACACATACTTTCCCGTTTTTATATTTTTCGGCAGCTTCTATCGTTCTGCATTTTGAGACAGTTACCTTCGCAGGCTTATCTCTTGGAACAGCATTAATCTCGATGACCTCATCATCCAATATGGTATACTGTCTGTCCTGCGAATCTATCATTGCTGCTGAAAGATCCGGGTCATTCATGATCGTTTTAAGTGTATCATTATACACACCTATAAGGTATTCTTGTTCCGGAGTCCTTTTGATTTCAGGCTCTTGTAATTCAATGAAGCCCAAAGGTTTTAATGATTCTAACATACGCTATCAGCTCCCTTTATTTTGTTGTCTTTAATTATATACTCTCTTGTTTTGTATGTCAATAAAAAATATTTTTAAACTGTCTGAAAAAATGTGGGGCTGTCTTTGAGGGTATTTTCTGAATATATAAATTGAATTTAATTCTCGATGAATTATGGTAACATACTATTTTTTAGCAACATAAGTTTTCGAGTATAATAATAGTGTAAGTGAACACAAACAATAACCTGTTTTTCGAGGAGGTATATTTTATGAAAAACTATACAGTATTTGGAATGCTGATCCTGCATTTCGCCGCTGACAGAAATATGTCCGTCGCCGATATTGCTAAGCAGACAAAAATCAGTTATCCGCACCTAAGCAATATGCTTAGAGGTGAGAAAAACGTTACGCAGGACGCAGTTAAAAAGGTAAGCAATGCTCTGAAATTAAGCAGACAGGAGCGTGCTAAATTAAGAGAGGCTGCTTTTATGTCCAACAAAGTCATTCGCATCGAAAATGACGGCATACCATATTACACCTTGCGTCTGATTTATTTTCTTGTAATAAAGAAAAATACCTTAAGTAAGGCAAATATTGAACAATGCAAGAAAATGCTCATCAGCAAATTGCCTGCCGATCAGTCGGAGTCTTCATCGTCAGAAACATAATAATAAATCTTCTGAGGTTCTGTCTCTTTTTCGGCTGTATCGTTCCCATTCAGCTTTCTGATTACGGTTGAAGCCTTCACTGGAGTAGCCACAACGGTTTTGTCGCTCAACACTATCAGGCTTCTGATTGCTTTTCCTCTCGTTAAATTGACGAGCCTGTTTCCCTCATGAGCCGATTGGTAAGTTGTTTTAGAGATAGTGCTGCCGTTGTATGCGAGCACAAAGCGCACATCGTCCGTCGAAATATAATTGCCCATTGAAACGAGAATAAACATAGGACCATTCCTTTCTGATTTGCTACATTTATTATATCAGATAATTGAGATTGTCAAAAATGAGTTTAATATTTTTGTATCTATTTTTGGCGCACACTTTACTCCGGTAAAACCATACCAAAAAATGCTTTATTACGCTAAAGTTAAAAGATTATCATGTTTTTTATTCCGACCATGATTAAAAACCTATCTCATAGCAGGATAAAACAGCCGGTTTTCGTATTAAAAAAACAAAAAAATAGTTTTACCCTCTTAAAGGAAAAGATAACAGATGGTTTTATGGATAAGCCAGTTAGTTTTACGGTTCAAGAGGGTTTTGGTGAGGGTAAGATCAGTGGGTTCTATGCATGATGTAGTTGTGAGCTATAGCCGAGGTGGTATTAAGCTGATTTGATAAAACGAAAAAACAGCAAATTATCTCGTTTTTTATTCGATAATGGAAAAAATGAAATTAGTTTTAGCAGGGTCGATAAAAAAGAGGATCAAACCGAAAGAACAGCTTAAAAAAATAAGAACAATCATACAAGCGACTATTCGGTTAAGCCTTTTATAGGCGAAACTAAAATAATTACATATGCAGAAAAGGAAGTAGTGATCTAAAAATGTATTATCAATAATTTATTGTGATCGTTTTTGTTGTTTTGAAATTATAAAAAACTTGCGGCTTGCGTTTTTTGAAAAACAAAGTTTTCTGATATATTAATAAATAGAAAGAATTGAAAGGAGTTGATAGGTATGGAACCGAGAGGACCGCCTAAAAAATAGGTAAGTCGATTTCAAAATATAATTAACTTGTGAGATGATATAAAAATAATAATGTTACTGCCAAATATTGTTTTAGAATTTGATTTGTATTTAAAACAATAAAAATATAATATCATAGCTTTCATGCGCAAGTTCATGAGAGGAATGATTGTTTTGTATACTGATATAATCAAAAAAGCAGATGCTGACATTGGGGCTGCTCTTAAAGGACTGTTTGCTAATATTGATGAGATAGGTGAAAAAACCATACTTGATCTTAGTTTTGGAATGGTTGAAAAATATAAAATAGAGCCTACATCGTATTTGTATAGAATGGGTGATAGGTCATTTGCGAGAGTTGGTCAAAAGATATATACATATAACGGTAAGGACTACAAGAAATACAATTTTGAAGAAGCATATCAAAAATGGAAAGGTGTTATGAATCGTAGTAAGTATGAATATTACAAGGAATACAGAAAACTGGGGATATCAGTTTCTGAGGAACTGAAAAAGTCTGAAAACTTTATTATTTGGATGTTTTTGATAAGTAATTATACAGATGTTTTATATACTGATCGTATTAATCCATTTGATGATTATATCCCTGAAAATATGAAGTTTTCTACAAACATTGAATCTGCTAATAATAAGACAAATAATATTTATTTAACGATTTTTTGTGTTACTGATACTCTTGCAGTATGGTGCAGAAGAGCAAAAGTTGATTATGATACGATGTATGGTTTTATATATACATTTGGTTTATTCGGAATGTGGTTTGTCGAAGACGTAATAAGAGCAATACTTAAGGATAAGTAATTAATTAGAGATGGAATTATAAATGAACGTGGTCATTTTATTTCATCATATACTTGATTAAAAGTAAAATTACAAAACGATATAAAACTTTTAGATAGTTTAATGGAAAGTTCTTGACGTGGAGAATTACCTATGATATAATTACTTTATAGAAAACGAACTTTACTATAATAATGCTTAACCTATCAATAAACTTTGATTTTGTAAAAACAAGCAGCTCTTAGCAGCAAGAGCCTAACATGCTGTGAAATCTCCAATCATCAATAATCGTTTTTGCTTGTAAAAATCAAAGTCATCCCAACTACAGTCAGTCCACGTTGTATAGGAAAGCATTGATATGTGATTTTTTAAATGGATCCCCTGTGTTTTGAAGATGCAGGGGATCTATTTATGTTAAGCTGTTTTTTTCTAACACTATAAACGCATTTGCTTGACAGAACAGCAAATATGCCTTATAATATTTATAGGGTATATTCTATATGTTCACAGACACCACTCCTTATCCACTTTTGATCCAAACTTTCTATCCACTTTCAAGTGATAGAAACTAAACTGAACACATACAGAATAGACCCTAACTATGGTTAAAATAATCATAGTCGGGGTCTTTTTGTTTTCTTTTATTTCTTCGTTTTTATGATTCGGCTCTTGATTGCGGAGGACGTTTGGTTTTCGTTTGCTTCTTTCTTTTTATTTTTACTTAATTTGAACTTAGAAATGTAGAATATGCCTTAAATACAGAGAAATTTTTTAGGATAAGGACGGAAAGAATGGCGGATGGGGTTCGTTTAGGATTCCTTTGAGCAGTCCATTGGAGCCTTCCGTTTGGTGGGGAATGGAGAGGGGAAAGGATGAATAAACGAAAACTGATGAAGCTAATATTTTGATAAAACAGGTACGTTTGAGGATCCTTTTTATCTCCATTTGTCGGGATAAAAGTGAATGGAGAACTTGCCCCGAAAGTGGATAAGGAGAGGTGTCCTTGGACAACATGTTCAAAGACACCACTCCTTATCCACTTTTGATCCAAACTTTCTATCCACTTCAAAGTGATAGAAACTAAACCGAACATAACAAAGAATAGACCCTAACTATGGTTCAAATAATCATAGTCGGGGTCTTTTTGTTTTCTTTTGATTTTCGTTTTGATGATTCGGCTCTTGATTGCGGAGGACGTTTGGCTTTCGTTTGCTTCTTTCTTTTTATCTTTCCTTCATTGAACTTATGAATGTAGAATATGCCTTAAATACAGAGAAAATGATTAGGATAAAGACGGGAAGAATAGCGGATGGGGGTTCGTTTAGGATTCCTTTGAGGAGTCCATTGGAGCCTTCCGTTTGGTGGGGAATGGAGAGGGGAAAGGATGAGAAAACGAAAACTGATGAAGCTAATATTTTGATAAAACAGGGACGTTTGAGGAACCTTTTTATCTCCATTTGTCGGGATAAAAGTGAATGGAGAACTTGCCCCTAAAGTGGATAAGGAGAGGTGTCCTTGGACAGGAGCTAAGCGGAATTGTTCTGCGTACCAAGTGGCTTACAGGTTACGCCACTCTTTCGCAGGTTCGTGCTTTCCACAATCATCGGTCGTTTTCGGCCAGTTAAGCTTCCATTCTGTATATTCGGCCTTGCTGATCTTGCCGTCAGCAAGGTCTTTTTTTCGTCTCTGCCACTCAGAAAGGAGGTCAGTCATCAGGATAGAGCCGAAAACAATGCCCTTTCTTCTGTTGCCGTCCTCGTCCTCGCAGTCTTCAATGCTGATCGGGTAATGCTCATCAAGCTCAAATAGCATCATCATAACTCCCTCAGCTCCGAGTATCTCATCATCAGCAAGGAAACGAGGGTTCACGTCCAGAGCTTCGGCAAGCTGTTCAACAAGTGCCTGCTTGGGTGTGCGTGTGCCGGACTCATACTGTGCGATGCGGACATCGGCGGACTTTTCATCAAAGCCGACTGCCATACCGAGCTGTTTCTGCGTCATTCCTCTGAAATCACGAATGCGGTGTATCTTATCTCCGATAATGCTCATGGTGGTTCGCTCCTTAATTATGTTCTGTGTAACGAAATTTAAACTAAAAACTTGATTCTTGAACTTGCTTCCGAATCTCCATTCAGATGCCCTCTTATAGTATCATAACTTGCAACGAGAGGTCTGACCAAGGCATTATATACGCCTGTTTCATCTTCGTTTGGAATTTCAACCACTACCTTGTGATAGCTATCAAAAAATAGAGTTGAGCAAGTTCCGACGATTTTACTATCCTCGGTCATATTTAAATGATCAAGTATCTGATTTCTCATTTCTTCATTTCGTTTGGAAGTGAATAAGAGTTCAAATGCCTTTGTCATTGTATCACGCTCCTAAGAATAATGATTTATCTGCATTATAACATATTTGTTTAGGATAGTCAATAGATACTAAACAAAAAAATTTAGAAAAATTTCGATTTAGGGGTTGACAAAAGCAAAAATGTTTAGTATAATAAGACTAAGCAAAAATGTTTAGATAGAGAATTTTGCTGATCGGATACGCAAATGCGCCCGATACCACACAGAACAATATTTTAAGAAAGGGTTGACTACGATGTCAGAAAAATTTATCCGTGCAGAAGAACTGGCAGAGATCATGGAGATCTCCGTTCCGTATGCATACAAGATCATCAAACAGCTCAATGAGGAGCTTGACGCCAAGGGCTACATCACCATCACAGGCAGAGTGAACCGTGAGTATTTCAACGAGAGAGTGTACTCGGCAGAGCGCCCGGTGAAAGCACCTGAAAAGAAAGAGGGTGAGGACTGATGCCCGTATACAAGGACAAAAACGGCACTTGGTATGTTATGACACGCTGTGATGACTGGCAGGGGCAGCGCAAGCAGAAGTGCAAGCGTGGCTTCAAGACAAAGCGTGAGGCTCAGGATTGGGAGCGCAGATTTCTTCTCCAGCAGGGCGGCGACCTCGATATGCTGTTCAAGGACTTCTACAAGCTGTATGAGCAGGACATGAAAGCCCGTTTGAAGCAGAACACCTGGGAGCATAAGGCTTGTGTCATCAAGTCGAAGATCTTGCCCTATTTCGGGGAAAAGTCTATGAAGGACATTCAGGCAAGAGATGTGCTGACGTGGCAGAATGAGCTGCTCCGCCACCGTGACAAGAACGGCAAGCCCTATTCGGAGACATACCTGAAGAACCTGCACAATCAGCTCTCTTGTATCTTCAATCACGCTGTCCGCTACTATGACCTGAGTACCAATCCCGCAGCCAAAGCAGGGAGCATCGGCGTGAAGAATGCCAAGGAGATGAACTTCTGGACGAAGGACGAGTATATGCAGTTCTCCGAGGTCATGATGGATAAGCCGATCTCATTCTATGCATTTGAGATGCTCTATTGGTGCGGTATCCGACTCGGTGAGCTGCTGGCTCTTACGACTGAGGACTTCGATTTCAAGAACAGAAAGCTCCGCATCAACAAGTCCTATCAGCGTCTCAAGGGGCAGGACGTCATCACAGAGCCGAAGACCAAGAAAAGCAACCGCACCATTGAAATGCCCGATTTTCTTTGTGAGGAGATGCAGGAGTATTTCAGTATGCTGTACGACCAGAAGCCCGATGAGCGGATCTTCCCCATATCCAAGAGTTATCTCCACCATGAGATGGACAGGGGCGTGAAAGCGACAGGCTTGAAACGAATCCGCATTCACGATCTGCGTCACAGCCACGTTTCACTCCTGATCGAGCTGGGCTTTTCGGCGGTGGCAATCGCTGACCGTGTGGGACATGAGAGTATCGAGATCACTTACCGCTATGCACATCTGTTCCCCTCCAAGCAGGCGGAAATGGCAAATAGGCTCGGTGAGCTGAAGAAGGGAGGTGATTTTAATGTCAGCAAAGAATCTTGACAGCAAGGGCAGATTCAGGGCAAGGACGATCGGTTTCCGTGTCTCGCCCGAAGAAGATCAGCTCATCAACTCGGCAGTCGCACTGTCGGGGCTGACCAAGCAGGACTATATCGTGAAGCGGCTGCTGTGCCGTGATGTGGTGGTGCAGGGCAATCCGAGAGTGTACAAGGCTCTGAAAAATCAGCTTGCCGAGGTACTTGCGGAGCTGAAAAGGATAAAGAACGGCTCTGCTGTGGACGATGAGCTGCTGTCTACGATACAGCTTATCGGGGCAACTCTGAATGGTCTGAAAGGAGATAGAGAATGACCGAAAAAAGAGAAATGACCGCTCTTGACGCACCTGTTGGCGCAGGTGCAGAGCAGTCATCAGAATTAACACCTACTATTATACCAGACTATGGGGAGAATTTCAACCCATCAGCCGAGGAAATGTTCGAGGCGCAGATGCAGTACGAACAGGAAATGCAGGCACAGGCTCAGGCGGAGCGTGAATCCGCACCGGGCTTTATGCAGACTGTTTCGATGCCGGAGCTTTATGAGATGGTCTATCTGGGAAAACCACCGATCATCGACCACTTCCTTTACCCAGGCACTTACCTGTTTGTAGGAGCACCAAAGGTCGGCAAGAGTTTTATGATGGCTCAGATAGCCTATCATGTCAGCTCGGGAACGCCGATGTGGAATTATTCCGTCCGCAAGGGTACGGTGCTGTACCTTGCTTTGGAGGACGATTACCGCAGATTGCAGGAGCGTCTGTATCGAATGTTCGGAACGGAAACAACGCCGGATCTTTTCTTTTCAGTTGCTTCCAAGTCGCTGAATGAGGGCCTGCTCGATCAGCTCGACACCTTCATGCACGAACACCCGGAAACCTCGGTCGTCATCATCGACACATTGCAGAAAGTGCGTGAAGCCGAGAGCGACACTTACAGTTATGCAAGGGACTACGATATTATCGCTGGACTGAAAGCATTTGCGGACAAAACGGGTATCTGCCTGATACTTGTTCACCACACCCGCAAGCAGAAGTCCGATGATAATTTCGACCGCATCTCTGGCACGAACGGTCTGCTCGGTGCAGCGGACGGAGCGTTTATTATGTACAAGAATAAGCGTTCCGACGGTGATGCGACGATTGAGGTATCGGGCAGAGATCAGCCGGACAAGAAGTTTATGCTCACCAGAAACAAAGAAACGCTGTGTTGGGAACTGAGCGGAGAGAAATCTCCCGAATACACAGAGCCGCCTGAACCTGTGCTTGAAGCGATAGGCGGATTCATTAATGCGGACAATCCGACTTGGGAGGGTACGGCGACCGAGCTTATCGAAAAGCTGGAGCTTGACATCAAGCCGAATGCTCTGTCGCTGAAACTGAATGTCAATGCAGGAAAGCTGTATAATCTTTTCTTTGTGCAGTACAGCAATTCCAGAAGTCACAAGGGCAGAAAGATCACGCTCCGCTATGACAAGGATCACCCTATCATCATTGAGCCTGAATCGGATAATGCTGATACTTCCGAGGACGAGTTTCAGTATCAGCCTGTTGATGGCAATCCGAATGCAACGGTGTGTTATGTCAGAGGTGATAGCGGAAACAAGTCTTTTCACGATATGACTGATGCAGAAAAGGAAAACTTTCTCGCTACAAGTTACCCTGCGTGACGATGTGTGACGGTCGTGACGATGTTTGTGAGGTCTCTATAAGACCGTCACCATCGACACGCATCGTCACGGGGTGAGAAAAATATACGGGAAGGGGGTGTGCTATATGCCCGATATGGAAAAGGTAAAAGCGCTGACTTCTATCCTTGAAGAAAGAAACGGTCTTGATGTTCGTGAAGCTGTTGCTCGCAGCATTCATTACCTCGATGGATATGAGAGTTATCTCTATCGTGATGAGGTAAAGTATCTGCTCGAAACTCTTGATGTCGAGGAGGAGACGCCGTTCTGATTCTTATGATCTCGGAGCGAGTATTTTTACAAAATCCGAGCTGAGATTTTTGCTGAAAATATCATTTAAGATATGATGTTTTTGAAAAAATGTAATGCGGATTTTTGAATAAATGCGCCCACATTTTCGGCTGCTCCGTCAGCCGTTCAGCCTCGCAGAGCCCCATAAGCATTTTTGATAGTCCGAGTAGGCTGTCAAAAGTGCTTTGGGGTTACTGGCGGCGCACCGCAAGTAAATTCCGGCTCTCCGAGCCGTTTGGTTTGCTGATCTCCGTATCGTTGCAAGCCAATTCAAAAGCCCTTCAAGGGCGCTCATCATATCACAGGCGGTGAGCCTTATGCGTATGATTGTCCCTCGTCAGAGGGTTCAAACAGAGATATAAAAGGAGACATTATATGAGTACAAAATCTATCTCGATGTGTGAGGGCAAAGGCAGCCTTTCACATAACAACCGAGAGTTCACTGCCAAGAATATCGACCCGCTCAGGACACCCGATAACATCGTGTTCGTTCAGCAGGACTTGGGCGAAACTTACCACCAGCTTTTTGACGAAGCGGTAGAGAGATACAACGCTCGGCAGAAAAGAAATGATCGCAAGATTGATGACTACTTTGAACACCTGTTCAACCGTCCGCCGAGCAAGAGTGTGATCGAGGGTGCAAACAAGCAGAAAAGTTTCTACGAACACCTCGTCTATATTGGCACGAAAAATGATTCGGCTGTCGGAACTGCCGATGCTGAAAAAACTGCTGAATGTCTGCGTGAATACATGGAGGGATTTCAGGCGAGAAATCCGAACCTCTATGTGTTCAATGCGGTGATGCACCTCGATGAAGCAACTCCCCATTTGCACATCGACTATATCCCACTCGGACATTACAGCAGGGGGCTTGAAGTCCGCAATGCAAAGAACAAGACGCTTGACGAAATGGGCTTCGGAAATGACGCTCATTCCAATAACCGTTGGCGGCTTCGTGAGTGGGAAGTGCTGAGGGATATTTGCAACGCTCACGGCATCGAAATCAGTGAACCTAAGAAGTCCAGAGGGTACAGCTACACGGTCGAGGAATACGGCGAGCATGAGGACGAGATCAGGCGGCTGAATGAGGAAAAGGCTCAGGCTCTCTCCGAGCGTGACGAAGCCAGAGCCGAACTCGACAAGGCGGCTAAGAAAAAAGTCAAGTTGGACGAAATCGAAAGCATTGAGGTAAAAGAATCTGTGTTCGGCAAGAAAGTTACCCTCGCCAAAGAGGACTACGACACACTCAGCGACACCGCCAAGAAGTATGTGGCTATGGTCAAGTCCACGAAAAAACTCAAAGCTGAACACGATACAGCTGTTCAGGAGCGTGATGCTCTGAAAACACAGTTGGCGGCAGCTTCCTCGGAGCTTGCCGCCTACAAGAAAGCCGAGGAGCAAAAGGGACTTTTCACCCGTGAGAAGCTGAAAAAAGAAACGGCTCGAATCAGCCGTGAGGACGAGCTGTCCCGTGAACTGAGGAGGGCTAAGGCTTTTATTTCTGCCTGTGGGCTGAGTTCGGATTTTCAGCAGTACAAGTACAACAGCAACACAAGAAAGAAAACTTTAGAATAAAAGAAAGTAGTTTATGACATACCCGAAAAAAGTACGTCAACCCCCTTGACAACGGCGATTTATTGCGCTACAATCATAGATGTACAAGGGTATGTCATAAATATAGGAGGTAATTTATGGCAACCATAAAGAAGCGTGGCAACAGCTATCTTATCAGAGTGAGCTGTGGCTACGATGTCAACGGCAAACACAAGGAGCAGTCCATGACCTGGAAGCCTGATGAGGGTATGACCAAGAAGCAGATCGAAAAGGAACTGAACCGACAGGCGGTGATGTTTGAGGAATCGGTCAACCACGGTTTCAAGACTTCTGCTATGAAGTTTCAGGAGCTTGCGGAGGAGTGGTTCGAGAACTACGCTAAAAACGCCCTCAGAAGCACTACATATGAGAGAATGCTCCAGCTCACGCACCGTGTTTACCCTGCTATCGGTCACTTGCGTATCGACAAGATAACCGCAAGGCATTTGCAGGGCTTTGTGAACTCTCTCGCCAAAGAGGGAGCGAACGAAAAGACGGGCAAGCCCCTCGCACCGAAAACGATACGTCATAACCTGAGTTTCATAAGCGATGTATTCAGTTACGCTGTTCGTATGGACTTGGTATCGGACAATCCGTGCAGGAAAGTGACTATCCCGAAAGGCGAGGTCAAGGAGAAGCCTATCTACTCTCAGGAGGAGATTGCACAGCTCCTGACGGCGATAAACGGCGAGGACACAAAGTACCGTGCTTTTTTCTATCTGATAGCGTACAGCGGCTTCCGCAGGAGCGAGATGCTCGGTCTGGAGTGGAAGGACATTGATTTCGAGAACAACATCATAAGCATTAAGAGAACGAGCAACTACACGTCCGAGCGTGGCATCTACACCGATACCACAAAGACCAAACGCTCGAAGCGTGTGCTGAAAATATCGCCGTACATCATGGGTATCCTCAAAGAACTGAAAGATGAGCAGGACGAGGAAGCACTCCGCTTGGGTGACAAGTGGGTGGAGAGTGACAGGCTGTTCGTCAAGTGGAACGGCGAACCCATGAACAATCAGACCCCTTACGGCTGGCT
>ERZ842401.915-NODE-915-length-43792-cov-10.033176_pt1 | contig 43792 bp, 33 predicted proteins | sample MGYA00521270_ERZ842401 | MGnify/ENA primary metagenome ERZ842401 (study PRJEB31892, sample SAMEA3878208) | bioreactor metagenome | biome: Moose rumen | place: Sweden | collected 2011-10 | study: EMG produced TPA metagenomics assembly of the PRJEB12797 data set... | reverse complement strand
AATCTTAGAAGACACCTTAGAACCACCCATGATGGCTACGAAGGGGCGCTTGATGTTGCTCAGCACATTGTCTACAGCCTTCACTTCCTTCTCCATGAGGTAGCCCAGCATCTTGTGATCCTTGTCGAAGTACTCGTCGATCACAGCGGTAGAAGCATGCTTGCGGTGAGCAGTACCGAAGGCATCCATCACGTAGCAGTCAGCGTAAGAAGCGAGTGTCTTGGCAAACTCCTTCTGGCTGGCCTTCATGGCCTTCTTAGCCTCGTCATAAGCAGGGTCGGTCTTCTCGATGCCTACTGGCTTGCCTTCCTCTTCAGGATAGAAACGCAGGTTCTCCAGCAGCAGCACCTCACCTGGCTTCAGGGCATCGGCAGCTTCCTTAGCCTTAGCGCAGTCGGGAGCGAACTTCACAGGGGTTCCCAGGGCAGCAGTTACATCGTCTACAATCTGACCCAGAGAGAACTTAGGATTTACCTTCCCTTTAGGCTTGCCCATGTGAGACATGATGATGAGTGCACCACCATCTGCCAAGATCTTCTTCAGGGTAGGCAGGGCACCGCGGATGCGGGTGTCGTCAGTCACTTTGCCATTCTCATCCAATGGCACATTGAAATCCACGCGAACAATTGCCTTCTTTCCGGCAAAATTAAATTGATCGATAGTCATAGTTTTTGTAAATTTATATTAGTTGTTACACATTGTTATATCTATAAACGAAGCAAAGTTAGAAAAAAAATCCAATTTTCCATGCGCTTACGTCAGTTTTCTGGTGTTAAGGGATGCTGAGTGAAGTATTTGCAGTAGATTTGCAAACCACACTTGGCACATCTGGGCTTGCGGGCCATGCAGGTGTATCGCCCATGCAAGATGAGCCAATGGTGTGCCGTGGGTATGTCGGCCGCAGGGATGTGCTTGGTGAGTTCCTTCTCCACGCTGAAGGGGGTGGTGCACTTATCGTCCACCAGCCCTATGCGATGGCTCACGCGGAATACATGGGTATCTACCGCCATGGTGGGCTTGTTGAAGATCACCGCCTGCACCACATTGGCTGTCTTGCGTCCCACGCCAGGCAGCTTCACCAAATCGTCCAGATTGTCGGGCACCTCTCCGCCGAAGTCGTTCACCAGCATCTGTGCCATGCCCACCAAGTGCTTGGCCTTGCTATTGGGGTAAGACACCGTCTTGACATACTCAAAGACCTCCTCGACCGATGAGGCAGCCATCACCTCGGGTGTGGGGAAGGCGGCAAACAGGGCAGGGGAGATCATGTTCACCCGCTTGTCTGTGCACTGCGCGCTCAGAATCACCGCCATAAGCAGTTGGTACGGGTTGTCATACTTCAACTCCGTCTCTGCCACTGGTACGTTGGTCCTGAACCACTCCAGCACGCCCTTGTATCGGTCAGACTTACGCATCAATAAGCTGCTTCGAATTCACGGAGGAAGCGGACGTCGTTCTCAGAGAACAGACGCAGGTCGCTCACCTGATACTTCAGGTTGGCAATGCGCTCGATACCCATACCGAAGGCATAGCCCGAATACACCTTGCTGTCTATGCCGCAGGCCTCCAGCACGTTAGGATCTACCATGCCGCAGCCTAAGATCTCCACCCAACCGGTGTGCTTGCAAAAAGAGCAGCCCACACCGCCGCAGATGTTGCAGCTGATGTCCATCTCGGCACTTGGCTCCGTGAAGGGGAAATAGCTGGGGCGCAGACGGATCTTGGTGTCTGGGCCGAACATCTCACGGGCAAAGGTCAGCAGCACCTGCTTCAGGTCGGTGAAGCTCACTCCCTTGTCGATGTAGAGACCTTCTACCTGATGGAAGAAGCAGTGTGCACGGGCGCTGATGGCCTCGTTGCGATAGACGCGTCCGGGGCAGATCACGCGGATAGGCGGCTGCGTCTTCTCCATCACGCGGGCCTGCACAGAGCTGGTGTGAGAGCGCAGGATGATGTTCTTCACCACATCCTCGGCATTCTGCTCCACGAAGAACGTATCTTGCATGTCGCGCGCAGGATGGTCGGCAGCGAAGTTCATCTTGGTATATACGTGCAGGTCGTCCTCTACCTCAGGGCCGTCGGCCAGGGTGAAGCCCATGCGTCCGAAGATGTCGATAATCTCGTTCTTCACCAGCGTCAGCGGGTGGCGGGTACCCAGCTTCACGGGATAGGCCGTGCGGGTAAGGTCGGCATCGTTCTTGCTTTCGCTCAGAGCCTCGAACTGCTCCTTCAGGGCGTTGATGCGGTCTTGCGTCTGCTTCTTCAGTTCATTGAGCTTCATGCCCACCTCACGCTTCTGATCGGCTGCCACGGTGCGGAAGTCGTTCATCAGGTCGTTGATGATACCTTTCTTGCTCAGATACTTCAGTCTCAGTGCCTCCAGCTCCTCGGCATTGGCGGCATGCAGGTCTTGTACTTCTTTCAGAAGTTCATTGATTTTGTCAGTCAGCATATCGTTAGTTTGTTATTTTCCTTATTTGAAGTCGCAAAGTTACGGATAAGCGAGCGAAACGCCAAATTTATTTGGACTTTTTCATGTCTTAGAACTACTCTAAGTTCGTCTTACGCTTTATCCAGATTTTGTGAGAAGCCTGTCCTTGAGTGCCGATGCCCGATGCGGGGTCTTTGCTTAGGGTGTTGAGCTCTTTTGAAGCTGTGGTGCGGCTCACGTTGTTCAGATTGGCATATTGCTGCCTACTATCACCGTGACCCTGCCAGGGGCAGACACGCGTTCTGTGTGGGAACTCGATGGCACTGGTGCCACTCCTGGGCTTAAAGGCAAGTGGGAAGCTACCGATGCTCTTTCTGTCACTTGGACACAAGATGGCGGAAGCACATTATCTTGTACCAAGTTTGTGGTAGATGTAATCTCTGCCGATGGCAAGACGGCCACATTCAAGCAGGCCTCTGAGCTGGCAAGTACTGAGGCTCGGTTCTCTTTCGAGGGTGATGCAGCAGTGGGCGTTTACTATCCTTATAAGGAGGTAGAGGATGGTTGGAAATTTCCTCGAATGCTTTTAAATTCGAGTAGTGAGGTTTATAATTACGGCGCAGGAACGCTGGGCAGCTACACCGTGCTTGGTGCTGCTGCGTTAGAGGCTAAAGACGGTGTGATAACTTCAGCCATAGAGTTAGCCCCCATCTCCTCGTTTATGCGTGTGCCGAGTGGGCGTGATTTGGTGGCAACAGAAGATGAGTACGACTTGGGAAATAGTTACGTAGATTTAAGTAGTGTTAATAATATATGTTACTACAGGCCAACATATATTGATATCACTTCACAAACTGGTGTGACTCATACAAATGCAGATTTGAGTGCCATAGTGACCTACGACTCTGATACACATGTGTATTCCACTACGGCAGATCTGTTTATTCCGTTCTTCCCACCAACCGATGAGGTTACGCCGAAACTTAGATTGCTAGCTACCTCAATAGAGTGGACCTTGCCAAAACAGACATACGTGGCAGGAAAACTCTACACCATCAGTGAAGAGACTATGGGAAAAATAACAGTCACACCTTGATGTACGTGGTGTCTGATTGTGAATAAGCGGCAAGTGCCATGAACTATCGTAGAAGGCAGGGAATTAAGTCCCTGCCTTCTTTACATATCCTCCATCGACAGCCCTATCTGGGTAACTTTGTATTTCGACAATTCTTTGTTCAGAGCAGCTACTTTTTTGGCAAGTTCTGCAGGGCTGAATTTCCGTGGCTGTCGCTTAATCTCTGCCACAACGGCAGTCTTGTCGATGTCGTTCAGGGCTATCATGTCTATTTCATTTTGCCCCTTGCGATCCCAATAGTTGCCAACCAGAGTTACCCTTTCTTCTTCCATCCATTTCTGGCGGAAGTATTGTTCTAGGACGAGGCCAGTGTATTGCTCGTACCCTTGTTCTACGATTTCAAGCAGGAGATCATTTCGCTCCATTTCGACAAGTGCCTGGTTTCGCATGATGAAGCGAAACCAGAAGCGTAGGAAGCAATCATCCAGCTGCCATCGGGCATTTCTTCCTCCAGGCTTGCTGAACAGCGGTTGCTTGCGTTGGATATAGCTATAATCCTTTTCCAGATTATCGAGATATGCTCCTGTGTTTTTGCCTATGATACTGTCTATCTCACTCTGTGTGGTAAGGCCAGATGCAATCAGTTGCAGGATGCTCAGATAGTTGGTATAGTCTTTGCCAAATTCAGACATGATGAGTTCTGTCCCTTCAGAGAGGTATGGCGATCCTGCCTGTGTGACCCATCTGAGCATCTTTGGCTTTGTGGTAGCTTTGGCATCCATAAGCCAAGCCACATACTTGGCCACACCACCAGTGAGTGCATAAAGGCAAAGCAAGTCTTCTGGCGTATATTTGGGATGATGGTCATGTAGTATTTGTTTCAGTATGCTGATGTGGAAAGGCTGCATATTCACTCGGCAATCTTGACGGCCATAGAGTGGCTCGTCCTCATTGTCGAATATTCTGTGCATCATATTATAGATGCTTCCACAGGCCACCATGTTGACTTTCGAGTCATTGTGATAGCGGTCCCATAGGTCTTGTATGTGGCTGGGGATGGCTGTGTTGACCTTCATAAAGTTCTGGAACTCGTCAAAAACCAACGTAAAGTGGTTTTGCTGTCCGTAGCGTAGTAGTTGTTCAAAGAACTGGGCAAATGTTTCCATCTGTCCATAGATATGGATGCCAAGTGCCTGTTCGGCGGCCTCTTGGAATTTCCCTGTCAGTACACGTTCGTTATCTTTCGATACATAGAGATAAAGCATTGGTTGACCATCCTTTTTAGAACTTGTTGTTAATAATGTGGTCTTACCAATACGTCTACGTCCAATCAGTACTGTCATCCTTCCTCTTTCTGTTGTCTGCTCCCAATTTGTCTGGAGTATGTTCAGTTCTTTTTCTCTGTCATAGAATCTCATATCGAAACGCTTGTTAATTTAATGCCCATTAAGTTAATATCTGTTGCAAAGATAATGCTTATACGGCACATTTGCAATAAATGCGCTACGTTTCTGTGAAAAATCTTGATGGTTTCCTTGATGTTGTGAATGGCAAGTATTATGCTGCTACTATCACACTTACAAAGACAGGATAGAATACGCTTTCAATTACACCAGAAGAAAATGATATTTATAATGATTCTCAGAAAACTTATTATCTAATAGGTGATGCCAAGATAACTGGTGAAGGAAAAGGAAAATCTATAGGATTCGCAACGGAAAATACATATGCTGTTGACTTGAATGGAGTAGAACTTACAGAAGGTAGCTGTTTCGCTCAGGATGGGGCAGATGTAACCTTCAATCTTGTGGACAAGAATAGTTTCGATAATTTAGCATTTTATTCAACCACTCAAGCTATTAAATTCAAAGGCACTGGCAGCTTAACTTTCAAATGGAGCAGAAGTGATATTGCCATTGAAGATTTGACAAATGTGACCTATGAAGATGGCTTGGAGTTGTTTAAAAATACGGATGGCACCTACACCATCGAGAATGGTGAATAACGAATCCTTATAATTAAACAGATGAAGGCAGGGGCACAGCACCCTGCCTTTTTTAGTCTTTTTCCCATCATCGTTTGTCTAATATAATAAAATGTATTATCTTAGCCACGACAAAAAGTGATAGTATGGAAACTAACAGAGACATAAGGTGGATTCAGCGATACGATAACTACCATCGCGCCTGTGGTCGTTTGCTGGAAGTGACAGAAGGGGAAACGAGCCTTGCTGATTTGTCTGAATTGGAGAAGGAAGGGCTGGTGCAGCGTTTTGAATATACGCTGGAGTTGGCTTGGAAGGTATTGCAAGACTTGATGATCTATAAGGGCTATGATTTCATGACGGGTCCTAATGGTACTGTCAAAATGGCTTTCGAGGACGGCATTATCTCCGACCATGACGGATGGAGGCGCATGATGAATGCCCGCAACCTTATGACTCATACCTACGATGAAGAGGATGCGGCAATGGTGACAGAATTCATCTGGACGGACTTTTCGGCATTGTTGAAACAATTAGACTCCATACTTGGGAGTTTAGCAGAAAAGGAGGGGTAACTATGCGTTTCGGACTCAGTGACAAGGTGATAGGCGAGCTTCATGCTGTTTTTGGGAGGCATGAGAATGTCCGTAAGGTGCTGATTTTTGGCTCACGTGCTAAGGGAAACTACCATGAAGGGTCTGATATAGACTTGGCGGCTGTGGGTACAGACATCACACGCAGACAGCTGTTCGACATTTGCACAGAGATAGAGAACATCGGACTGCTGTATCACGTAGATTTATTGGACTATGAACGTCATAAGCACACAGCGATAGGCCGGCACATAGACAGGGTAGGACAATTGTTCTACTCAGCATAAGTTTTTCACCCCAAATGTTAAATCTTTCATTTCTCTGAAAAATAAATGGGAAAACGTGGTTGAGTTCTGAAAATAAAGCATACCTTTGCTGCCGTCAAATGTGACGCCTATATTTTGCACGTGCCGTAGAGACAACTTCAATATTTCATTTGCAACGTTAGACTTTGCAAATGAAATATTTTTTTTATTTACTAATTTTAAAAATGAAGTTACTATTATGGCAATCAATCCCAATCTTGGCATCTTACTGTATGCCGGCTGTCCTGTAGAGTATATTTACCTTTATGCTTGCAATCCATCATTGAATGTGGTGAATTGACACAAACTTTTAAAATATACAGACTCCCTGCATTCCTATGCCGGCTACAGTTGCAGGGAGCCTCCCCTTTAGCACTCCTTAGTTAATTATTCTAAGGTTGGCTGCTAATACAGATGTGTTGTCTGAAAAAACAAGTAAATATTTGGCATTACGCCCGTTTTGCATTATCTTCGCACTCAAATTGCGTAGTGTATGCTGCAACCAGTAAAAGAGAAAATAATCCTTGGCATAGATCCGGGCACCACCATCATGGGCTATGGCGTGCTGCGTGTGGTGGGCACCAAGCCTGAGTTGGTGGCTATGGGCATCATCGACCTGCGGAAGTTCGACAATCACTACCTGAAGCTGCGCCACATACAGGAGCGCGTGCTCAGCATCATAGAGAGCTATCTGCCCGATGAACTGGCCATTGAGGCACCGTTCTTCGGAAAGAACGTGCAGAGTATGCTGAAGCTGGGGCGTGCGCAAGGAGTAGCTATGGCCGTTGCTTTGAGCCGCGATATTCCCATCACGGAGTATGCGCCGTTGAAGATCAAGATGGCGATTACTGGCAATGGTGAGGCCTCTAAGGAGCAAGTGGCAGGCATGCTGCAGCGACTCTTGCACTTCAGTAAGGAGGAACTGCCTACGTTTCTCGATGCCACTGATGCCTTGGGAGCCGCCTACTGCCACTACTTGCAGATGGGTAGTCCGAAGGTGGAGAAAAGCTATAAGAACTGGAAGGACTTCGTGCAGAAGAATCCGAAGAAAGTGTCGGGAGGTTGAGAGATTGAGAAATTGAGAGATTGAGAGATTGAGAGATTGAGAGATTTATTATTATGAGATATTTTGGTTTAATAATCATGGGACTGACATTGACAGCACTCTCAGCTTGCAAGCAGGAGAAGGTGCAGAGCTATGCCTCGTTTGAGGAGTACCCTGTGCGCACCGATGAGCTGGTGGAGATGAGCTATACCCCTGCTGAGACGGTTTTCACCCTCTGGGCTCCCGCCGCCGAGGATGTGCGGGTGATGCTCTATACAGAAGGTGAGGGCGGACGAGCAGAGGAAACCTACACTCTGGCGAAGGCGGAGCAGGGCACTTGGAAAGTGAAGGTGCCGAAAGACCTGAAGGGACTCTTCTATGTCTTCAATGTGAAGCAAAATGGGAACTGGCTGGGTGAGACTCCGGGCATCAATGCGCACGCCGTGGGTGTGAACGGTCAGCGTGGAGCCATCATCGACCTGCGTGATACCGACCCTGCAGGGTGGAGCAGCGACCGTGCTCCGCAGTTGTCAGATCTCTCAGAGGCCGTGATCTATGAAATGCATCATCGCGACTTCTCTGCCCATGCTTCATCGGGCATAGAGCATAAGGGTAAGTACTTGGCACTCACTGAGGAAGGTACGCGCTCGCCAGAGGGCATCCCAACGGGCATAGACCACCTGAGGGAGATGGGTGTCACCCATGTGCATCTGCTGCCAAGCTACGACTATGCCAGCGTAGATGAGCATAAGTTGGAAGACGGACAGTACAACTGGGGCTACGACCCTCTGAACTACAATGTGCCAGACGGCTCATACGCCACCAATCCCTATACTCCCGAAGTGCGTATCCGAGAGTTCAAGCAGATGGTACAGGCGCTGCATAAGGCGGGCATCCGCGTGGTGCTCGATGTGGTGTTCAACCATACCTTTAATACCGAAGGAAGCAACTTCGAACGCACCGTTCCCGGCTATTTCTATCGCATGACCGAGGATGGAAAGTTCGCTGATGCCTCTGGCTGTGGGAATGAGACAGCCAGCGACCGCCCCATGATGCGCCGTTTCATGATAGAGAGCGTGCGCTACTGGATGCGCGAGTACCACATTGACGGTTTCCGCTTCGACCTGATGGGCATACACGACATAGAGACCATGAATGCCATCCGTGAGGCCGCTACCCAGATAGACCCGAAGGTGCTTATCTACGGTGAGGGTTGGGCAGCAGGAACGCCGCAGTTGCCCGCCGATTCCTTGGCAATGAAAGCCAATATCAGTCGTCTGCCAGGCATCGCAGCTTTCAGCGATGAGCTGCGCGATGGCCTCCGAGGTCCTTGGAACAACGATTCCATCGGAGCGTTCTTAGCAGGTAAGGCTGGCGAAGAAGAAAGCATTAAGTTCGGTTTAGTGGGTGCCATCCAACATCCGGGTGTGGACTATACGGCCGTGAACTACAGCACCTCTCCTTGGGCGGCAGAACCTACGCAGATGATTAGCTACGTGTCTTGCCACGACGATATGTGCTTGGTGGATAGACTCCGTACCAGCATCCCTGGCATCAGAGCCGATGAAACCGCTAAGCTCGACAAACTGGCACAGACGGCTGTGCTCACTTCGCAGGGCATTCCGTTTATCTTTGCTGGTGAGGAAGTGATGCGTGATAAGAAAGGTGTACACAACAGCTTTAATAGTCCCGACAGCATCAACACCATAGACTGGCACCGACTGGCTACCCACTATGATGTGTACAACTACTATAAGAACCTGATTGCCCTCCGCCGTCATCACAAGGCGTTCCACATGGGCAGTGCCGAGCAGGTGCGCCTGGGTGTGAGCTTCCTCCCTGTGGAGCAGGAGAATGTGGTGGCCTACAGGCTGCAAGACAGCAGGGATGAGTGGAAGGATATCATCGTGGTGCTCAATGCCCGTAGGGACTTTGCCCGTGTAGAGGTATCTGGTGGCAGGTATGTGGTAGTGTGCCGCGATGGGGTGGTCAATGAGCAAGGACTGGGCATCACCTATGGTCCTGCTGCTATGGTTCCGCCGATGTCGGCTCTGATTATGTATTTAAGCGAAAACAACAATGGATCAGCATACCATACAACTGACTGAGGCTCTGGCTCGTAACCCCGAGGTAAGGCTTGCTGTGCCCAATAGCCTGGACTTGCTCGACGGTGAGCATCTGGCTATCATGGGACCTAATGCAGCGGGCAAGAGTCTGTTGGTGGATATGCTTACAGGTAAGGCCGCTCTGCTGGGAGCTGGACGCATCAAGTACGACTTCCGTCCTTCTCCTGCTCCGGAGGTGTATAAGAACATCAAGTACATCACCTTCCGTGATACCTATGGCAGTACGGACACCAACTATTACTACCAGATGCGTTGGAACACTACCGACCATGATGAGGTGCCCGTGGTGCGCCAACTGCTTGGAGATTATGAGGAATCACCCCTACAGCGCCAGTTGTTCGACCTCTTCCACATAGATGTCATGCTGGATAAGCCCATCATCACCCTGTCAAGCGGTGAGATGCGCAAGTTCCAGCTCACCAAGATACTGCTCACACAACCACGCATCGTCATCATGGACAATCCGTTCATCGGTCTCGATGCCGCTACCCGCACACAGCTCGATGAACTGCTCACGGAACTTTCGCACATGGAAGGACTGCAAATCATCTTGGTACTCTCCATGCTGGATCAAATACCCGCGTTCATTACCCATGTATTGCCCATGATAGGGGGTAAGGCCATGCCAAAGATTACGCGTGAGGCCTACCTGCGCCACTATGCGCAGCGCGACCGTCTGCATCGAGAGAAAGAAGAGTTAGTCTATAAGGAATTGCAGCAGAAGATAAAAGCACTACCAGTTCATGATAGCGCAGCCTCAATGGTCAATGGTCAATGTTCAATGATCGATGACGAAATCGTCCGTCTTAACAAGGTAAGCATCCGCTACGAGGAGCGTACCATCTTGAAGGCACTCGACTGGACGGTGAGGCGCGGTGAGAAGTGGGCGCTAAGCGGGGCCAATGGATCGGGCAAGAGTACGTTGCTCAGCTTGATATGCGCTGATAATCCACAGTCGTATGCCTGTGACATTTCCCTTTTCGGACGGAAACGCGGTACAGGAGAAAGCATCTGGGACATTAAGAAACACATCGGTTATGTGAGTCCCGAGATGCATCGCGCCTATCTGAAAAACCTGCCTTCGGTAGAGATTGTAGCCAGTGGTCTGCATGATACCATCGGACTCTATGTGAAACCCAAACCAGAACAGTTTGCCATCTGCCGCTGGTGGATGGATATCTTCGGGGTGGGGCATCTCATGGAGCGCCCATTCCTGCGACTTTCCAGCGGAGAGCAGCGCTTGGTGCTCCTGGCCCGTGCCTTTGTCAAGGATCCAGAGCTGCTCATCCTTGATGAACCCCTACATGGATTGGATACCTATAACCGTCGTCGTGTGAAGCGCATCATTGAGGCATTCTGTCGTCGGCCGGATAAGACCATGATCATGGTGACGCACTATGCCGAGGAACTGCCATGCACCATCACACACCACTTACATTTGGAGAAAATCGAATGAAACAGCGCCTATTTAAACTGATACTGACCTTCCTGCTTTGGACGCTGGTCTTTGCCCTGCAGAAACCTGTGTTTATGGCCTATTATCACCGCCTCTATGCTGAGGCCTCCATAGGCGACTGGCTGAGTGTGATGTGGCATGGACTTCCGCTTGATTTATCCTTAGCAGGTTACCTCACGGCATTGCCCGCCTTGCTCCTTATCGTTTCTGTTTGGACGATGGCTGTTTGGCTTCGGAAAACGGCCCGTGCCTACTTCATGATTATGGCTCTGATAGTGTCAGTGATCTTCGTGGTGGACTTGGGGCTCTATCAGTTCTGGGGTTTCCGCCTCGATGCCACCCCCGTCTTCTACTTCCTCTCTTCGTCTGCCGATGCCTTGGCCAGCGTAGGGTGGGGATTTAAGTTGGTTGCACTCATCACCATGCTTTTCTTGGCTTTCTTCATCTTCTTGATGTTCAGGGCATGGGTGCTGCATCCGGCCTTACAATCTGTGGAGAAGCCGAGGAAGTTGCCTACCACTGGTGTATTGCTGCTACTTACCGCCCTGCTGTTTATCCCTATCCGTGGCGGATTCTCAGAAGCCACCATGAATACAGGCCATGTGTATTTCAGTGAGGAGATGGTTCTGAATCACGCGGCAGTAAACCCTGCGTTCAATCTGATGGAGTCGTTGGGTAAGGAAGGCGATTTCGCCCACCAATACCGCTTTATGAGTGATGCTGAGGCCGATGCTTTGCTGGAAGAACTCACTGATCCTCAGATAAAACTGAACAATCAGCCTGACTCTCTGCTTCAGTCTATCTTGCAGATGAGTGAGGACTCCCTGCATAATCTTTTCACTACCAAGCGTCCAGAAGTGATGTTCTTGATTTTGGAGAGCTTCTCCAATCATCTGATGCAGACGCTTGGCGGAGAGGCAAGTGTGGCGGTGAATCTCGACAGCTTGTCGCATGAGTCCATCTTCTTCAGGCACTTCTATGCCAATAGCTTCCGTACAGATCGTGGTTTGGTGTCTATCTTAAGCGGCTATCCAGCGGCACCTACCATGAGTTTGATGAAATATCCACGCAAGACACAGCACCTGCCATCCATAGCCAATGTGCTGCGTTTGGTGGGTTACGACCTCAGTTACTACTATGGTGGTGATGCCAATTTCACCAACATGCGTTCTTATCTGCGTGCGTCTGGCTTTGGTACCATCGTGTCTGAAGATGATTTCTCCTCCAGTGAGCGTCAGAGCAAGTGGGGTGTGCATGACGGTGTACTTTTCTCTCGTTTGCTCAGTGATCTTCAAGAGGAGGCAAAGACCTATCGAGAAGATGCTACGCCGCATTTCCGCGTATTGCAGACCTCCAGCAGCCATGAGCCTTTCGAGGTGCCTTATCAGAAACTGGAGAATCCGCGTCTCAATGCCTTCGCTTATACGGATAGTTGCGTGGGCGATTTCGTTCGCCGTTTTGCCCGATTGCCGCAGTGGAAAAACACTGTGCTGGTCATTGTTCCCGATCATTTGGGAGCCTATCCTGAAGACATAGACAACCTGACAGTGGAGCGTTACCAGATACCATTGCTGATTACTGGTGGAGCCATACGTCAGCCTATGGAAGTAGAAACCATTGGCAGTCAGCAAGACATCGCTGCCACATTGTTGGCGCAGCTTGATCTGCCACATTCCGACTTTCGTTTCAGCAAGGATCTATTCGACCCTGTCTCCCCGCATTTTGCCTTCTTCACGGTGCCAGATGCCATGGGTATGGTGACGGAAGAGAACCAATGGATATACGACAATAAGTTGGGCCGTGCTGTAGTGGATGAGGGGCTGTCTCCTGGGCTGAATGCGCAGGCTGCCAAGGCTTACCTTCAGAAACTTTATGATGATATTGCGGAGAAATAGTTTAGGGTTTAGAGTTTAGGGTTTAGAGTTTAGAAGTTTAGAGAGATGGAAGACATTTTACAACAGATAGTCTTAGTAGATACGCAGTTGATGCTTGATATCAATAGTCTGCATTCAGCCTTTTTCGATGGTTTTATGTGGGGCTATACCAAGGTATCTGTGTGGTTGCCGTTCTATGTGGCGTTGGTGCTCTTTCTCTATCGGAACATGTCGCGTAAGCAGATGCTTTGGGCGCTGGTGTGTGTGGCGCTCACCATCTTGATTTGCGACCAGGCCGCCTCTCACCTTATCCGCCCAATTGTACAGCGCTTACGACCAGCCAACCTTGCTAATCCTATCAATGAGTGGGTACACATCGTAAATGGCTATCGGGGTGGGCGCTACAGCTTCCCTTCGGCCCATGCTTCGAATACATTCGGCTTGGCGATTTTCTTGATTTACCTGTTCCGTATCCGACTGCTTAACACACTGATGCTGCTTTGGGCTTTATTGAATTGCTACTCACGCATCTATCTTGGAGTACATTATCCGGGTGATATCTTGGCAGGTTTCTTTCTGGGATTCTTAGCTGCCTCTTTTGCCTATTGGGTTTACACACGGCTTTGCAAAGACCAGTCTCTTTCCATTCCGCTTCATTACCTATGGCTCCCTTTGGGTGTCTGGCTCCTTACCACGGTTGCCCTCTTGGGGTATGCACTCTTTGTTGATTTTTAGACGATAGCTCCTTCGGCTTGCTTTAGTCTTTTCAGGTGGCAGAAGAGCAGTTTTCCATTGCCGTCTCTGAGGTGCATGCCGTTGCCTCGACAATAACGGAAGAACTTGCATTCCTTACACTCATCTTTCCGTGCCCACTCTCGGTTCCTGTAGACCTGATAGCGATTCTCCCACACCTCCATGAAGTCGTCTTCGTAGATGTTGCCCTGATGATAGTCGGCACGGATGCTGGGGCAGGCGCTGATGCTGCCATCTGCTAAGACGGAGCCTGTGGTGATGCCCGCATGGCATAGGAATAGATGGTCGCGCACTTCCCCCTCAAGGTTGCCTAAGAACCCCTCGCAGCCATAGCTGGCCCTGATGATGCCTTCCCGACGTGTCTGACGGATAAAGTCGAACATCCCGCGGAACTCATAGGGCTTGAGCTGCATCTCTGGGTCTTGTGCTGCCCGTCCCACGGGGAAGATACTGAAGAGTCGCCAGGCCTTCACTCCTTTATGAATGAGATAGTCGCGTATCTGAGGCAGGGTAGCATAGTTGCGACGGTTCACGCAGGTCACTACATCGAAGATGATGCAGGGCTCTTTCACCAGCAAATCCAGGGCCTGATCCACTTGGCTGAAGCTCTTAGGATTGCCACGCATCCAGTTGTGCAGTTCTTCTAATCCATCTAAGCTTAGCGTCATGGTATGCAATCCTGCAGCCAGGAGACGCTGAAAGCGCTGAGGTGTCAGGAAAAGACCATTGCTCACCATGCCCCAGGGAAACTCCCGCTCATAGATGGCACGTCCGCACTCTTCAAGGTCGGGGCGCATCAGAGGCTCCCCGCCAGTGATGGTGATCATGACTCGGTGCGTATCAGCGCCACTACGCTTCACGCTGTCGAGCACTTTTAGGAATTCCTCGATAGGCATATCGGGTTGCGAGGCCACAGTATGGCAATCGCTTCCGCAATGACGACAGTGCAGGTTGCAGCGGAGCGTACACTCCCACATTACTTGACGAAGGGGATGCTCCTTGATGAGGTTGTTCTGAATCTTATGCTCCACCTCCAAGGCCAACTTCCGTCTGAGGCTCAGCACATTAATCATTCTCTTCTGGCTTTAGTTTCACATCGGCTGTCAGTTCGAAGGAACCGCTCGACCAGTGATCGCCCTTTGGCGCTTTCGCGTATTGTTTCTGAGGCAGGTCTTTCAATAGGAGGGTGTCAGAAGCGAATTTGCCGCCATTGGCTTCACCGTCTTCATCTACAAACACTACTTTGTCTTCATCGCTAAGGAAGGAGAGAACAGCTTCGTCTGTAGTGAAGCTACCTTTAGAGTCGGTTTGACCTTTGCCTCTCTCAAAGACTTCTCCACTTTCATATTGAGAGTAGTCTTCTATCATCTTCACCTTGATACCTTCAATGGGGGTGCCGTTCTTGTCAGTTACAGTGCCGACTACACGATAGGTAGCATGAGGTACTCCATATTCTACTACAGCACCACCCCCGAAAGGACCTTCATCACCGCATGACTCAAACCCAAGCATGGTCACCACGCTGCCCAGCAGCAGATTCATCACTTTATAGACTTTCTTTTTCATCTTTGCATTTAGTTTTTACTCAATAAACGCAGTTTTACGAAAACCTTGCATCAAAAAAGACAAAAAATCCCCTCCTTTCATGGGGGAGGGGGCTGTAACTTATTTGAAGATCTTCTGTGCAAAGATAGTCAGGTACTTACGCCAATTCACCCAGATGTGTCCGCCATCGTTCTCATAATACTCATAAGGGAACTGCTTCTCATCCAGATACGTGCGATAGTCCTTGTTCTGACTGTAGAGGAAGTCAGCGTCGCCTATGCCTATCCAGTAGAGTTTAGGCTTGGCAGCCTTCAGCGCATCTATCTGGCGGGAGAGTTTCTGGTCGGCACGAAGGCTCTGCAGATTGGTCTCCATGAAGTTGCTGTTGATGCCATAGAGAATGGCAGGAGAGAACAGACCGATATAGTCGAAGTTGCCCGGATACTCCTTGCTAACGGCATACGCATGACCACCACCCATTGAGAGGCCAGCCACAGCACGATTCTGACGGTTCTTCAGCACCTTATAGTGACTCTCCACATACTTCTGAATGTCGGGGAAGCTCTGCTCCATCGAGGCTGTAGGCACAGGATTGGTGTGCTGCATGAACGAGGGCTTATACATGCCCTTGCTCCATTTGCCCGCCACTGCCTGAGCGTTCAGGTTGCCGTTTGGCATCACCACGATCATAGGTTTCGCTTTGCCTTCTGCAATCAGGTTATCCATTATCTGAGCGGCACGTCCGAACTCTATCCAAGCTTCCTCATCGCCACCAGCACCATGGAACAAGTAGAGTACAGGATACTTGCTGCCTTTGTCGTAACTGGCTGGTGTATAGACCAGCATACGGCGCTGCATGCCCAATGTAGGACTGTCATACCACACCTCGTCCACATCGCCATGAGGAACCTCATGCACGCTGTAGAGGTCGCCCACATCGCCCTTCTCACGGCTCACGATAAAGTAGTTGTAATAGTTGGCTATGTTGCGATATAGATAGGTATTCTGAGGGTCGAGCACAGTTTGACCGTTCACCACGAAAAAGTAGGCATACAGCTCAGCGTTCAGTGGCTCAGACGTATAGGCCCACACCCCGTTCTCCTCAGTCATATCCACCAGAGTGCCCTCAGGCAGGAAGTCGCCCCATACCTGTGCCGTGATGGCCTTGGGAGCCACAAGGCGGAAAGTCACTGTGCCGTCAGCATTCACCTCTGGCGATACGATTTCTTGATTTTCAACGAAGATGGCATCTTGTGCCACGGCAGTCAGCATACTGAGTAGGCAGACAGCCCAAAGAGTAAATAGCTTTTTCATTACTAAAAATGGATTATCTCGCTACAAAGATAATCCATTTCTGATAGATGTGCAAGGTAAAATGAAGTTTACGATTCAGTGATGCTCACGGATGTCCACTGCTGTGAGCAAAAATGCCCACAACTGTGGGCATAAATGTTCATAGTGAGAGCATAAAAGTTTACTCAGCGGCGTATGCCTTTTCGTGAACGCCGCTAATGGCACGCCCACTTGGCTCATTCATCCCTCTGAACGCTTCATCCCACTCCAAGGCGATAGCGGTGGAACAGGCCACGCTGGCTTCGCTGGGGACGCTGCGAGCAGCAGAATCGCTGGGGAAATGCTCCGCGAAGATGCTGCGATAGTAGTATTCCTCTTTGTTCTTTGGGGGATTGATAGGGAAGCGCTCTGCCGCATGAGCCATCTGTTCATCACTCACGGCTTCTGAGGTCATCTGCTTCAGAGTGTCAATCCACGAATAGCCCACACCATCGGAAAATTGCTCTTTCTGCCTCCAAGCCACTTCTGCAGGCAGCAAGTCGGCAAAAGCCTCACGGACTATGCGCTTCTCGATTTCTTTTCCTGGGCACATCTTCGCAGATGGATTGGTACGCATGGCTACGTCAAGAAACTCTTTGTCGAGGAAAGGCACGCGCCCTTCCACGCCCCATGCAGAAAGACTCTTATTGGCTCTCAGACAGTCGTATAAGTGGAGTTTGGAGAGCTTGCGCACCGTCTCTTCGTGAAATTCCTGCGCTGATGGGGCTTTGTGGAAATAGAGGTAGCCTCCGAAGATTTCATCAGCCCCCTCACCAGACAGCACCATCTTGATGCCCATAGACTTGATGACACGGGCCAGCAGATACATAGGGGTGGAGGCGCGTACGGTGGTAACATCGTATGTCTCAATGAAATAGATGACATCTCGGATAGCATCAAGCCCTTCCTGAATGGTGTAGTTGATTTCGTGGTGCACAGTGCCGATATAGTCGGCCACAAGTTTCGCCTTGACCAGATCGGGAGCCCCTTTCAGGCCCACTGCAAAGGAGTGCAGGCGTGGCCAATAGGCTTTGGTTTGACTATCGTTCTCGATGCGCATTTCAGAATATTTCTCCGCAATGGCAGAGATAACGCTGCTGTCGAGCCCTCCGCTTAGCAATACACCATAAGGCACGTCAGACATGAGTTGGCGTTTCACGGCCGCCTTAAGTCCGGTGCGGATGACCTCCACACTGGCAGCATTGTCCTTCACGGCGTCATATTGGAACCAGTCGCGCTGATAATAGCGGCGCATACGCCCTTCACGGCTCCAATAATAGTGTCCGGGAAGGAATGGCTCGTAATGCGCACATTGCCCTTCGAGCGCCTTTAGCTCTGAAGCCACATAGATCCTACCGCTTTCATCATAGCCGATGTAGAGCGGAATCACTCCTATAGGATCACGTGCTATCAAGAACTCATCCTGTTCTTGATCATAGAGCACGAAGGAGAAAATGCCGCTAAGGTCTTCAAGGAAGTCGATGCCTTTGTCGCGATAAAGGGTCAGTATGACTTCACAATCCGACTTCGTCTGGAACTCGTAGCTATCGGCATACCTTCTGCGTATTTCCTGATGATTATATATCTCGCCATTGACTGCCAGCACTTGCTTCCTGTCTGGAGAATACAAGGGCTGTCCGCCAGATTCTGGATCGACGATACTAAGCCTCTCATGGGCCAAGATGGCACTGCCACCGCAGAAAATACCACTCCAATCTGGTCCGCGATGGCGGATTTTCTGGCTCATGCGCAATGCTTTACTACGCAGTTCTTGCGTTTGCTCTTTTATGTTGAGGATTGAAACTATACCACACATAGATGCTATCGATTTTAAGTTGGTAAAAACAAGAAAAACTACTCCACCGTGACACTCTTGGCAAGGTTACGCGGACGATCCACGTCCTTCCCCTTGCAAACAGCGATGTGATAGGCCAATAGCTGCAGCGGAATGCTGACCATGAGAGGTTGGAAGCACTCTAAGGTATCGGGCAGTTCTATCACATGATCGGCAATGCGACGGATTCTTTCATCACCCTCAGTGACAAGGGCCGTAACCCTTCCTCCGCGTGCCCTGACTTCCTGGATGTTGCTAATGACTTTCTCGTAGAGCTTATCACGGGTAGCGATGACGAAGACGGGCATCTCTGAGTCTATGAGGGCGATAGGGCCATGCTTCATCTCCGCAGCAGGATAGCCTTCGGCATGAATGTACGAGATCTCCTTGAGTTTCAGTGCTCCTTCAAGGGCTACTGGATAGTTGTATCCGCGTCCCAGATAAAGGCAGTTCTTGGCATAAGTGAAGATAGGCGCCAAGCGTTCTATCTGCTCATTGGTTTTCAGGGCTTGCTCCATCTTATCGGGGATTTGAGTGAGTTCCACCACCATTTCCTTATACATCTCCTCACTGATGGTGTGGCGTTCATTCGCCAGTGTCAGGGCCAGCATGGAAAGTACGGTGACCTGACCAGTAAACGCCTTCGTACTGGCCACACCTATTTCCGGCCCTACGTGAATATAGACACCCGTGGAGGTCTGGCGAGGGATGCTGGCGCCTATGGCATTGCAGATGCCGAAAACGAAGGCACCCGACTTGCGTGCCAGTTCGATAGCTGCCAGTGTATCAGCGGTCTCACCACTCTGTGAGATGGCGATAACCACGTCGTCAGGGAAGATGACAGGCTCGCGGTAGCGAAATTCGGAAGCATACTCTACTTCAACAGGAATGCGGCACAGACTCTCGAAGAGCTGCTTCCCGATAAGTCCGGCATGCCAACTGGTGCCGCATCCCACGATGATGATGCGACGGGCAGAAACCAGCTTCTCACGGAAATCGATGACGGCAGAAAGCGTAATCTTGTCTCTGTCTGCATTGATGCGCCCTCGCATACAGTCACGTAGGCAACCGGGTTGTTCGAAGATCTCCTTGAGCATGAAGTACGGATAGCCGCCTTTTTCCAGTTGCCCCAATGTCACGTCTATCTGCTTCACTTTGGGGTGTTGCGTTACGTTGTCTATGTTGACCACGTGCAGCGTCTCTCCTTCTTGCAGCACGGCGATGTCACCATCGTTCAGATAAACCACCTGATCGGTGTATTCGGCAATGGGGCTGGCATCAGATGCCAGATAGAAACTGCCATCGCTGCCCAGTCCTACCACCAGCGGAGAACTTTGACGCGCACAGATGATGGTGTCTGGATGATTACGGTCGAGAATGGCAATGGCATAGGCACCTATCACTTGATGGAGTGCCACCTGTACGGCTTCAAGCAGTTCTAGGTTGTTGCTTATCATAATATACTCGATCAGTTGCACCAATACCTCTGTATCGGTGGCACTTCTGAATGCAATGCCTCGTTTAGACAGCTTATCTTTCAGCGTTTGGTGGTTCTCTATGATGCCGTTGTGAATGAGAGCCAATCGCCCTGATGCCGAGAAATGGGGGTGAGCATTGACACTGGAAGGTTCTCCGTGAGTAGCCCAGCGGGTATGCGCTATGCCCACATAGCCAGAGATGTCTTTCTCTGAGCAATAAGCCTCCAAATCTGCCACTTTGCCTTTCGCCTTATAGACATTGAGCTGGCTTTGCTCGCTGATAAGTGCCAAGCCCGCACTGTCATATCCTCGGTATTCCAGCCTTTGCAGACCTTTGATTAAAATGGGATAGGCCTCTTTTCGACCTATATAACCTACGATTCCACACATAGTATTAAATGAGTTATTTGTTGTACGTTTAAAGATATGATAAATATAGATAGTTGGTAACGGCAGGATATTCTGCAGCCAACGTATCTATCTGATTGACTTTAGGAAGTATCTCTAATTCTTTCCGCCATTGGCGAACTTTCAGTCCAGCGGCTTCCATAGTCATGTAAGCCTCCAAACCTAAGGCACGGGCTATCTGGAAATCGGAGAATCCATATCGCTTTGCTTCTCGAAGAAGCTCAAAAAACTCAGGTTCTTCCAGATACTCCATAAATTCCGATGGTTCCATGACGTTTGATAATTTGGCAATGTGGTCAAACGCATGAAGCCTAAGGTCAATGTCCACAATATGCTTTAGTTTATACAGAAACCAGCGGTCTATCTGGGAGAGCTGATGGATTTGCTCTATGCCATAGCCCAATTGTAGGGCTCGGGCGAGAATGAAAATCCTGTTCTCAGTAGCATGCTGTAGGGCTTCGGCTATGTTGGCCTTGCTTATCTCCCTGTTTTCCGTGAAGCCGTGCATCCCTTGTCCTATCATACGCAGTCCTTTTTGCAGGGCTTCTTCAAACGTACGGCCAATGGCCATGACTTCACCTACACTCTTCATCGAAGAACCAAGTTGGTGGCTCACTCCATGAAACTTTGTCAGATCCCAACGTGGTATCTTGCACACCACATAGTCCAGTGCGGGTTCGAAAAATGCTGTGGTCGTTTTAGTCACAGAGTTTTTCAGTTCGAAGAGTCCGTAGCCTAAACCCAACTTAGCTGCCACAAAAGCCAATGGGTAGCCCGTGGCTTTTGAGGCTAATGCAGATGAACGGCTCAGGCGGGCATTGACTTCAATCACGCGGTAGTCTTCCGAGTTAGGGTTAAGGGCATATTGCACATTACACTCACCCACAATGCCTATGTGGCGGATGATTTTGATGGCTAGGGCACGGAGCTTGTGGTACTCTGCGTTGGTCAGTGTCTGACTTGGAGCTACCACGATAGACTCTCCTGTGTGGATGCCGAGAGGATCAAAGTTCTCCATGTTGCAGACCGTGATACAATTGTCATAGCAGTCGCGCACCACTTCATATTCTATTTCCTTCCACCCTTTCAAAGATTTTTCTACCAGTACTTGCGGAGAAAACGAAAATGCTTCCTCGGCTTGCTTTAAGAGTTCTTCTTCGTTGTCACAAAAACCAGACCCCAGACCTCCTAGGGCGTATGCTGCACGTAAAATCACTGGGTATCCTAAGGCATTAGCAGCCTCTCGTACACTTTCAATGTCATTGCAGGCTTGGCTCTTGATGGTTTTCACGTCGATTTCATCAAGGCGGCGGACAAAGAGTTCTCTGTCTTCTGTATCAATGATAGCTTGAACAGGCGTTCCAAGAACTTTTACCCCATATTTATCCAATACACCATCTTGGTAGAGTTTCACGCCACAGTTGAGTGCCGTTTGTCCTCCAAAGGAAAGGAGGATGCTGTCTGGACGCTCTTTCTCTATGATGCGTCTGACGAAGTCTGGTTGCACAGGGTGAAAATACACTTTGTCAGCGACTCCCTCGGAGGTCTGCACTGTGGCAATATTAGGATTTATAAGCACCGTTTCTATGCCTTCCTCCTTGATGGCTTTCAGGGCTTGCGAACCGCTGTAGTCGAATTCTCCTGCCTGTCCTATCTTCAATGCTCCACTGCCAAGGAGCAGGACTTTCTTTATGCTGTTATCTCTCATGACTCAATCATCTAATAGTTTGACAAAGGTATCGAAAAGGAACTCCGTATCAACGGGACCAGAGCATGCTTCAGGATGAAACTGTGCTGACAACCACGGATGTATTTTGTGGCAGATGCCTTCATTGGAGCCATCATTCATATTTTGAAATAATTCTTTCCAGTCTGATGGCAGGGTGGTGGCATCTACAGCATAGCCGTGATTCTGCGAAGTGATGAAACACTTGTTGGTTCCCACTTGTCTGACGGGCTGATTATGGCTTCGATGGCCATATTTTAGTTTGTATGTCTTCGCGCCAGCAGCCTTTGCAAGCAATTGGTTCCCCAGACAAATGCCCATGCAAGGTCTTATGTGCTCACTCTGAAGGAACTGCCTGATATGTCCGACTGTTATTTCACATAAGTCAGGATCGCCAGGCCCATTGGCAAGGAAAAGACCATCGAACTCAAGCTGGTTGAAATCAAAGTCCCAAGGCACTCTGACAACCTCCATGTCTCTTTTCAGCAAACAACGTATGATGTTGGCTTTCACACCGCAATCTACAAGCACTACGCGATGCCTGATACGCGAAGGCGGATAGGTGATGATGTCTTTACAACTCACACTTTCTACCCAATTTACTTTTCCGTAATGTGTAGTGCTTAATGCTTCTTCGGCATTCTCAATGAGTATTCTGCCCATCATCACACCACGTTCTCGAAGTTTGATGGTGAGCCGTCGTGTGTCTATGCCCGTGATGGCAGGAACCCTTTCGCGTTTCAGCCAAGAAGCTAAAGATTCTTGGGCATTCCAATGGGAATAGGCTGGGCTATAATCAGCTACAACAAGGGCAGAAATGTGGATGCAGCTACTTTCCAAGAATCTTGGTAACCCGTCTGGGCCTGTCTCCAAGGAAGGTACGCCATAATTCCCTATTAACGGATAGGTCATGACCAGTATCTGACCCGCATAGCTGGGGTCTGTCAGGCTTTCTGGATAACCAGTCATGGCTGTATTGAAAACCACCTCGCCAGAAACGCTCTGATCATACCCAAATGACCAACCAGCGAATTGGCTTCCGTCGTCTAAAATCAGAATTGCTCTTCTCATCTTTATAATTGCATCTTTAAAACATTTTCTACATAATGGGCATACGCTTGGTTTACCATACGAATGCCGCCAGGTGTCGGATAGTCGCCGCTGAAGTACCAGTCGCCAAGGTGGTGAGGGCATGCGTGGTGCAGCCCTTCTATGCTCTGGAATACTAATTCTATCGGCGTGCTCATTCCTTTCGGACGAAGCATTTCTATGATTTTGCGGTTTATCTCTTCCACCGTGAAGGGCTTGTAGATAGCACAGACGTGGTTTCTCTCCTGTGGGGAATTCTTACAGGCACGGTATGTATCTGCAATCAACTTCTCCATGCCTCGTTCCTTGATCAAAGCTATGGCTGCGCGGAAGGCACAGAGTTCTTCCAGTCTTGACATGTCAATGCCGTAATAATCGGGATAACGAATCTGTGGCGAACTGGAGACCATTACGATCTTATGTGGATGCAGTCGGTCGAGTATATTGAATATGCTTTCCTTTAGAGTGGTCCCTCTCACGATACTGTCGTCTATTATCACGAGGTTATCTTTATAAGGACGCAGACTGCCATAACTGATATCATAGACATGGGCCGCAAGATCGTTTCGCTCGTTTCCTTCTGCGATGAAAGTACGTAGTTTGATGTCTTTCCAGACTACTTTCTCAGTCCTTACCTTGGAGTATAGCTGCCGAATGCCATCGACCATACCGTAGAATGCCACCTCTGCTGTATTAGGGATATAAGAGAATACGGTGTTTTCCACATCGCGGTCGATGGCTTTCAGAATAGGTTGGGTGAGTTGCTCACCAAGTCGTTTGCGCTCTTGGTAGATATCGTAATCAGATCCTCTGCTGAAATATATACGCTCGAAGGAACAGGCACTTTGCTTCTGCGGCGGAAGAATTTGCTTGAGAGAGATCTCTCCATTTCTGTGTACGATGATGGCTTGTCCAGGACTTAGCTCTGTAATCTTGTCGGTCTCTATGTCGAAGGTGGTCTGAATGACAGGTCGTTCACTGGCAAGCACCATGACGTCATCATCCTTGTAATAGAATGCTGGACGTATGCCCCAAGGATCACGTATGGCAAACAGCTCACCACTGCCCGTCAGACCGCACATCACGTAGCCTCCATCGAAATGAGGCATAGTGGTGCGCAATACATTTGCAATAGAGACATGATCGTCGATGTATTGGGTAATATCAGTGCCTTGAAGTCCTTTCTCCTTAGCTAAATTAAAGAGTCGTTCTACTTCTCGGTCAAGTCGATGCCCCATGAGTTCAAGGGTGATATAAGAATCTCCATAAATACGCGGTGACTGCCCTTGCTGTGTCAGAAGCGAAAAGATTTCATCAATATTTGTCATATTGAAGTTGCCGCATAGGCACAGATTTTTTGCCCGCCAATTATTACGTCGCAAAAACGGATGCACATATTTCAGTCCGCTTTTGCCTGTTGTGGAATAGCGGAGGTGCCCCATGAACAATTCTCCTGCCATAGACGGCTCCACTCTCGAGAATATTTCTGTGATGGCTTCTTTCCCCTCTGCCTTTTCGCGGAACATGTATTCTGCGCCAGGTTTGGTATGAAGATTCACGGTGGCAAATCCGGCTCCTTCCTGTCCGCGATTATGCTGCTTCTCCATCATCAGATAGAGCTTATTGAAACCATACGCCCATGTGCCATATTTCTGTTCGTAATAGGCTAATGGCTTTAGAAGGCGGATCATAGCCACACCACATTCATGTTTTAACTCTTCCATAGACAAGCTTTGATAAAGTCCATAAACAAGGGGTGCGGTTGGAGCACTGTTGAGGAATATTCAGGGTGGAACTGGGTGCCGATATACCAGCGGAGAGTTGGTATCTCTACAATTTCCACGAGGTTGGCAGATGGATTAAACCCTGCACATCGCATGCCATGTTGTTCAAACTCTCCCAGATAAAGGTTGTTGAACTCATAGCGATGGCGATGACGTTCCTTTATATGTTGCTTTTCCCCATAAGCTTTCCATGTGCGGCTCTTGGTAATAAGCGTACAGTCGTAGGTTCCAAGTCGCATTGTGCCACCCATCTGGGTGATTGTTTTCTGCGTTTCCATCAGATCTATGACGTTATGCGTAGTTTCTGGATCTATCTCTGTGCTGTTGGCATCTGTATATCCTAAAACATTACGTGCAAATTCTATGACCATCATCTGCATGCCTAGACAGATTCCAAACGTTGGGATGTCATGCGTGCGGGTATATTCTGCGGTTATGATTTTGCCTTCTATGCCCCGTTGGCCAAACCCCGGACAGATCACCACACCTGCCATGTCTTGAAGTTGCTCTGCTACATTATCTCGATTAAGAAACTCGCTGTTGATAAAGTGGGTCTTTACCTTTCTGTTATGATAGGTACCGGCATGAGCAAGACTTTCGAGGATACTCTTATAAGCGTCTTGTAAGTCGTATTTGCCTACGAGGGCAATGTTCACCACATCCTTGGCTTGTCTGCGCCGTTCTAAGAAATCGTACCAAGAACCTAATTCTGCCTCTGCGATTGTTTCTACTTTCATTTTCTTGAGACATATCACATCCAGTCCTTGTTTCAGCATGTTGAGAGGTACCTCGTAGATGCTTGGTAGATCCTGACTTTGGATGACGGCTTCCACGTCCACATTACAGAAATGCGCCACCTTTTTTCTTAGTTCATCATTTAGTTCATGTTCTGTACGGAGCACCAAGACATCGGGCTGTATGCCAAATCCCTGCAGTTGTTTTACGCTGGTTTGTGTGGGCTTGGTCTTCAGTTCTCCTGCTGCAGCGAGGTAGGGCACATAGGTTAGGTGTATGTTAAGTGCCCTAGTGGAACCCAATTCCCATCTAAGCTGTCGGATAGCTTCCAGAAACGGCTGGCTTTCAATATCACCGATGGTACCGCCGATTTCCGTAATTACGAAGTCGAACGGTTGCTTGGAGGCATTTAGCAGAATGCGTCTCTTTATTTCGTCCGTGATGTGAGGCACTACTTGAATCGTTTTACCTAGATAGTCTCCCCGTCTTTCGCATTCTATGACACTCTGATAAATGCGGCCTGTAGTGACGCTGTTGTCACGCGTCGTTTCAATGCCCGTAAATCGCTCGTAATGCCCTAAATCTAAATCTGTTTCCATGCCATCGGCAGTCACGTAGCACTCGCCATGTTCATAAGGATTTAGCGTTCCAGGGTCGATGTTGATGTAAGGATCAAATTTCTGAATCGTAATTCGATAGCCTCGCGCTTGGAGAAGTTTTCCAAGCGATGCCGAAATAATGCCCTTGCCAAGTGACGAGGTAACACCTCCTGTAATAAATATGTACTTAGTCTCCATTTGTAAACCTATTATTTCAAAATAAATCCTCTCCCCTGCAAATGCAGGAGAGAGGTACCTGGCTTATTATCATGATTGCATCGTAAACCCAAAAACCAGGTAAGCCTTTTGGGCACATGGGTTAGCTATAATCTGTCCGAATATAGGTATGCTGAATGTATCAGTCAGCTTGAGCTCTTTTGCGGCTTTCAGCGAAAGATTGGTTACAGAGAACCCGCTGGTGGCATACGAGGTGGTTGCAAAAGGGACTATACCCCCAGTAGCCACCCAATCGACACTTCCTAATCGGAAGGGAACATTCGCTTCCACATAACTGCTGTAGGCTCGTTTGCCACTTTTGCTCACGCCATCATTACCGGCAAAGTTTGTATACCATTGCAGGCTTGCTACCCCGAAGTCATATCCAATTGTTGCTTCGAAGATATGGTTCGTTCCGTGGGCGTCGTATTTGAAATAACGATTCTTTGGATCCAGACCCACATCGAACCAGTAGTCGGTAATGCCTAAGCTTAAACCGCCGATGGCGTATGTGGCCGTCAGGTCAAACTCCTTAGTGTCACTCGAATCTGAAAGTCCCACCGATCCCCATGCCGACAAAGAGAATCCTTGGTAGCTCACTCCAAGTGTGGGTTGAAATGACACATTCCCCATATCCTGCCCACGCCAGATATATTGGTTCACAATGTCTGCTGCAATGGTAGTTTCAACCTCTTGCTCCTGAGCCTCTATGGTCACTGCTCCTAAGAGCAGTCCAAACGTGAGCAACACTTTATTAATCTTTCTCATAGTTTTTGTTATTAATTGTAACAACTTTCTCCGTGCTCGTAGATATCGAGCCCTTCCTCTTCTACACGTGCTTCCACACGTAAACCGTGCATTTTCTTGATTCCATAGAACAAGGCAAAACCACAGGCTGCTGCCCAAAGATCGATGCATAGAATTCCAAAGCATTCTGCCCCGAAGAATCCCCAACCGTGACCATAGAAGGCTCCGTTTGAGGTGGACAATAAACCCGTCATCAGTGTACCCAAGATACCACAAACACCATGCACGCTGGAGGCACCTACAGGGTCGTCGATATGCAGCACATGGTCAATGAACTCAATGGCAAAGACAAGCACCAATCCACAAACCAGTCCGATGATGATGGCGCCGATGGGTGAAACGAGGTCACATCCAGCTGTAATGCCAACGAGTCCAGCCAACACTCCGTTCAGTGTCAATGAAAGTGAAGGCTTACCGTACTTTATCCAAGTGAGGAACATGGTGGCTGTACCACCAGCTACAGCGGCTAAGTTTGTGGTCAAAAACACATGACTGATCGCCACTCGGTTTACTTCCCCCGAAGCAGCTAATTGTGAACCAGGATTGAAGCCAAACCAACCGAGCCATAAGATAAACACACCTAATGCAGCTAATGTAAGATTGTGGCCTGGTATAGCACGACTCTTGCCGTCTGCCCCATACTTGCTAATGCGAGGCCCCAGAGCCATAGCTCCTATCAATGCAAGTACGCCGCCAACACTGTGTACGATGGCCGAACCAGCAAAGTCGTGAAACACATCTCCAAAAGTTGTCATCATAAAACTATCGGCGGCATCGTTGCAAAGCCAGCCTCCTCCCCATGTCCAGTGGCCTTCTACGGGATAAATAATCAGGGAGATGAAGGCACTGTAAACAAGGTACATCGAGAACTTAGTGCGCTCGGCCATAGCACCGCTTACAATCGTAGCAGAAGTTGCACAGAACACCGTTTCGAAGATTAGGAAACCTTCTACAGGTAGGTCGCCATTATAAAAACTTAAATCGCCCCAGTTGGGCATACCGATAAACCCAGCGCCACCACTGCCAAACATGAAGCCAAAGCCAATGAAGAAGAACAATAACGATCCAAACATGAAATCTACAAAGTTCTTCATCAGAATATTAGCTGTATTCTTTCCTCGTGTGAAACCAGCTTCACAGAGCGCAAAGCCTGGTTGCATCCAGAAAACCAACATGGCTGCTAGAAGCATCCATACCGTATCAAGTGATAATCCTATTTCATTCATAATCCTTCTACCTTTAAAACTTACTCATTTCTTGTCTCTTAATACCGTGTCCCCGTTCTCACCAGTGCGAATCGACCAAGTGTCAATCATGTCGCTTACGAAAATGCGTCCGTCTCCGATCTCACCCGTATGAGCCACCTTAAGAATGACATTGACAGTTGGTTCAACAAACTGATCTCGGCATACAATAGTCAAAGCTACGCGTTCTATGACATCCGTTGAATATTGGACACCTCGGTATATTCTTTCTTCACGGCTCTGGCCTATGCCATGTACGCTATGATACTCAAACCAGTTGATGTCTGATTGTAGCAAAGCTTCTTTTACTTCTTCAAACTTTGTCTTACGAATGATTGCTTCAATCCTTTTCATACTTTTTGCCTTTTTTAATTTTTTAATAATAAATATAAGTCTATTACGCAGCCTGAATGCATTCGACTGCAAAGTTATGAAAAAGATTATTCTATAGGTATAAAACTTTCATTTTGATTCTTGAATTTTGTAATTGGTAACGAATTGAAACATAATATTGACTTTTTATGTGTATTCTGTAATAATTACACGCTTGTTTTGCTTCAAAGTGTAACTTGTATCAAATAATAAGAATAAAAAAGTAAGAGATTTGTTTGTTTGTCTTTCTATTTGCGTTAACTTTGCGCCAATAAAGATGCAAAAAGGAAGATTAAACGAAAATATTATGTCAAAATGTAATACTGACAATAAGAACGTAGGACTCTATCAGAGCGAATATGAGCATGATGCTTGTGGGGTTGGTATGATAGTGAATATTCATGGGAATAAGAGCCACGAATTGGTGGACAATGCACTTAGGGTTCTGGAGAATATGCGACACCGTGGAGCAGAAGTTGGCGATGATGGCGATGGTGCAGGAATCATGTTGCAAATCCCGCATGAGTTTATCCTCTTGCAAGGTATCCCTGTTCCTGAAAAAGGAAAATATGGCACAGGTCTGGTATTTCTTCCCAAAGAAGAGAAGGTGCAACAGGAGATTCTCAGAGTAATGATAGAGGAAATAGAGCGTGAGGGCTTGCAGCTGATGCACTTAAGAACAGTGCCTACGAATGCTGCATGTCTGGGTAAGGCAGCCTCAAGCACAGAACCTGATATTAAGCAGGTTTTTGTGACAGGAGTCTCTGATGATAAGGTGGATACCTTTCCGCGTACATTATATAAAATTAGGAAGAAGATAGAGCGGAGGGTATCTCATAAAGATTTTTATATCTGTTCGCTGAGTAATACCAGCATTGTGTACAAAGGCATGCTTTCGTCTATACAGGTACGCCAGTATTTCCCAGATCTTACCAATCCGTATTTCACCAGTGGGTTGGCGTTGGTGCATTCTCGATTCAGTACGAATACATTCCCCACATGGTCATTGGCTCAGCCTTTCCGTTTATTGGCGCACAATGGAGAGATCAATACCATCCGCGGAAATCGTGGGTGGATGCAGGCCAGAGAGAGCGTGCTTTCAAGTGAAGCATTGGGCGATGCAAGAGCAATCTCTCCGATTGTGCAGCCTGAGATGTCAGATTCGGCAAGTTTGGACAATGTCTTGGAGTTCTTTGTGATGTCAGGATTGTCACTGCCTCACGCGATGAGTGTGTTGGTTCCAGAGTCGTTCAATGACAAGAACCCTATTTCGGAAGACTTGAAAGCATTTTATGAATATCATTCCATTTTGATGGAGCCATGGGATGGACCTGCTGCTTTGCTGTTCTCTGATGGTAGATTTGCGGGTGGTATGCTTGATAGGAATGGATTGCGACCGGCTCGGTACACTATCACTAAGAACAATACGATGGTGGTGGCAAGCGAAGTGGGGGTGATGGACTTCGATCCTGCAGAGGTTGCTGAGAAAGGGAGGCTTCAGCCAGGTAAGATTTTGCTGATTGATACGCAGGAAGGAAAGATCTATTATGATGGTGAGGTTAAGCAGCAATTAGCTCAAGAGCATCCTTACAGACAGTGGCTGAGTACCAACCGTATTCAGCTGGAGAAACTGAAGTCTGGCAGACATATAGACAATGCCGTGGAGCATCTGTTGGAGAAGGAAATCATGTTTGGCTATGGTGCTGAAGATATCGAGAAGACTATTGCCCCGATGGCCGTGAGCGGGCAGGAGCCGACGGCTTCTATGGGTAATGACACACCTTTGGCTGTGCTAAGTAAAAGGCCTCAGACATTCTTCAATTATTTCCGTCAGCAGTTTGCACAAGTGACAAATCCCGCTATTGATTCTATCCGTGAGGAGTTGGTAATGAGTCTGACAGAATATATCGGGCGTGTTGGTACAGGAATACTGAATCCTGATGAGACCAACTGCAAGATGGTGCGTCTGCCGCATCCGATATTGAATAATACGCAGTTGGATATTCTTTGTAACATTCGTTATAAAGGTTTTAATACCATCAAGCTGCCTATGCTGTTCGAAGGAGCAAAAGGAGCTGATGGACTTCGTGAGGCGCTCCATACATTATGCCTACAGGCAGAGAAATCGGTGGATGAAGGCTATAACTACATCATTCTTTCTGATCGAGATGTGGATGCCGAACATGTGGCGATTCCAAGTCTGTTGGCTGTTTCCGCCGTCCATCACTATCTGATAACGGCAGGAAAGCGTGTGCAGACAGCATTGATTGTGGAGAGTGGTGAAATCAGGGAAACAATGCATGCTGCCTTGTTGTTGGGTTATGGTGCCAGTGCCTTATGTCCGTATCTGACATTTGCAGTGCTTGACGACTTAGTTAAAAATCATAAGATACAGGAAGATTATGCCACAGCAGAGTCCAATTATATTAAGGCGGTGAAAAAGGGGCTGTTCAAGATCATGGCAAAGATGGGTATTTCCACCATTCGATCATATCGAGGCGCGAAAATATTCGAGAGTATCGGATTGAGTGAGAATCTGCTGAAAACGTATTTTGGCACCGAAGTCAGTACCATAGGAGGCGTTGGTTTGGAGAAAATAGCAGAAGATGCCATTGCTCTACATCAGGCTGCTTATTCTATGACAGAAAACGCCTTCTTACCAAACCAAGGTCAGTTCAATTGGCGAAAGGATGGTATAGCGCATGCTTGGAACCCTGAGACCATCGCTACGCTGCAATTGGCTACTCGAACAGGTAATTATGAGAAATTCAAGGAATATACTCGGTTGGTAGATGAGAAAAAGGATCCGATTTTCATTCGCGATTTTCTTGATTTCAGACATCAGCCTATCAGTATAGATGAGGTGGAACCTGTTGAAAGTATTGTGAAGCATTTCGTGACAGGTGCCATGTCGTTTGGAGCCCTCTCTAAAGAAGCACATGAAGCCATCTGTCTGGCAATGAACAAACTCGGTGCCCGTTCGAATACTGGTGAGGGCGGTGAAGATGCTGAGCGTTTCAGTGCCCAACAAGATGGCATTAGCTTGAATAGTAAGACGAAGCAGGTAGCTTCGGGACGTTTCGGTGTCACCACCGAGTATCTGGTGAATGCTGAAGAGATACAGATAAAAGTGGCTCAAGGTGCCAAGCCGGGTGAGGGTGGCCAGTTGCCTGGGTTTAAGGTCAATGAGGTGATTGCCAAGACACGCCATTCTATTCCTGGCATTTCGCTTATATCGCCTCCACCACATCATGATATCTATAGTATAGAGGATCTGGCGCAATTGATATTCGACTTGAAAAATGTCAATCCCCGTGCAGCTGTTTCTGTGAAACTGGTGGCCGAAAGTGGAGTGGGGACCATTGCCGCTGGAGTGGCTAAGGCTAAGGCAGACCTCATCATAATCTCTGGTGCGGAAGGTGGCACGGGGGCTTCTCCTGCGTCCAGTATGCGTTTTGCTGGTATTTCACCTGAAATCGGTTTGAGTGAAACGCAGCAGACACTTGTTAGGAATGGATTAAGGAGTAATGTCCGTTTACAGGTTGATGGACAGATAAAAACGGGTCGTGACGTGGTCCTGATGGCCCTTCTTGGGGCTGAGGAGTTCGGCTTTGGTACGGCAGCACTCATTGTATTGGGGTGCGTGATGATGCGGAAATGCAACCTGAATACATGTCCTATGGGAGTAGCCACACAGAATCCTGAGTTGCGTAAGCATTTCAAGGGACATTATGAATATCTTGTCAACTATTTTACGTTTTTGGCACAGGAGGTACGTGAATATCTGGCTGAGATGGGGTATAGACACCTTCATGACATTGTCGGGCATACAGAACTTATAGTGACAAAGCCCTCTTCCTCACTCGATTTCAAGAGGCTTTTGTATAAAGAGAAAGGTGAACTGCATTTCATAGGTGATGCTATGCAGCCGAACATCCCTCTTGGAATGCAGCGCACTATTCTCGATGATCAGATGATAGCTTCTGCTGGTAAGGCCATCGACACTCAGGAAGAAGTTTCACTTGATTATGCCATTAAGAATACCGACCGTGCCGTAGGTGCCATGATTTCTGGCTTGATTGCTAAGAAATATGGATTGGCGGGGTTGCCGGATGGTACCATCAGTGTAGGATTCAAGGGCTCAGCAGGACAGTCGTTTGGAGCATTCTTGGTGAAAGGTGTGAATTTTAAACTTGAAGGTGAGACGAATGATTATTTTGCCAAGGGACTCTCTGGCGGTCGGATTGCCATTCTTCCGCAGACTCGATCCAACTTTGCTGCCGAAGATAATATCATTGCTGGAAATACAGGACTCTACGGAGCTACCTCTGGTGAACTGTATATCAATGGGAAGGTAGGAGAGCGTTTTGGTGTCAGAAACTCAGGAGCCATCGCTGTGATAGAAGGAGCGGGGGATCATTGCTGCGAATATATGACAGGAGGTCGGGTAGTAGTGCTCGGTGAAACGGGGCGCAACTTTGCGGCAGGTATGTCGGGCGGCGTGGCCTATGTTTGGGATAAGAACCATACGTTTGATTTCTTCTGCAACATGGATATGGTGGAGATAAACCTCGTGGAAGATGGTGTATCTCGAAAAGAACTTCATGAGCTGATTCGACAGCACTACCTATATACAGGGTCTAAGTTGGCTCGCACGATGCTTGATGATTGGTCTCGCTATGTGGAAGACTTCATCCAAGTGGTGCCTATTGAGTATAAGCGCGTTCTGCAAGAAGAGCAGATGAATAAGTTAAGACAGAAAATCGAAGATATGCAAAGAGACTATTGATTATGGGAAATCCGAAAGCTTTTTTAGAAATACGTCGCCAGGAAGCTGGCTATCGTCCGCTTCATGACAGAATCCTCGATTTTGGAGAAGTGGAGCAGACATTGAATACTCGAGAACGAAAGCTGCAAGCCTCGCGTTGCATGGATTGTGGGGTGCCTTTCTGCCATTGGGCTTGCCCGTTGGGAAATAAGCCTCCAGAGTGGAACGATGCCTTATATAAGGGGGAATGGGAGCATGCCTATCAACTGCTCAGTGCCACTAATCCATTCCCAGAGTTCACGGGGCGTATCTGTCCTGCCCTTTGTGAGAAAGCTTGTGTGCTGAATCTGGTGCAGCATGAACCTACCACAAATCGCGAGGATGAGGCTGCCATTACGGAAGCAGCCTTTAGGGAAGGCTATATCGCTGTGCATCATCCCGTGAGAAATGGAAGGCGTGTGGCTGTCATCGGATCAGGACCAGCCGGACTGGCTGCAGCCAATGAGTTGAATCTAAAAGGCTATCAGGTTACTGTTTTCGAGAAAAATGAGTCGGCAGGTGGCTTGCTTCGTTATGGTATACCGAACTTCAAACTCAACAAGGCGATCATAGACAGAAGGATGAGGTTGCTGGAGCAGGAAGGTATCGTATTCCGCTTTGGAGAATCCATTACGCTGGATGCCTCTTGCTCCTTATTCAAAGAATATGATGCCGTGGTGATAGCCACTGGTACACCTGTAGCCAGAGACTTGCCTATTCCGGGGCGCGAATTGAAGGGTGTTCACTTTGCGCTCGAATTATTGGCTCAGCAGAACAGAGTCCTTGCAGGTGCGGAGTTCTCGAAAGATGAGCGCGTCACTGCAAAGGGAAAGGACGTGCTCGTGATTGGCGGAGGTGATACGGGTAGTGATTGCATAGGTACTGCCCATCGTCAGGGATGTAAGAGTGTGACTCAGATTGAAATCATGCCTCGCCCGGTAGAAGGGCCTGACGATCCGCAAAATCCATGGCCGAATTACCCAAGGACCTTAAAGACAACCTCTTCTCACGAAGAAGGCTGTGTCCGTCGCTGGAATATCAATACTCTTGAATTCCTGGGCACAAATGGGAAACTGACAGGAGTGAAGGTGCAGGAGATAGATTGGAAACCCAATCCAGCTGGAGGCAGGCCTCTCATGGTGGAAAAGGGCGCTCCTGAGATTATTAAGGCTGAAATGGTACTGCTGGCTATGGGATTCCTGAAACCAGAACATCCGTCATACCCAGAGCATGTCTTTGTATGCGGAGATGCAGCCAATGGCGCCTCTTTGGTGGTTCGGGCTATGGCCAGTGGAATCCAGACGGCAAGGAAGGTTGATAACTATTTTAAGTAAAAAGGATGAAGGTGAGATTTTCAAAAATGCATGGGGCAGGCAACGACTATATTTATGTAGATGCTATGCAATATCCCATTCCTGATCCAGTGCAAGTCGCTGTGCAGTGGAGCGATCGCCATAAGGGCATTGGCTCTGATGGGCTGGTGCTCATTGGGAAGTCGCCAGTTCCAGAAGCAGACTTTTCCATGCGCATCTTCAATGCCGATGGCAGTGAGGCCATGATGTGTGGCAATGCCTCTCGTTGCATTGGGAAATATCTTTACGAGCGTGGACTGACCACAAAGAATACTATACGTCTGCTGACACTCTCTGGAATTAAAACGCTACTACTGAAAGTAGACTGCGGAAAGGTGATGAGCGTTACGGTTGATATGCTGGAGCCCCAGACTGAAGATAAAGCCCTTTTCCTGCCTAATCACGGCCTTGATTCTGGCGTATTCGTATCAATGGGTAATCCTCACTATGTCATTTTTACCGATGATATCAATCAAGTAGGAGAGGTGGGAAAGATCTTGGAACGTCATCCTGCATTTCCACAACGGTGCAACATTGAGTTTGCACAGATGCGGGAAGATGGTACCATCCGTGTCCGTGTCTGGGAGCGGGGCAGTGGCATTACGATGGCCTGTGGCACAGGAGCCTGTGCCACGGCTGTGGCTGCCAGTCTCACAGGTAGGGCGGGACGCAAGTCAAGAATACTCATGGATGGCGGTATGCTTGATATTGAATGGCGCGAATCAGACAACCATGTCTATATGACTGGTCCTGCAGCCTTTGTATTTGATGGAGAAACAGAACTTCAAACAACATAAAACTATGGCTTTAGTAAATGATCATTTTCTTAAATTGCCGAACAACTACTTGTTTGCAGACATAGCAAAGAAGGTGAATGCTTTCAAGGTGATGCATCCCAAGGCTGATGTTATTTCATTGGGTATTGGCGATGTCACTCAGCCCCTCTGCCCCGCAGTCATTGAGGCCATGCATCGGGCTGTCGATGAGATGGGGACATCTGCTGGGTTCCGAGGTTACGGACCAGAACAGGGCTACGATTTCCTGCGTGAAGCCATCTTGAAGAATGACTTCCTGCCTCGTGGCATCCATCTCGATATAGACGAGATCTTCATTAATGATGGAGCAAAGAGTGATACAGGCAATATTCAGGAACTTATCCGCTGGGACAATTCCATTGGGGTTACGGACCCTATCTACCCCGTCTATATAGATTCCAATGTAATGATAGGTCGTGCAGGTGTTCAAGAGAACGGACACTGGTCGAATGTGGTTTACATGCCTTGTACTCGTGAGAATGGCTTTATTCCGGCTTTGCCCGACAAGCGTGTAGATGTCATTTACCTCTGCTATCCGAATAATCCTACGGGAACTGTCATCACTAAGGCCGAACTTCGGAAGTGGGTGAACTATGCTTTGAAGAACGATACGCTTATCTTCTTTGATGCGGCCTATCAAGCCTACATTCGTGATGCAGATATTCCCAGAAGCATCTATGAGATCAGGGGAGCTCGCAAGTGCGCCATTGAGTTTCATAGCTATTCCAAGACAGCGGGCTTCACGGGTGTGCGCTGCGGCTATACCATCGTACCTAAAGACCTTACAGCAGCCACCCTCACGGGGGAGCGCAAACCTCTGAACCCGCTTTGGAATCGCCGCCAGTCCACTAAGTTCAATGGCACCAGTTATGTGTCGCAGCGGGCTGCTGAGGCTATCTATACACCAGATGGCAAGCAGCAGGTTGGGGCCACCATCGACTATTATATGCAGAATGCTGAAAAGATACGAACCACATTCCGCAGGCTTGGCTTCGAAGTCTTTGGTGGAGAGAATGCCCCTTACATCTGGATGAAGACTCCAGGCAGCTCTTGGCAGTTCTTCGAGGAGTTGCTTTATGGAGCCAACATCGTTTGTACGCCTGGTGTGGGGTTTGGCCCTTCTGGTGAAGGGTATGTTCGTTTCACGGCCTTCGGTAGCCACGAACAGACAGAAGAGGCGTTATATCGCATAGAGAAATGGAGTAAATAGATTGTTAATTAAACAAAGTAAGAATGGAAACATTAAGATTTCAAGTGGTCGGTGAGGCTTTTAAGAAGAAGCCGCTCGACGTGAAGGCACCAAGTGAGAATCCTGCTGCGTACTTCGGACGCAAAGTATTCAACCGCGAGAAGATGTATAAGTATCTACCAAAGGATATCTATGAGAAGATGGTAGATGTGATGGACAATGGCGCAAGGCTCGACCGCCAAGTGGCCGATGCTGTAGCAGCTGGTATGAAGCAGTGGGCTTCTGAGAATGGCGTGACACACTACACGCACTGGTTCCAGCCGCTGACGGAAGGCACAGCAGAAAAGCATGATTCGTTTATAGAACATGATGGCAAGGGTGGCATGGTAGAGGAGTTTAGCGGAAAACTGCTGGTGCAGCAGGAACCAGATGCATCTTCGTTCCCTTCTGGTGGCATCCGCTCTACGTTCGAGGCCCGTGGCTATTCGGCATGGGATCCAACTTCTCCTGTATTCATTATAGATGATACGCTCTGCATCCCTACCGTGTTCATCTCTTATAGCGGAGAGTCGCTGGACTATAAGGCTCCGTTGCTTCGTGCGCTTCATGCCGTGAATGTTGCAGCCACGGATGTATGTCATTATTTCGATCCAAAGGTGAAGAAGGTAACTTCAAATTTGGGTTGGGAGCAAGAGTATTTCCTGGTGGATGAAGGGCTCTATGCCGCACGTCCAGACCTGTTGCTCACAGGGCGTACACTGATGGGGCATGATTCTGCCAAGAACCAACAGATGGACGACCATTACTTTGGGGCCATCCCTGAGCGTGTGGCTGCCTTTATGAGGGAACTTGAAATCGTGGCATTGGAACTGGGCATTCCTTGCAAGACACGTCATAATGAGGTGGCTCCCAATCAGTTTGAGCTGGCTCCTATCTTTGAAGATACCAATCTGGCAGTCGATCATAACATGCTGTTGATGTCTGTGATGAAGCGTGTAGCTCGCAAGCATGGGTTCCGCGTGTTGCTGCATGAGAAGCCTTTTGCAGGCATCAATGGTAGCGGTAAGCACAATAACTGGAGCCTTTCCACCGATACAGGAGTGCTGCTGCATGCACCAGGCAAGACTCCAGAGCAGAACCTTCGTTTTGCCGTCTTCATTGTGGAGACACTGATGGGCGTGTATCGTCACAACGGACTGCTGAAAGCCAGCATCATGTCGGCTACCAACGCCCATCGTTTGGGAGCCAATGAGGCACCTCCAGCTATCATCTCCTCTTTCCTTGGCAAGCAAGTCAGCGAATTGCTGGATCACATAGAGAATGCTGATAGGGAGGACATTCTGACGATGGCTGGCAAGCAGGGCATGAAGATGGATATCCCAGAGATTCCAGAGCTGCTCATTGACAATACTGATCGTAACCGCACCTCGCCTTTTGCCTTCACTGGCAATCGTTTTGAGTTCCGTGCTGTTGGTAGTGAGGCCAACTGTGCTTCTGCTATGATCACCCTCAATAGTGCAGTGGCGGAGGCTCTGGTAGATTTCAAGAAGCGAGTGGATGCCCGCATTCCGGAAGTAGAAAAGACTTTGGAAGGTACAGGCCATTCTGCTACTTTCCATGCTATCATCGATGTGCTTCGTGAGGATATCAAGACCTGCAAGCCTATTCGTTTCAACGGCAATGGCTACAGTGACGAGTGGGTAGTGGAGGCAGAGCGACGTGGGCTTGACGTAGAGAAATCTTGCCCAAAGATCTTCGAGCGTTACCTTGATGCAGAGAGCATCCAGATGTTCGAGAGTCTGGGTGTGATGACCAAGAAAGAGCTTGAGGCCCGAAATGAAGTGAAGTGGGAAACCTACACGAAGAAGATCCAGATAGAGGCGCGTGTGCTTGGCGACCTCTCTATGAATCATATCATCCCTGTGGCCACTCGCTATCAGTCACAACTGCTGAAGAACGTGCAGAACATGGCCACTATCTTCCCCGCAGAGAAGGCTGCGCAGTTATCGGACCGTAATATGAAACTGATAGAGGAGATCGCAGAGCGCACCAGTACGATAGAGACTCAGGTAGAAGAACTGGTCAATGCCCGCAAACTGGCCAACAAGATTGAGGGTGAGTACGATAAAGCCATCGCTTATCATGACACGGTAGAACCTAAGCTCGATAGCATCCGCTACCAGATAGATAAGCTGGAACTGATAGTAGATGACTCCCTCTGGCCACTGCCAAAGTATCGTGAGCTTTTGTTTATCAGATAGCATGTAAAAAACATCTTCCACATCTTCCATCTTCCACGAGGCAAATAGAATCATGCGTTTTCTCGTGGAAGATGTGTGGAAGATGTGGAAGATGAACGTCATTTCAGGCGTTTTATGAGGTAAAAGTTGGCCTGGGCAGTGCGCTTTTGTCGCATGCCTGGCAGGTTGCGGAGGTACCTGCCAAAGCTGACGGCTGACATGGAGGTGCTGCTGCCAGCATGGTGGCGTAGCTCCTCCAGCAAGGCGGAGGCACTGATCCATTCAGCGCCTTCTTCTTCTTGCGCAGGACTGAAATAGTCATGGAACAGCATTTCTGAGGCATCGAGGTGCATGAATTCCCGATTGCTCTGCATGATTTGCTCCACGTCTTGTTCGTCAAACCAATAGCGTTCGCCACTCTCAACGGCTTGCAAGGCTTGGGCATAAAGCTGGCGATAGTTAGGGCGACTGTCTGTATTGATAGGGGCTGTAAGCTCGATGCAAAGGTATCGACGGCTACCCGTAGGATCCGTGAGCAGGTCGCTCTGATTGCTGGTGCCTATAAACGACGCATAGCGGCGCATCTGACTCACCTGCGTCTTATAAGGCTTGCGGGTGCGGATGTCGGCCCGTTGCAGCAGGTTCTTCAGGTAGCCGTCTTGGTTGTGGCGATTCAGTTGGTCGAACTCATCAAGGTTCACCAAAAGGAACTGGCAGATGGTGCGATCCACCTCCTTCTTGCTGGAGAAATCCAGTTGGTCTGTATAGCCAAACTGCAATTCATCTGGCAGCAGGTTCCTGCAGAACGTCGATTTCCTAAATCCTTGTCTGCCAATGAGAATGGGTGCTACGCTGTTGCCGTATGATCCCATCACGCCCAGCCATTGGGCCGTCATGGAGAGTAGCCAGCGATAGAACCACTCCCGCCAATGCGGATTCTTCGTCTTGACGGTATCTGCCAATTCGCGGATGCGATCACGGCCGTCCCAAGTGCCACGCACAGAATGGAGGAACGCCTCCACAGGGTTGAAGTTCTCCACATCGGCTGAGTTGACGAAGCGACGCACATCCTTGTCCCATACATTGATGCCACGCAGACGCGCTTCCTCCACCATCTTGCCCATCATTCGGTCGTCAAGCAGGCGGAACTGCGTATCCCACGTGTTGTTGAGCCTATATTCCGTAGTGTCTTGTATCACGTTGTGTCTCAGCACGTAACGTTGCTTCATGTATTGACGCAGTTTCAACGCATTGCCCTGTGTCTGGTTGAGGGCCTCATGGGTGCCAAAGCTGGCATTGGTCAATTGGTAGCTTCCTTCGAAGATGAGGCGGATGCGCTCTTCTCCCGCATCGGGGAAGTGGTTCATGACATGGCAAATGGCTTCCTCTTGAGGTAAACCTGTCAAGCAGCACTCCTTGGCAAGCAGGGTGAAGAAGCGTTCGGGATTGGACTTATAGAGCGTGAAGCTGCCTTCCTTCGCCAACACCTTCATAGTCAAAGCGATAAACCTGCGCTCAAACTCCAGATAGCCATCCAGTCCTGGCTCTATGCGCTCCAAAGGCTGCGAGGCGGAAGGCTTGTTCTCCTCAATTTGCAGCTGCACGCCTTTGCCCAATTTCAAAGGCACGGCCTCCGCATTGATGTAAGGTTTAGGATCATAGGTACGCACAAAGTTCTGCTCCAAGGTAGGATCCACCCGCATGATGGGGAAGTTGAGCGTGCCGTTATAGGTGGAGTAGGCCAGATAGTAGGCCATGCGATGGAACTCCTGTGCGTCACGTTCACTCTGAGGCAGAGAGCCATCCGTGCCACTCACTTTCACTAGCAGCTTGCAACTTCTCCCCGTGCTTCCCACGAAAGCCGCATAGGTAGAGGGCTGCATCTGCGCCAATCGCTTCACCCATTCGGCTTCTTCCATGCTTGCCAACCCGCCAACATTCAGAAGCACCAATCCATTATAACGCTCATAGCGTTTCCCGTCCCCGTCCTTCTTAAATGAGGCAGGTACGTAGATGCGTTGTGCCGTGAACTCCATCCGTCCGCCAAGGCTCTGGTATGTGGGCAGATTCTCTCGGAACTTGGCAAACGGCATGCGCTTGTTCTCACGACTGATGAGGCTGAGCATCGCCTCTGCTGACAGATGGCGCAGCTTCAGCTGCTTGTTCTTTCCATCCAAGCGGATGGAGGTAAATGTAATATCTTTCTGGTTCTTCATATACGTCTTGATTATCAAATATTAACTATTACGCGACATTACGAGCCTTGCGTAAAAGTTTTACGCCGTAAGCGTAAAACCATTACGTAGGCACTGTAAAACTATTACGCCAGTGATGTAAAATCCTTATGAATGGAATGTAACGGCCTTACCAATCCACTGCATCCTCGTAACGACGGAAGATGACAGGCTCCGTGATGCCGTTTTCTCGGAACACACGCTGTATGTACTCCTGCACATCGGGCGACATGGGCTTGCGCTCGTTGTAGTAGTCGTAATAGGTTGTGTTCTTGAGTCCGAAGTGGATGCGCGAGTGAATGGCATCATACTTCTTGTGGGGTAGATTGTCGAAGATATGGCGCAAGCCCCAGGCGTTGCGGATGAAGCGCACTGGTCGCTGCATGGCACACTGCCCCTTCTCGGGCTTCACCAGATTGAGATTGACACTCTGCATAGTACGGCAGTCGGTAGGAACATGAGAGGCACCGAGGTGTCTCAGACAGTTGTCCTTGAGCGGACAGTCATGATGCCAACACACCACATAGGAGCTTGGCATTGTTGAAAAATCGATGTTTTGATTCATATAAACGTAGTAATAAGAGGATAACGTTTTGTCGTGTTCTTATTACTTTACAAATATACATAATAAAACGCCCTTTGTCAATAGTTTTGCCAGAAAATCTTCCATATCTTCCACATCTTCCACACATCTTCCACGAGATAATGCATGATTCTCTTTTCGTCGTGGAAGATGGAAGATGTGGAAGATGTTTTATTCAAAAAGTATTGCTATCTTTGCACCACAGGAGTAAACATAATCTATATAAAAGCCTATGATGAAGTTTGTGATTACAGCCTATGACGGAGAGGGCAAACTGCCCCAGCGTATGGCCGTGCGTACCCGTCATTTCGAGGGCATGGAGAGAGTGAAGGAGCACGTGCTCTGTGCTGGTGCTATGCTTGACGGTGAGGGAAAGATGAAAGGTTCCCTACTGGTCATGCAGTTCGAAAATCGTGAGGAACTGGATGCCTACCTCGCCCAAGAGCCCTACGTGGTAGAGCATGTTTGGGAGAAGATCGAGGTAGAGCGGATGAATGTCGCCGTTTTTGATGGAGAAATCATCCAAAAACCTGCTACTTCAGCAACTTCTTGATTTGCTTCTCCGTGGCACTTGGAAGCAGCTGTGTGAGGTGTTGCTCCATGCGCTGAAGCGAGGCTTCTGGCATCCTATCGCACAGACAGGCCTCTTTGCCAAGCAATGTCTCAGGCGTGGTGAGGAGCGACCATCCGAAGCCGTATTCCCGGCCATGTTTATCGGTAGGATAGACAAAGTCCTCCGTAACAATGTAGCAAGCCATTTGCAGACGGGTGATGTAGGCATCGAACTTAGAACGCATATTCTTGCCCGTGAAGCCACAGGCAGCACGTAGTTCTCGGGTGATCATGCTGCCATGCTCGCGTAGGGTAGCGAGGATGATGCCCTCAATGCTGTCTTCCTCTGGCACTGGGTGCTGACTGCGACGCCAGTTGTAGAGATCGGGCCACCAATCAAGGCTTATGAATCCTGCCTTGCTGGCAAAGAACTTACCATAGACGCAGTTGCCCTCACGCACCACAGGACCTTTCCATTGCCACAGCGGCCACTCCCAAGATCCGTCGTCAAACTCTATGTAACGGCATTCCTCTGCCATCATGCTCTCAGCGGCATAGCCTCTTATACCGCTCTCTAATAGTGGCAGAAACCCCACCTCCTGCACACAATCCATCAGTTCTTGGCAGGAGTGGATGCAACCCATATCCCCGTTATTCTCATGGAGATGCTTGAAGTATTCGTCGAGTGCTCTCATATACCGATTCTTTCGTTACCTTAATCTACTGCAAAGTTAGAGATTTTTTTGAAATCCACCTCCAAGGGCGCGTTTTTTGGAAATACGTTTGTACCTCTGCTACAGGATTAATTTAAGAACAGACGCTATGACTATACCGGAATTTGTTGACCACATGAATGCAGGACTGCCAGCGGAGCTGTGGGGGCACGACTTTCCTGTTTCAGTGGGCATGTTTCTCCCTTTCTATACCGACTGCGGTAAGAACACCTGGGTAGGGGAGCGCACCTTTATCAATATGGGCTGCAAGTTCCAAGACCAAGGCGGCATCTTCATCGGAAACGACTGCCTGATAGGGCATAACGCCACACTCTGCACCATCAACCATGCCTTCAGCCCTGGTCATCGAGGCGATATGACCTTCAAGCCTATACGCATAGAAGATAAGGTGTGGCTTGGGGCCAATGTCACCGTGCTGCAAGCCGTGACCACCTGCTCCTTGCCGTCAATCTGTAGCTTTATGTTAAATTTTACG
>ERZ842401.914-NODE-914-length-43811-cov-8.457446_pt1 | contig 43811 bp, 39 predicted proteins | sample MGYA00521270_ERZ842401 | MGnify/ENA primary metagenome ERZ842401 (study PRJEB31892, sample SAMEA3878208) | bioreactor metagenome | biome: Moose rumen | place: Sweden | collected 2011-10 | study: EMG produced TPA metagenomics assembly of the PRJEB12797 data set... | reverse complement strand
ATCAGGCCCTGTCGGTATTCACCCTGTGGATGATCACCGTCTATCTGGCCCGCAACCACAAGCCCTACATCATCACCCTCATCCCCGCCGTGTTCATGACCGTGGTGTGCACCACCTTCCTGGTGGCATCGCCACAGGCACTCGGCCACGACGAGTGGACCGCCTGGACCGCCCTGGCAGTGATTGTCATCGCCGTGGTGTGGTTCGCCACCTGGCTCAAGAAAAGCAAAAAGGAAATCGAGAAATAGTTCCTATAGTTTCTATAGTGACTATAGTTCCTATAGTGATTATAGCAGCAGTTCCCCGGCGGCGACGATGCAGGCATCGCCGCCCACGTGGATGCTGCCGTCAGCTTGCAGCGCAGTGCTCACCACCGACGGGCGCCCCATCGCCTCGCCTTGCAGGAAACGGCACTCGCTGGGCGCGGTGATGATGCCGCGGCGCTGCAGGTAATGCGTCAGTGCGGCATTGGCAGTGCCGGTCGCCGACTCCTCGGGGATGTCGTAGCGGGGCGCAAAGTTGCGCACATGGGCCGTGACGCCGTCATTGGTGAGGACAAAGGCGTGAACGCCCACCACATCGAGCGACTCGCTCAAGGCTGCGAGGGCAGCCATGTCGGGTGCGAGGGCCTGCAGGGCCTCCACGTTTTCCACAGGCATGATGATGTCGGGCAGACCCGTTGAGACCACCTCGACGGGCAAGTTGTGTGGCCAGTGAGGCGCGACAGGTGCCATGATGTGGTGCAGCACCGCGGCGTCAAGGGGCACGTCGATGACCTGTGGACGGGCCATCTGCATCATCACCTGCCCGCCGACGGACACCTCAAGGTCGCCGGCAAGCGTGTGGTTGAGGCACACGGCACCGTCGGCCACGATGCCCTCACGGCGCAGCACATGGAACGCGGCAATCGTCGCATGGCCGCACACGTCCACCTCGCCCGCGGGCGTGAAGTAGCGCACGGTGAACTCGGCAGGGCCCTGCTGCAGCACAAAGGCTGTCTCGCTGTAGCGCAACTCGGCAGCCACCTGCCGCATCAGCCTGTCAGACGGGAAATCGCCCTCGACAAGCACTACACCCGCAGGATTGCCCCCGAATGCCTCTCGCGTGAATGCGTCAACAACAAAATAGTTCATTTTAGTTAGGAGTTAGAAGTTAGGAGTTAGAAGTTAGATGACGGATGTCAACTAGGGGCTACTCCACAATGACTGTGCGGGTGGTGTAGTTGGAATAGACCACGATCTGGAGACCCTTCTCGCTGGGGTCAACTGGCATGCCTTGCAGGTTGTAGCGCGCCACCTCATGCACGTCCTCACTGTCGATGGCAATGTGCTCGACCGCATCGCTGTCGGGCGGATACAGCGCCACCCGCGAGAGCAGGATCACCTCGCCCTCGGCACTGCAACTCATCTGCTCAACGGTGTAACCCTCCTTGGCCAGCAGGTTGAGCAGCACGCCCACGGTCATGGCGCTGCTGCCATAGCCGTCGTAGTGCGACTTGATGCCCGCCGGCACGTCGCCTGTCACATAGATTTCCTGATAGACCGACGAATAGATGTGGTCGGCCACCACATTCACATAACTCTTCTGGGCCACTGCCACACTGGCCACGCCCATCAGGGCCACCAAACACACTATTAATCTCTTCATCATCGTCATTACAATTATATAGGCATCATAATTTACAACAGTTCACGGGCTATCCAGGCGCAGGCCTCGGCGTCGGCCAGGGCGTGGTGGTGACGCTCCAGGCGGTATCCGCAGGCGGCGGCAACAGTGTGCAACTGGTGGTTGTCCAGCGAGCGCAACTGGCGGCGCGAGGCGCGCAGGGTGTCCAGGAACACATAGTCGGGGTAATCCATTTGGTAGACGCGGAACACGGCCTTGAGGCAGCCCTCGTCAAAGGGGCTGTTGTGAGCCACCAGCGGCAGTCCAGCAATCAGGGGCTCGACCTGGGCCCACACGTCGGGAAACAAGGGAGCGTCATCGGTGTCGGCCTGGCACAGGCCGTGCACGCGGGTGCACCAGTAGTTGTAGTAGTTGGGCTCGGGCTGGATGAGCGAGTAGAACGTGTCCACGACCTCGCCACCACGCACGACCACCACACCCACCGAGCACACCGACGAGCGCTCACGGTTGGCCGTCTCAAAATCTATCGCTGCAAAGTCTGTCATCTTAATATACCTCACTGATAAACCACTACAAAATTACACAATAATTAAAGAATTGATTGTCTAAAAGGTGAAGATTCAAAAAAAATGTTGTACTTTTGGGTGAACAAATCAATCGTTTTTTCCTGATTATTAACTGTAAAAACAAGAATATGATGAGACACTACCTGGCCAACCTTGAGGAGACCGTCCGCGAGCACTGGACGCAGAAGGCCCTGTGTGACTACAATGGCGACTCGTTCACCTATGCCCAACTGGCCACCAACATCGAGCGCTTCAGCATCTTCTTTGAGACCGCCGGCATCGGCAAGGGCGAGAAAATCGCCATCTGCGCACGCAACTCGGCGCGCTGGGCGATGACCTTCTGGGGCATCAACGTGAATGGGCGTGTGGCTGTTCCGCTGCTGGCCGACTTCCACCCGAACAATGTGTCGACCCTCACCAACCACTCGGACAGCGTGGTGCTGTTTGTCGACGACGATATCTGGGCAAAAATGAATCCCGACGACATGCCCCTGCTCAAGGCCGCCATCAACGTCAAGGACGGCCAACTGTTGTGGAACCGCGACAAACTGGTTGCCGAGGCGTGGGAGAACCGCAAGAAGGTCTTTGCCCAACGCTACCCCGGAGGCATGTGGCCCGAGCAGGTGACCTATGACACCGACAACGGCGAGGAACTGGCCATCATCAACTACACGTCGGGCACCACGGGCAATCCCAAGGGGGTGATGCTGACCTATGACGCCATGTCGGACACCGACAACTTTGCCAACAACCGCTTCCCCAACCGTCCCGGCGAGACCATCGTCTCGATGCTCCCGCTGGCGCACATGTACGGCCTGGCCATCGAGTTCATCCACCCCAACGTGGACGGTGTCACCGTCTACTTCCTGGGCAAGACCCCGTCGCCCACCACCCTGCTCAAGGCTATGAGGGACATCAAGCCCTACATGGTGGTTACGGTGCCCCTGGTGATGGAGAAAATCTATGCCAACGCCATCAAGCCGGCCCTCGAGAAGGCAAAGCCGCTGCTGGGCATACCGGGCGTGAATAACCTGATCTACCGCAAGGCACGCAAGAGCGTGATTGAGGCCTTCGGCGGGTCGGTGCGCTGCTTCATCATGGGCGGTGCAGCGCTCAACCCCGAAGCCGAACAGTGCTTCAAGAAGATACACCTGCCCTACACTGTGGGCTATGGCATGACCGAGGCGTGCCCGCTGCTGGGCTATGAGTGGTGGACCAAGTTCGTCCTCGGCTCGTGCGGCAAACCCGTGCACGAGTTGCGCATTGACTCGGAAGACCCGCAGCACATCCCGGGGGAAATCCAGGCTAAGGGGCGCAACCTGACCATCGGCTACTACAAGAACCCCGAAGCCACCGAGGCGGCCTTCACCCCGGACGGATGGTTCCGCACCGGCGACCTGGGCGTGATTGACAAGAACGGCAATATCTTCATCCGCGGACGCATCAAGTCGATGATCCTCAACTCATCGGGCCAGAACATCTACCCCGAGGAGGTCGAGGCCGTAGTCAACAACTGCCAGCATGTGGAAGAGTGCCTTGTCGTGGACCGTGACGGCAAAATCGTCGCCCTTGTCTATCCCCAAGACGGGCTCGACGACCAGACGCTTGAATCCCTCCCCGCCCAGATCCGCGAGGAGGCCAACAAGTCCCTGCCCGCCTACAGCAAGATCACCAAGGTGGAACTCATGGCCGAGCCCTTCGAGAAAACCCCCAAAATGAGCATCAAACGCTTCCTGTACAAGTGACGGGAACCTGACATTACGAGGGTGGGGTCAAAATTGAATTTTGCTCCACCCTTTTTTTGTGTGCTTGCAGGCCCGCCCCGATCGATTGAACTCGGGCAGTTCATCCAAGAGGAAGAAATGGTACCATTTCCACGCCTCCACCAACAGCACCAACACCACTGAAACAAGCACTATATTTATCATGAAAGCATTCACAACACAAAAATAGTTAGAATTCTTGCAGAAGCCAAGAAATATGGCGAAATTTGCAGATAGCTTTCTGCATTGGAGATAGTCTGTGGATAATCCGCAGAGACTCTTCAGAAACTTTGTGAATGAGATATGAATAATGAAATCATACATTTGAGCGAGGAATTGCGGACAGCGGTCACAGCAATCAAACAAGCCATACTCCAAAGCCAGTATCGGGCCGCTAAAGGCGTTAATAGTGAACAACTTTCGTTGTACTTTGGTATTGGACGTTATATCTCGGAGCACTCTCGCGCAGGATTCTGGGGAACGGGAGCTATCAAAAGCATCAGCGAACAACTCCAACGTGAAATGCCTGGACTGAGAGGTTTTGGTGAAAGGCAACTCAAGAATATGCGTACGTTTTACGAGGAGTGGAGAGATTACTTTAATTCGGCAGCCGTGGCTGCCGAATTAAAAAGCACTGATAATGAGGACGCTATTAATGCAGCAGCCCTGCCATCCCTAATTCGGCAGCCATTGGCTGCTGAATTAAGTGCTGATGCTTTTGTCGGCATCAGTTTTACACATCATTGTGAGATATTAGCCAAGGCCAAAGATTACCCCGAACGCATTTTCTATATCCATCAGGCCTACATCAACAAATGGGACAAATACAAACTCCGTGAACTGCTGAAGGAGGACCTATATCATCATCAAGGGGTATTGCCTAATAATTTTGCAAAGACAATTCCGGCATCAAAAAGCGCTATCCGTGCTATCGAGATGTTTAAGGACGAGTATCTGCTGGACTTCATCAATGTGGAAGAGATCGGGGTAAGAGATGAGGCTGATGTGGACGAGCGCGAGGTTGAAAAGGCGATCATCCAAAACGTGAAGAACTTTATCATGACCTTTGGACGAGACTTTACTTTTGTGGGAAATCAGTACCATTTGGAGAAGTATGGTCACCACAGCTACCCTGATTTGCTGTTCTACAACCGAGAGTTGGCAGCCCTTGTTGTGGTGGAATTGAAACGTGGAGATTTCAAACCCGCTTATCTGGGGCAACTTAGTGCTTATTTACGGATTCTCGACACCGAAGTGAAGAAGCCGTTCGAGAACCCGAGTATTGGCATCATCCTCTGTAAGCGAGCCGACAAGAGTTTCGTCGAATTCTTGATCCAGGGCTATGATAACCCGATGGGAGTAGCAACCTACAAGAGCGCCGAGGACGTCAGGAAGGTTTTGCCAACCGAGGAAGAACTGCGCCGTGTAATGGATGATGAATCAGAGAAAGCATAAGCTTTCCCAAGATATTCATTTTTCGGCCCACTTATGGAGAAAAACTACATCAAAAGAACCGTCCCTTTTTTCGTTCAGCAGCAAGTTCATGAGCACTATTGTGAATAAACCACGTTTCATATATCTATTATCTATTAATTCTCTTATCTCATCCGTTAAACTTCATTACTGCCTTTCAATATCATATCGATCAGCGTTGTCACATCAGCAACATTGATTTCTCCGTCGGTATTTACATCGCCAAGACGAGCCGTTGTTCCTGCAGGGAGCCACAGCATGACCTTGATATTGCTCTCGCCGGCATGGAGGAACGTGCGCAGTTCGCTCTCGGTGAGGCCGTCGATGTGTCCCAGACGGGTGTAACTCCATGAGTTCGAGCCGTAGAATAAACAGATGTTGCTGCCATTATAAAGAATGACATCGCCAGGCTGGGCAGTGACCTGCTCATTGCTTGTGGGTAACTGGAATCCCAGTGCTCCCCATATCTCGAAGCCGCCGCTAGAGTTGAGCGTCACGGTAACAGGCGACTCTTGCAACCTGGTCACAAGTGCTCGGGCAGCAGCATTATCGACCAGTGTCACCGACTTTGTCACGCCATCAATGGTGATGTTCATCTTTTGGGTCATCGTTTGGGCCATAACATCATTGTTGTCGCTGGAGCAGCCGCCCAAGATCAGGACTGCCATCATCAGCATGGTTTTGATATAAATCTTCATCATCGTTAGTTGGTTAAAGTTTTCGGTTGCAAAATTATGTCGTTCCATGACCGATAGCCTTATCTGAAATAACTGAAAACCTACCCATTTTATATTTTCTCGTCTCATAACCGTTAATTGAGGTAAAATGACTATCTTTGTAACTCGGTAATGAAGAACCTATTGTACATCAATAAAGCCAACGACTATGCTCTGGACGTGGGTGCCGAGGTGTGGCACCCCATGGTGAGCGTGGTCCACTTCGACGAGTTGGGCGAGATACGTCACTCCCTGAACAAAATGGGGGTGTACGCCATCTTTGTGCAGGATAATTTTCCTGCCGAGTCATCCTATGGAATGGGCGGCTATGACACGTCTAAAGGGTCACTCATTGCGGCCTCTCCTGGGCAGATTATCGGCAAGGCCGACGATGGCCACCGCGAGGTGTATCATGGATGGGCGCTGCTGTTTGATGCGGAATTCATGCGCGGCACTGTGTTTGAGCAGCGGCTCGCCGATTACCACTTCTTCTCCTACAACGTGAACGAAGCGCTGCACACCACCGAGGGCGAGAAGCAGGTGCTGTGGCAGTTGATGGAGCGCATTCTCAAATTCATCAGGCATCGGGAACAGACAGCCTTGACCGACCGCATTCTGCAGGACTACATCGTGCTCGTGTGTGATTATTGCCTGCTCTTCTATCAGCGTCAGTTCCAAGCCTCGTCGGCACAGCAAAGCGACCTGCTGGCCCGCTTCCAAAAGGTGCTTGCCGACTACTACGACCGGCAGTTGCAGCAACGTCACGGCCTGCCCACGGTGAAGTACTGCGCCTCGGAACTGTGCCTCTCGCCAAGCTACTTCGGCGACGTGGTGCGCAACGCTACCGGCGACAGCCCCACACGCATTATCCAGCATTTCCTCATCGACCGTGCCAAGAGCCTGATGGTGGGCGGCATGTCGGTGTCGCAAGTGGCCGATGAGCTGGGCTTTGAGTATCCCCAGCACTTCACCCGCTATTTCAAGAAACATGAGGGGGTGACGCCGTCGGGATATGTCGCCTCGATGCGAAAACAATAATCGAGGTTGGCTTTCCGATGTTTGGGATAGCCGGTGTTTCGCCCAAAGTGTGGACCTTTGCAGCCGTATTCAATCAATTCTGGACAAACATGAAAAAACCGTATGTAATTTGCCACATGATGGCATCGATCGACGGGCGTATCGACCAGGAAAATAGGGACGGTTCTTTTGATGTAATTTTTCAGGCAGTTGTTAAGAAACACTTAACAACCCAGCGTTGTTTCAATACATTCGTTATCAACGAATTGTGCTTCCTTGCATAGGTTTGTATTGATGAGGTAGCAAAAAACTACAATGCGTTGCCCATGTAGGTGGGGCGGTCGAGGTTGCGATGAGGCTGATGTCGACCTAGGGTGTGGTGGTCGAGGACGTCGGCGCAGGCCCAGTGTGCTGATGCTATCAGAAATCAGACTATTCAGTTGTTTGACAACCCATCGAGGTCGGCGATGGTGCAGGCGATCATTATCGCAATTATCAACTTTTTAGTTAAATTATTGCATAAAAATTTTGATAATTCAACGATAAGGTTTAATTTTGCGTCATCAAATAGCATCACAATATATATAATGGTAACGAAAGACGAAGTCCAACAATTCTTGAATCAGTTCAAGGAGAAAATAAAGGTCTTTGGAATCATATTCAGAGACGACCGGGGCAAGAACCTGCAAGCATTGGCCGAATTGGAAATCACTCCAAAATATCGTGAATCGGTCATTGTCAATCTTGAGCTCAAAGATTATTCAGAAGGGCCTATCATTGATATGCTTAACCAATGTGGGGAAATGTGGGTCTTCGGAAAAGATGTAAAAGGGCAAGAAGTCTATATCAAGATTACTCTTGGCAAAGGTTCAAGTGCCATTTGCATCTCTTTTCACATTGCAGAACACCCTATAAATTATCCATTTAAATAAACAACGATATGCAAAGTCCATTTACAGGAGGTCACGCTACACTCCGCCAAGAATCGGCCGAACTGACTTTTCGCAAAGAGAAGTTCCAATATGTGCATCAATTCTATGAGTGTGATGAAACCAAACAGCGTTTCACCACAACAGTTTTGGACGAAGTAAATATAGGCCAAGTCTATAATCAATACCGCTCAAAGTATGGCATCCCATTTCCTGACGAAATCAAACATGTTCGTCAACGTTATGGCTTGTCCGCTACCAAGATGTCACAGATTTTGGGATTTGGAGACAATCAATATAGACTTTATGAGAATGGAGACATGCCGAGCGAAACAAACGGAAAGATATTAATGTCAATCCAGAATCCATTGGTTTTTGAGAATTTTGTCATCAATGCGAAAAACCAGTTTGATGAACAAGATTATGTGAACATTCTCGAGAAGGTCACAGCGATTAAGGCAGACAAGAATGAATTATTAATAAAGGGCTATATTTTCAATGGCATTCGCCGGGATATCTTTAATGGATATGCCACGCAATCCATCAGTAAACTGAAGAACATCATTCTGTTCTTTATTGAAAAATTTGATGGTGCATTCTATACCATGATGAATAAGCTCTTGTTCTATGCTGATTTCTATAGTTACAAAACTACAGGCAAGGGGTTGACTGGCTTGGCCTATAAAGCCATTCAGCATGGACCTGTACCAATGCGCTGGGACAGGATATACAGTTTCTACGATGAGATTCAGCCCGAGATTGTCCATTTTGATTCTGGCGCTGAGGGAACGAAACTCACATCTACGCTCTCTCCCGACCTTGCTGAATTCACCGAAGACGAACTCAACATCCTCGAGACCATTTATCAACGTTTCAAATCAGAAAATTCAGCAAAGATTTCTGATATAAGCCATAACGAAGAGGCCTGGCAGACGTATGTTCATAGTGGACAAATGATCCGTTTTGATATGGCATTCACGTTGAAAGCCATTTGATTAAATATATGGGAGATGACACATATCAGGTTTAATAGCAATAACGACGTTATACGTTTCCTTGTTGAACATAATTTGGACCTGCAAAAAGTGACTGCCGACGCTTTTTTAGATGCAATTTCAAAATACGGAGATGAGCATGCTAAAGACGTTGTGGAATTTGTAAAGTTTTCTAATAAGTCTTACGAAATACTTTCGTTATTAGATTTTGCACTTGCTTTAATCTGCCACAGGCCAATTCATATAAGGGAATCTGTGTATGATCGTGGATTGGATGGCATTCGTGAGATTAATCAACATTTTATTGATAAAAACGCGAAAACACAAGTCGAGAAAAACATGGCTGGAGGTTATAATTTCTTTTATTGGTTGTACCTTAGGCTTTCTTCCAAACAAGAATTCATAAAGAATGGTTTACTCTACTGAATAATCCAACCAACATTTCAGTTGTCAAATTATCTTTGACAACTGAAAGCACGTTAATTAATTGTCATTCAACATAAATATCGCATCTGCCCTTGCATGTGGTAAAAATTACAGACCAGCACTGCCCAGGTAGCTTGGGCGGTCGAGGTTGCGGTAGGCGATGGCTTCCATGATGTGGTGGTCGAGGACGTCGGCGGTGCCTTCGAGGTCGGCGATGGTGCGGGCGACCTTGAGGATGCGGTCGTAGGCCCTTGCGCTCATGTTCATGTGCTCCATGGTGTCGCGCAGCTTCTCGAGGCCGGCGGCGTTGGGTTCGGCGTATTTGTGCAGGAGGGACGGGGTCATCTGGGCATTGCAGTGGATGCCGGGTTCGTCCTTGAAGCGACGCTCCTGGAGCATCCTTGCGACGATGACGCGCTGGCGGATGGCGGCAGAGGGTTCGCCCGGGGCTTTGCTTGACATCTGCCTACGGCTACTGTTGGCTGCGCCTCGGCAATGCTCAAACGGGTTTGGCATTGCACTCGACTTGCACAACAGTTGGTCAAAATCGACGGGCTGGACCTCGATCTGCAGGTCGATGCGGTCCAGCAGCGGCCCCGAAAACTTGCTCATGTAGTGGGTGCGTTGGTACTCGTTGCAGATGCACTTCTTCTTGGGGTGCCCATAGTAACCGCACGGGCACGGATTCATCGACGCCACCAGCATGAACGACGCGGGGTACTCGGTGCTATATTTTGCCCTTGAAATCGAGATAATCCTGTCCTCAAGTGGCTGCCGCATCACCTCCAAAACGGAGCGATTGAATTCAGGCAGTTCATCCAAGCGGAAGAAATGGTACCATTGCAACAGCCTTAAATCCCACAAATGAGCACAATATTTATCATGAAAGTATTCATTGTGCAAAGATAAAGATTATTAAAAACTAGTTCAAGTTTTTATGTAATATTTCTATGTCAAAATAGGTATAAAAAGAAGATTTGCCAAATAAAAAACAAGTTCATTTGCATGAATTCGGCAAATTTGGCAGTAATAATTTGCGTATTCTTATATTTGGAATTATTTTTGCAAGACCAAACCAAAGACAGGTTTTAACTGACAATTCACAAAACGAGGGCAATAGTTTTGTGTTTAAAATATTTTCTTTGATTATGGCTAAGATGAAGAAAACATTTCAGATGGGTCATTTCGTTCTAGGACAAACGAGTGGTGCCATTGAGACGATGCGAGGTGGTGCTTCTGCTGATGTTAAGACTACTTCTGTATCAATTATCATTGAAGAGGAATTGAATATTGATCTTGAGGAGCGAATTCTACAAATCATGTCTATCGCTGTAAATAACAGGACGAGAGAACGTAATTACTTCAAATTGTATAGTCGCTTACTGGAGAATAAACTTTCTGAGGATGATTTTGACCGGATTATTGATGAGAATCCAGATGAATTCGTTCAACAGGAGTATAAGGATTATGATTCTCTTGATCTTGCTATAGCTCGAAAGGCATCAGACAAACTTATGGATGTCGACGATTTAAGTGATATGGCCACCTTGTTTTCAATCTCAAACAACTCCATTAAAAGGATTGCGGCATCTAATGAGTGAATTTATAAAGGAAGGAGAGTTTGTTGATGGAAAGAAATGCTCTGTATATACGCGCAGAGTAGATTTCAAGGGGCCACATCGTGACCCTTTGACAAATCGCATGATGATGCTATATGAATTGTCTCGAAATTGTTCTGTAGAAATCACTCAAGAACACGGTGAAGATATTGAGCGACGTTCCGATGTACATTACCTTGTCGGTGATAAAATAAAAGGGGACGCCATTCAGTTATGGGTCGATACACGACGGGACAACGTTAGCTTCGAAGTGTCAGAAGGAGTAACTTCCACTCATGGTGGCCATTTGGCCAACACTAGTAAACGGACAATTGGCATGATTAAATACCCGTTTAAGATATATGATAATTTATTAGGCTACACAGCCAAACCAAAATTGAAATCAAGATGACAATAGATGTTTTTACATTTTGTGACTTTGCACAAGAAAATAATGGCAAACTAACCGTTGTCGGAACATATAATGTGTTAAACTTCAGATCATTACCATCACTTCATCAGAATTTCTTCATTGCCTTACGTGTGAGTTTTATGCCTGAAGAGGCTGGTGAACATGTCATCAAGTTTACACTGAAACGTAAAGAAGGAGGTGAAGATGTACTCCCGCCACTTGAATTGAAGACACAAACAGTTATTAACGATGGAATGGCCTCATCACTCAATCTGCCTATCAATGCTGCAATGATTAATTTTGAGCGAGAAGGAACTTATGTGGCTACTGTTACTATTGACACCAATACTTCTCAATCGATAGAATTATATGTGAAGGCAAATGGTTAAGTCATTTTAGACAGGCGATTAAGACGCTTATCGCTAGTAATCAATACCATATACAGCTTATTTAACCACAATGTAACTATCTGATCTTAAATAATATGAGACGATTTTTATTTTTCTGCTTAATGATTATACCTTTCGTAGTGAATGGACAAGATGATCAAGAATATGAGTATGATAAATATACACATGTATTTTGGTTATCTAATGACTCTGTGTGCTTTACTACTGATGCTCCAATTAAAGCTGAAGATATTAGTACTTATGTAAGTTTGAAGAATGATTATGCCAGTATCTCTATTACAAATAAAACTGATAGCCCAATTCATATCAAGTGGAGTCAAGTGGCTATAGTCGGTGATGAGAGTTATATGGGGGACTGGTTCATTGCACTTGAACCAAGAAACATTATAGATCGCACCAAAAAAGAGCAAACACAGTATTGTGCAATTGGAGATTACTGTGATCAAACATTCTATACTTTATTAGGTAAGAAAATCTTTGATGAGAGAAAAGCGAAGAAACTTCTTAAAAATAAAAAGCAAGGTATTGTCTTACGTTATGAAGTAATTATACCAATAATATACAAAGACCAGGTTTTCAAGCTAAAGGTTATCAAGCAAGGTATTTATAACGGTAAAAAACAATAAGTAAAGAGCATAAACATAATTATTTATTCCTCTTCCGAAATTTGGAGTGATGGCTGTAATGAAAAGCAAAATGACGTGTTATGCGTCACCCTTAAACACCTAAAAATTATATCACTAGATTTATCGGTGAGATATCGTTTTGCCGAAAGTTTCATATCTATCACTCCAAATTTTTGAAAACCCTTATTCATATTCTGAGCGCATACTTAAGTTAATTCAGGTAAATAGAATATACATGCCTTACAATTATTGTTTTATTTGATGTAGTATCTAACCATGAAATCTCAACTTTTTAGAGAATTAGATTTTCCATGTCAGTTCTTTATGATTCAATCCTAATTCATTAGATAAATAACCAAAAGCACATTTTTCGTCTTCTAGCCATGGTTCGTCATAGCATTTATTTCTTTGCGAGCCACAAATGCCTGCAAATGGGCAGACTCTTGGGTGTCTTGGAGATACAAGAAACTCATATAATAATGACATACCATAAATATAAATAACATCTGAAGATGCGATATTTTTTGAATCTTTAGGAAAATGCCAACCATTTGCTGAATGAATGAATGGTATACCTAAAAAGCCAACTAATGCCTTAAGATGATCGATACTAAATGGATTAACGTCGTTTAACACGTTCAGTATAGGGGCATTATATGTAGTAAGTTTTACGCGATTTAGTGCATCGTCTAAATACTGTAAATTTGAACGCAACAAACCCATTAGAGATTCCTTGTACAAGTCAATAATAGTCTCAAAATGCTCAACTACAGATAGTTGTTCATCACCACTCAGTATTATGGTATTATTTACATAATCATCAAAAATATCAAAACCAGATTTCTGTGGTGCTGAACTCGCTTTTTTGAGAAGTTCAATTAATTTAAATCCAGGTTGCATGTCAAAGAGGCATGTATAGCATAATGTGATTATTTTCTTTGTGTCTTTTGCAATTTCAGGGAAAAATTGATTGCACAGGATCTGTACTGTATTATACGGCAAATCAGGGTGTTTTGTTTCAGAATCTATAAGGCTTTGATAAAGAGCTGCCATACTTTCCTTAATTATAGAAGCGCCAAAACTGAGATAAATAATCTTTCCATTATTCAATCGTGCTTTCAAATAGACTAAATTACCATTCTTTTTACCTATAATTTTGGTGATTATGCCATATTCTAATGGATAAGATTGATCTATTTCTAAACCATTATAAATGTGACAATTATCGCCATTCATTACATTTATCCATGTTAGTCGATCTTGCAATAAAGAAGATCTGTTAAAAGTGTAAGGAATAACCAAACTTTTAACTGGAATAATGCTTTCCAATGTTTCAATTATTTCAGAGTTATGAGTTGCACCGACAAAAATGCCCCATGGTGTTGAAATGTTTTGTAGGTAGTGTATATATTCATGCAAAAAAGTACCTTGCTCTGACTTTGACATAGAAGATAAATCATCTGAGAAATTACCCTCTAAAAAAATATGAAAAGCACCTGTTCTATAGTACCCTTTGATGTTCTTCTCTATAAGATTCCAATCTTTGACGTATTTCATATTACTTACTAAAAATCAATTGGTTGAACGATTCTGTAGAAACGAGTCTAAAACCTATAAGGATTAGGTAAATAAATAATTATAATGAGTTGCCGAGGTAGGTGGGGCGGTCGAGGTTGCGGTAGGCGATGGCTTCCATGATGTGGTGGTCGAGGACGTCGGCGGTGCCTTCGAGGTCGGCGATGGTGCGGGCGACTTTGAGGATGCGGTCGTAGGCGCGGGCGGACATGTTCATGCGTTCCATGGCGTCCTTCAACTTCTCGAGGCCGGCGGCGTTGGGCTCGGCGTATTTGTGGAGCAGGGAGGGGGTCATCTGGGCGTTGCAGTGGATGCCGGGCTCGTCCTTGAAGCGGCGCTCCTGGAGCATCCTAGCGGTGATGACGCGCTGACGGATGGCGGCGCTGGGTTCGCCTGGGGCTTTACTTGACATTTGGTCGAAATCGACGGGCTGCACCTCGATCTGCAGGTCAATACGATCCAGCAGCGGCCCAGAAATCTTGCTCATGTAATGCGTGCGCTGGTACTCGTTGCAGACGCACTTCTTCTTGGGGTGCCCATAGTACCCACACGGGCATGGGTTCATCGACGCCACCAGCATAAACGATGCAGGGTATTCGGTGCTATATTTTGCCCTCGAAATCGAGATAATCCTATCCTCCAACGGCTGCCGCATCACTTCCAGCACACTGCGATTGAACTCGGGCAGTTCATCCAAGAAAAGGACGCCGTTGTGAGCGAGGGAGATTTCGCCGGGCATGGGGAAGCTACCACCGCCCACGAGGGCAACAGGCGAGATGGTGTGGTGAGGACTGCGGAAGGGGCGCGTGGTCATGAGCGTGGTGCCCTGGGGCAGTTTGCCCGCAACGCTGTGTATCTTGGTTGTCTCGAGAGCCTCACTGAGGGTGAGGGGCGGCATGATAGACGGCAGTCGCTTGGCCATCATCGACTTGCCCGAGCCGGGGCTGCCCACCAGCAGGATGTTGTGTCCGCCAGCACAGGCGACCTCGAAGGCGCGCTTCACGTTCTCCTGGCCCTTGACCTCGGCGAAATCGTATGGGAAGATGCCTTGTGCCTTGGCGAATTCGGCCCGCGTGTCGACCACGGTGGGCTCGAGGGTGATTTCGCCGTTGAGGAACTGGACCACCTCGATGATGTTGTCCACGCCATAGATGTTGAGACGGTTTACCACGGCGGCCTCAAGGGCGTTGGCGCGCGGCACGATGAAGCCGTCGAGTTGCAGTTCACGCGCGAGGATAGCCATGGGCAGGGCGCCCTTGATGGGCCGCAGGCTGCCATCGAGCGAGAGTTCGCCCATGAGCATGTAACGTCCCAACTTGTCCGCATTGATTTTCTCGTCGCCAGCCAGGATGCCGACGGCCAGGGGCAGGTCATAGGCCGAGCCCTCCTTCTTGATGTCGGCCGGAGTCATGTTCACCATCACTTTCTTGCCCGGGAAGTCAAACCCCGCCTGCTGGATGGCGCAGCGCACGCGCTCGGCGCTCTCCTTGACGGCCGTGTCGGGCAGTCCGATGATCATGAATCCCACGCCCCAATCGACGGTCACCTCTACCTCGACCTTGATGGCATCAATGCCTTGCACGGCTGCTCCAATTGCTCTTGCTAACATCGTTCACTCAAAGATTATTATTTTGATTACAATAGTTGTCGGTCACAGGGTACCTTGCTCAACGCGCACACAGATGCGCTCAATCATGGCATCCTGCTTATTCTTGTTGGGATGGTAGCCTGCCTTGAGGCTTGCCCCGAAAAACTTGCTGAAGGTCTGCCAGAAACCAGCCCTGAAGGTTCCCAGGAACGCCTTGACGATACTGTAACTGCTCTGGTTGGTCTCGCGGTTAATGAGCTTGATGAGCATCTTGCCCTGGCCCTTGGTCATCTTCTTCATCTGCGGCTTGTATTGCTCAAACAGTTCCTTCTCGAAGCGCTTGAGGTAGGCCTGCTTCTGTTTTTCGGTCTGGTAGGTATCGATGTACTCATAGGTCTCGAGCAAGGTCGAGCTGATGAGTTTGGCATAGGGGAGGGTCTTCTTGACATCGCGCACCGTCTTCCAGTAGAATTTCTCCTCGGACTTGTTGCGGAAACGCTCCCGCGGATAGATGATCACGGGGTTAAACACGAGCATTGCCAGCGTGTCGCCCGTCGACGGCTCGATGAAGTGATAGTAGCCGGCAAACGTTTTTTGCAACACCGACGGCAGCTCGACGTTGTCGATGGCATTATCCACAGCCGGAGCAGCGTGTGCCGGAGCACCCGTCATCGCTGCCACAACAGCAGCCACTGCCAATATGAGGAACCATCGTTTCATCAGCTACAAAAGTAGAACAAAGAAATGAATCCCGATGGGATTTGGGTGTTAAATAGTCTTACACCCTGTTTACCTGAACAGGTGCATCAGTCCCGCATAGCTCACACAGACTCCAATACAGGCACCCCTGGCAGTGGGAGAGAAATTGCTGAAGCCCGCATGGGTCACAAACGGAGTCACGCGGAGCGACGAGCCATAATGCGCCTGACCGTCGCCAACTGGAGAGTCGGTAATCGTGCCGTGGAGCCTGATGTCAATATCCACACTGGCGAGCCAGCCAGTGGTATTCTCGTGGACACCGGTGACGTCGTCAATCTTGGGCCGATTCTGGCCCTCGTCATCCTTTTCCCACTTGATGTGGTTCATGTCCCACGACAGTCGGCTGGCACAGAAACCCACGTTGGGGGTGACAGAAACACGCCCCTGGCGCAGAACCGTGTAACCCACTTGCATGCCCATGCCCAGCAGCGTCGTGCTCGCCGTGCCGTTGAGCTGCAGGTTGCGTCCCTGGTCATCACGCACTGCATAGGGATTCTCGTTCTTGAACGAAGGCTGTCCATAGGCCACATCGGCTTTGAGCCTCAAGTTGCGGTACTCGCCCGTGAGGCCACCCATGAACAGTGCACCACCCTTGAACTCTTCGGCCAGAGTACCCGTGGGCAGCATGCCTCCCACTCCCACCTGGAAGCCAAGGCCCCAACCGCGGTATAACGACTCACTCTCCTGACCGTGCAATGCGGCAGGAGTCAGCAACAGGAAAGCCAGCAAAATCATCAAAGTCCGTTTCATCTTCATCTCTAGTTGTTTTGACTATAATAACGGACAGAGAGCCTCAAAAATTGTTCCAAGACCCTAACTCCCAACTCCTAACTCCCATCTACCACCACAGACTGCGGTAGTATTTGTGGTAGAGCGACAGCCCCTCGCTGATGGGCTTGAGCGACGCCTTAGCATCTTGCTTGAGGTGGGCAAGGTCTTCCTCGTTGTTCCAGATGGCCTTGATATAGGCCTTGTACTCAGGGGTATCCTCCTCGGTGCGGCAAGCGATGCGCTCAAAGGCGTAAATCATCTTGTCCAAAATCTCATTCCATTCCTCTTGGGGCATCGTCAAGCGCGGAGTACGTTCATTCAGTTGCCTGAAGGCCATCAATCGCGGCAACACGAAGCGCGCGATGGTCACGTCGAGGTCGTATAATTCCTCGACATCGATGGTCCGGGCGATTGCTTTGGGATCAAATTCTGCTTCCATATCAAAACACTATTAGCAATGGTTTACCTTTTTCAGGTAGCAAGTTTAGACATTTTTCTTGATATGACCAAAAAATATTACAAAAAAGTGACAAAAACAGTAAAATTGTGACATTCAGAGCACAATTTAACATTTTCTGCCAGTAATGGTAAGTATTCTGAATTGCGACATTGAACATGGGATTGCTCGCATCTGCTCGCAAGAAATCGAACAAATCTGTTACAAATCAAGCAAATCAATCATTCATGTTTGATTTAATATAACGTGAGTTCGATGAATTTATCTATTGTAATTCAATGCGTTAGCAACTCCTCCTCTAAGACTAGAGGGGGTTGGGGGGGCGTTGATGCTACTCGAGAATTGCTGACGATGGGGTTCATACTCCTCCGGCGCTCCGCGCCACCTCCCCTAAGATAGGGGAGGAGTTGAGTATCAGCACTTTATTTTCGTCGAACTCACGTTAATATAAGAATTATTAGATTTCTCGCCCGCTATCGCGATTCATGGGTGAGACACGCTGGTTGGGAGAATAGTTCCTTTAACCGGGGTGGAACTGTTAAAAAACAGTAACGGGGCAAAAAAAACGGCCGATTTTTTGTCAGTTCGGCAACTTGCCGTAACTTTGCATAAAAATTGAATATAATTACCTTTTTAGGTTGTTCAATTTTTACTGGAAACCGTAAATATAAGTTTAACCTAAATATTTGAAAATCAATGGAATTACCATTTGCTGAATCTTGGAAGATCAAGATGATCGAACCATTGCGCAAGAGCACCCGCGCCGAGCGCGAACAATGGCTTAAAGAAGCCCACAACAATGTCTTCATGCTCAAGGCCGAGCAGGTTTATATCGATTGCCTGACCGACTCCGGTACTGGCGCGATGAGCGACCGTCAGTGGGCCGAGATGATGTTGGGCGATGAGAGCTATGCCGGAGCCACCTCATTCTACAAGTTTGAGTCGGTAGTGCAACGCATCTTCGGTTTCAAATATGTCATTCCCACCCACCAGGGCCGTGCAGCCGAGAACGTGCTGTTCTCCTATCTGGTAAAAGAGGGTAACGTCATCCCCGGCAATGCCCACTTCGATACCACTAAGGGCCACATCGAGAGCCGCCACGCTACCGCCATCGACGTCACCATCGATGAGGCCAAGGACACCCAGCTCGAGATCCCCTTCAAGGGCAACGTGTCGCTCGAGAAGCTTGAGAAGGTGCTGAGCGAGAACAAGGGTAACGTCCCCTTCATGGTATTGACCGTGACCAACAACACCGTTGGTGGCCAGCCCGTGTCGATGAAGAATATCAAGGAGACCTGCGAACTGTGCCACAAGTATGGTGTGCCCGTGGTGATGGACAGCGCCCGCTTTGCCGAGAACTCCTACTTCATCAAGACCCGCGAGGAAGGCTATGCCGACAAGACCATCAAGGAAATCGCGCGTGAGATGTACTCCTATGTTGACGCCATGACCATGTCGGCCAAGAAGGACGGCGTTGTCAACATGGGTGGTTTCATCGCCACCAACCGCGAGGACTGGTATGAGGGAGCCAAGCTGTTCTGCATCCCCTTCGAGGGCTTCATCACCTATGGTGGTATGAACGGCCGCGACCTCAACGCCCTGGCAGTCGGCCTGGACGAGAACACCGAGTTTGAGATGCTGGAGACCCGCATCCACCAGGTTCAGTATCTGGCCAAGAAGCTTGACGAGTATGGCATCCCCTATCAGCGCCCCGTGGGCGGTCACGCCCTGTTCATCGACGCCGACAAGGTGCTGTGCAACGTTCCCAAGGAGGAGTTCCCCGCTCAGACCCTGACCTGCGAACTCTACCTCGAGGCCGGCATCCGCGGTTGCGAGATCGGCTACATCCTTGCCGACCGTGACCCCGTGACCCGCGAGAACCGCTTCGGCGGCCTCGACCTGCTGCGCCTGTGCATCGCCCGCCGCGTGTACACCGACAACCACATGGATGTCATCGCCGCCGCCTTGAAGAACGTCTATGACCGTCGCAACGAGATCACGCGCGGTGTCGCCATCGAGTGGGAAGCTCCGCTGATGCGCCACTTCACCGTGAAGCTCAAACGACTGGGATAAAGCCCAAGACTACCTTATCATAACCAACAAATACCATTAACTAAACCTTTATGCGAACAACGGCGGGCCTCAGCCCGCCGTTGTTGCGTCATCATAACATGTTCAGTGTTCACTGATTATCCACAGTAATGTTTCCCAGAGTGATGCCGTTTCCGTCTTCATCTATCGTGACGGTTGCGCTCAACGTGGGCATGTCGTCATAGAGTAACACCTTGCCAGTGACAAAGTCCACCCCAGGGGTTACATGGACAGTCAAGGCACCGTCGATGCTGTAGGTGATCTGTTCGCCAATGTAGATGGCATCGTCCATCATGTCGCCCATGTCCTCGATGTGGTTAGTCACCGTGACCAGGGGTTGGCCATCGCTGTAGAAGGTAATGTCCTGCCCACTGACGCTGTAGGTGAGTTTCTCACAGAAGGCTTGCTGGATGTCATAGGGGTTGACCTCGGCCACCACCTCGGCATAACCATCGTCACCGAAGCGCAGCCTGTAGGGACGCTCCAACAGCATTCCAGTGCCCTCGGCATCGCTGCCCACGATCCACAGGTCGCCCGCCGCGGCATCATAGCGTGCACGCGGCATGTTGCCGTGGCGCACCTGTGGCAACGCCGTTACCACATCACCCTTCACAATGAGCATGCCATAACCCTCGCTCGATGCCTCGTCGGAGCAACGCAGCAGGCTTAACACTGCCACACCGTTAGCCTTATCCTCCAAGACCGTCTCCAGGCGGTCATCGGTGGGAACAAGTTGCTTGGCAAGGTCCACCACCGCCTCGGGCGGTGCGCCCTTGTCCGAGGCATACTCCATCGTTCCCTGCACGGGTTGTCCTGCATTGTCCTTGCAACCCGTCATCGTGCCGTACAGCGCAAGCACCACGGCACCCATCATCAGCCATTGATTCATCTGTTTCATTGTTTTCTGGGTATTTAATATGTTATCTCCTGCAAAAGTACCATTATTTTTCCGTTTCTCAAATCCAGCAGCAGCAAATGACAGGTAATCATCCTGTAGGCTTAATTATGTGAAGTGATAAACATCTCAAATGAATAAATGGTATCTTGAAAAGTGCCGATTGGCAGGAATTTTTGTATCTTTGTGGGCCCGAACGGGATAAGACCTTCTTGCAACAGATGCGAAGACGTGTTCAAGTCATATTGCTCTTGTTGGCATGGCTGCTGGCTCTGCCCATTGTTGGCTTTGCCCAGTCACGGGCACAACACAGCAAGTGGTTGAACCTGCCCACGCAGGAACTCATGGACATGGCCGACATGGACTTTGCCAACGGCGGTGCCAAGGACACCGCACTGATGTGCTACACCATTGTCGCCAACCGCTATGAGACCTCCCTGCCGCGGGACCAACAGGTGCACTGCAAGAATGCCAACATGCGCCTGTGGTCGATATACTTCTATGACTACTATGATTATTCCAAGTGCTTTGACTGCCTGACCCGGGCACTTGACATCGCCAACTCGGCTCAGGTCGAGGATGCCAACATCTATCTGGGCTTTGGCTGCATGTACCAGACCATCTCGGAAGAATGTAACGACTATGATCTGGGCACCAAGGCGCTGGAATACTACCAACAGGCCTTGACCGTGGGCCTCAGGACCCACGACGACGAGCACACCGACATGGCGAGCACCGATGTGCTGGCCATGGCGCATGCCCAGGGCGGACTCTCACAAATCGAGGCCACATGGCAGCAGTACCTACAGCAGCCCGAGGAAGGCACAATGTCAATCCTGCGCCGCTACAACGAGATGCTCTACCAAGCCTTAAGCCATGTGGAACAGGGCCGTCTGGACGCTGCCTTGAGTGTGTATGACAACCAGTTGCGGCTCATCGACACCACCCAATATACTCGCCTTGTTTATTTCACCCACATCGAGAAGGCCAAGGTTCATGCCCTGCGTGACGACTACCGCAACGCCATCGCCGCCGTCAGGCAGGCCGAGGATATCGCCACCCGCCTGGAGATGAAGGACTGCAAACTCGAGGTATATGGCCTGTTGTCACAGTATTTCCAGCAAGTGGGCGACCATGACACCCGTGACCAGTACTTTAACCGTTATGTCATGCTCAAGGACACCCTGACCAACTACCGGCAGTTGGCCAGCGTCAACGAGATGGAGTTCAACAACGAGTTGAAGGGTATGGAGCAGGAAATGAACGAGATTAAACTGCACCGCGAGGTGATGAGCATCGTCACCCTGGTCTCGCTGGCCTTCCTGCTGGCCTTGCTGGTGATGCTCTATCTCGTGTACAGGAAGAACCGCGAACTCACTCGTTCCAACCTGTCGCTCTACCAGAAGAACGTCGAGATGCTGCGTGCCGAGGAAGAGGAGCGCCGCATGCGCCGCCAACTGCAGGAGCAAGAAACTCTTGCCGCTGAGCAAGATAGCATCAAAGATACCGATGTCAAGTACAAGAGCAGCCACCTGAGTGAAGACGACAAGCGGCAACTGCTGGCCCGCATCCTGCAGGTGATGGAAAACAATCCCGAGATTTTCACACCCGACTTCTCACTTGAGCGCCTTGCCATGCTCTCGCAGTCGCGCTACAAGTATGTGTCCCAGGTCATCAACGAACACTATGGCCAGAACTTCAACAACTTTCTCAACTCCTACCGCATCAAGGAGGCCTGCAAGCGCATGGGTGATATCGAGCACTATGGCAACTATACCATCGAGGCCATCAGCGAGAGTGTGGGCTTCAAGTCGCGCTCCACATTTGTCACCTCCTTCAAGCGCATCACCGGACTCACCCCCTCGCAATACCAGCAACTGGCACGTGATGAGTCCCGACAATAGCAATTGTTGATACATCCAATGGCCCAAAAACGCCCATAAATGGCGTTTTTTTGTCTAAAATGCCGAAATCTGTACATATCGAAAGCCTTGAGGCTGTGCCCTGAGCCCCAAGAAGTATTATTTTTGCGATGTGTAAAATATCGATGTCCTGGCGAGGTCTTTGGCCCGCCCGGGCAATAATTAATCACCAATAAAAGATTTGGACAATGAGAAGACCAAAAACCTTACTCGCAATGATTGCGCTGGTGGCCATGACGGCCTGGGCAGCGCAAGAGTCGTCCACGACCTACACGCCGGCCCTGACGCCCATGAAACAGGTCGTGAAGACGCAGAAGATGGCCAAGATGCTTCAGCCTCAGAGGCTTTCCTCGAGAAAGAAAGCCCCCAGTGCTGACCAGTTCCAAGGCCTGACAATGTATGTCAACCTTACCAATTCCGACACTTGGGATGGCTACAGCATCGGCTCGGTGCCCTATGGCATCTATTCCTACAACATCGGTTCGTCGGCCGACTTCCAGCCGCTGTCAACCGACCTGCGTTACAACTTCATGGCCAGCGCCATGGGGCGTGACCAACTCGTGGGTGCAAGACCCATGGAGATTTTTGGTACTCTCAATGGAGTGGAGTATGTGGGCTTGAACCGCAATGACTTCAGCGAGTCATGGGCCACCGCGTATGAGGCTGTCGATTATGGCTATATCCCCTCGGTGATGGCCTATGACGTGACCAGCGACATCATCTACTCGGTGCAGTACAACAGCGACCTCACCGGCTTGAACATGGCCCAGTGGAACCCCATCACCCGCATGTTTGAGACCTTTGCTTCCTGGCCCAACAACTTCCAGCCGCTGGCTATGGGTTTCACCCCCAACGGCGAGATGTACTGCGTGGGCAGCGACGGCGACCTTTACCAGATGGACAAGACCACAGGCGACGCCCGCTCGGTAGGCTCGCTGGGTGTTATCCCCCTGCTGTATGTGCAGGGCATGGGCTATGAGCCCCGCAGCGGTTGCTTCCTGTGGATGGCCGTGACCCAGCAGGGTTCGGGACTCTATGCCATCAACCCCTATGATGCCACTACAACGCTTGTTGAGGAACTCATCAACAACGAGCAAGCTCCCACTGTGTTCTTCCAGGACAACCAGGCTCCCGACATGGCCCCCGCTGCCACCAGCGACCTGGCTCTGACCTTTGACGGTGGCTCGACCGACGGCGTGATCACCTTCACCGTGCCTACCACTACCTATGGCGGCACCAACCTGAGCGGCACCGTGCAGATGAGTGTGTGGCTCGACGGCGAACTCATCGCCAACTATGTTACTGTGACTCCCGGCAGCCAGCAGACCTTCAACTGCGAGTTGACCAACGACAACCACTATGTGTATGTGCTGTTCGAGAACGAGGGTGGCTATTCGCCCGTGAACTGCCTGTACACTTTTGCCGGCTATGACACCCCGCTGCCCGTGAGCAACGTCCTCCTCACTATCGAGAACGGCGTGAGCCACCTGACGTGGGATGCTCCCGCCACCGGTGTGAACGGCGGTTACCTGGACAATGTGACCTACTCGGTAGTGCGCATGCCTGGCAGCGTCCTTGTTGCTCAGGGACTGACCGAGTGCGAGTTCAGCGAGACCCTGCCCACCAAGATGGAGCGCTACTACTACATTGTGACCCCCTACAACGGCGACGGCAAGCGCGGTGACGAGGCCCTGTCCAATGCCCTGCTGTCGGGTGAGTCCTTCATTCCCCCTTACTTTGACGACTTCAGCGACGTAACCTTGCGTGACCTGTGGACGGTTGTCAATGCCAACAATGACGCCAGCCAGTGGGGTTCGGTTTACACCTGGTCGTTCAACGACTACAATGGCTGCTGGGGCATCTACACTGGTCCCTACAACATGGGTGAGGACCAGGATGGTGCCGACGACTATCTGATTTCTCCGGGTATCTATATCGAGCAGGGCATCACCTACGCCATGATCGTGAACATGCGCAACACCTATGCCAACTACAAGGAGCGCGTGAGCCTGATGGTTGGCACCGACCCCAACGATGTGTCCACCTTCACCGCTCTTGACACTAACGAGGCCTATGACGTGAACGGCACGCTCGCCGACTGGGAGGTTGACTTCCAGATGCCCGAGACCGGCACCTACTACTTTGCTGTGCGCATCTTCACCAAGCGTGAGGATAATGCATCGGGCGTCTTTGTTTACTCGATGGCTGTGAACCGCCTGGGCCGCAACAACGCTCCTGCCGAGGTCAACGACCTCACCATCACTCCTGATGAGGCTGGCGAGATGGTTGCCGACGTGACCTTCACCGTTCCCACCACCCAACTCGACGGCGAGCCCCTGACCGGCGAGTTGACCGCCAACATCTACCGCGATGGCCTGGAGCCCGCAGTGGCCCAGTTCCCCGTTGAGGCCGGCAGCAGCGCATCCTGGACCGACAACACCGTCGAGGGCGTGGCTGTACACACCTACACCGTGAGCATCACCAACGAGGCTGGCGAGGGCAAGCGCGTGAGTGCCGAGGCCTTCATCGGCGTTTATACCGCCCCCTACACCAACACGTTTGACACCGAGGCCGACACCCGCGACTTCATCACCGTCAACGACTCGTCGATCTACAGCGGCAACGAGTATCGCTGGATCTGGTACTCCTACAACCAGAACCTGGCCCTGGGCGGCTATGGCTACTTTGTTCAGCACCCTGTCGAGAACATCTGGCTCTACATGCCCGCCATCAAGTTGGAGAAGGACATGGTCTACACCTACGCCTTCAACTGGACGTACAGCAACTACAACCAGTCATGCCCGGGCTATGCCGGCATCGGCATGGCTACCGACCCTGATGCCCAGACCATCTATCCCGACCAGTTGCCCTTCACCAACTATGGCGAGAAGGTGCCCATCGAGAATGAGGTGATTGCCACCGAGACCGGCAAGTACTATCCCTCGATCCTCATCGTGGCCGACCAGATGAGCAGTTACATCAGCCCGAGCATCGACGACATCAGCATCACGCTCGTGGGCTCGGCATTTGCCCCCTACAGCGTCGAGAACCTCGTTGTCGAGCACGACATGACGGGCCTGCTGAAGGTCAACTTCGCCTTCAACGCCCCCGCTGTCGACTATGCCCAGCGTCCCCTCGAGGGCCCGATGACCGTCTACATCTACCGTGCCGGTTCGGCCATCCCCTTGATGACCTTCGAGAACGTGGAACCTGGCCAGGCTATCGAGTGGGTTGACGAGCAGCCCCTGCACGGCAACAACTCCTACATCATCGTGGCCGAGAATGAGCATGGCCGCGGCAAGGTGAGCACCGCCGACGTGTTTGCCGGCGTTGACGTGCCCATGGCTGTCGAGAACTTCTGGATTGCCGGTAACGAGGACAACCAGATGGCCGTCCTCACCTGGGACGCTCCCTCAGGCGCTGTGAATGGCGGCGTGATTGACGGTTCGCTGCAGTACACCATCATCGAGTACTTCCCCGACGGCACCACTCCCGAGGAGCAGATGGTCATCATCGGCACTACCACCGAGACCTTCTTCGTCGTCGACCGCGAGCCCACCAGCGAGATGGAGATCCACTACTATGCAGTGATTCCCTCGACCTCGGCAGGCGTGGGTCAGGCCGTGATCGACGAGATTATCCTCGGTCAGTTGAAGCCTGTTCCCTTCACCGAGTCGTTCACCGATGGCATCCTGTCCACCAGCGGTTGGGTAGGCGATGCTGACGTGGCCAACTATGGCACCGTGTGGTACATCCTGGCCGATGACAGCGAGCAGACCTCGCAGGACGGCGACAACGGCTTTGCCATGTGCTACAACGGCAACTACTACAGCAGTTATCACTGGGCAGACCTCATCTCGCCCAAGGTGCAGATTGAGCCCGATAAGGAGTATACCCTCTCGTTCTGGGTTTACATGGGATATCCCTCTTCATCGGCCATCCTGCCCACCCTGGTAGTGTCGCAGAGCATCAACGACCAGCCCTACGAAGAACTCATCACCATCGATGTCACCCAGGGTGACGGCGAGTGGGTACGCTATGAGATGCCGTTGACCGGAACTGACGGGGCCAACTACGCCAAGGTGAACTTCCGCGGCTACATGAGCACCATGAGCGAGCGCATCTGGCTTGACAATGTGCAGATTACCAGCGTGGACAAGCCCAGCAGCGTGGACGAGATTACCGCCAAGCAGCAGATCCTGGCCGTCAATGGCGGCATCAGTTTCGAGGGCTGTGAGGGCCAGCAGGTGCGCGTCTACAGCGTTGATGGCCGCCAGGTTCAGTCCTTCGTGGCCGACGGCAACCGCACCATCAGCGTGGCTCCCGGCATCTACATCGTCACCGTGGGCAAGCAGGCTTGCAAGATCAGCGTCCGCTAATCCACCGCCTGCCACCACAATACCTAACACAAGCGAGCCGGCTGGCACGCTCGCTTGTGTTCTTTTCCCTAGAGTTCTAGACTATCTAGATAATCTAGATGATTTAGACTGCTTTGTTAGTGCAGGGCGGCAGCCTCGATGGCGGCGTTGAGGTCAGGACCATTGTAGGTGACCATGCCGGTGCTGTCGGTGACTGCAAACCAGGGCATGGTGGTCACGCCCAGCAGTTGGATGCCTTGCTCAAGGGGGCCGCCAGGTGCCCAGTAATGTTTCCATGCCTTGGGGTCATCCTTGACGGTGAAGTGCCAGCGCAAGGTGTCGGCCTCGGCCAGGACATCGATAACCTGGAATTTGCTGGCATTCTCCTCGCCCACCTCTCGCAGGGCGCGCAAGGCGGTCATGCGGTCGTTCTGGGGACTGGTCCACAGCGAGATGAGCGTCACCTTGTCGGTGAGCGTGACTTCCTCGAAGTCCCCACCGGGTTTAGCCAGGGTGAGTGTCATCAGTCGGGGCAGGTTATCGCCCTTGCGGTTCACAGGATTGTTCATGAGGTATCTTGTCAGCGACTCGGGGCGAGCCTTGGCCTGGATGCCCTGCAGCATTTTGTTCACTTTATCGGCATTGCTGTGATCACTATAGTCTACCATAAGCAGGACGGTGGACAGCATGTCGGCCGGGTGCTCGCGCACATACTTCTCGATGGCTGCATCCAGTCGTGAGGGGTTGGGATCGGTATAGAAGGCCTGGTGCTCGTCGCGGAAGAGTTGCCAGTCCTCGTTCAACTTGTTGCCCTTGACCTTGATGCTCATGGCCTGGGTGACATTACCCTTCATCTTGAGGTGGTCGCCGTTAGCGGCCACGACTGTCACCAGCGGCTCGCCCTGGGGGCTGAAGAAGTTCACCATCACCGGCAAGGCCGACTGCCCCTTGAAGGAGAAGTGCCCCTTCTTGTCCACGTCGGTCCACTCATCGACGATGCCCGAGTCTCCCTCAAACACCACCCTCACCACGGCACTCTCGACGCCAGCCAGCGTGCCGTCGATCTTGAAACTCTCCCCGCTGTCACACGAGGTGAGCACGGTGGCCATCGTCACCACCACGAATATCAGGATTTGCCTAATTCCCATTCTCTTTTATTTCTTTTATCTTTTATCTTTTATCTCTCTCCAGTCGTTGTTCTCCTTGATGAGCGCCACCAATCGCTCGATGGCATCCGCCTCGGGGATGTTCATCTCGACGCACTGCTTGCCCTTGTACAGGCTGATGCGCCCTGCCGCGGCGCCCACATAGCCATAGTCGGCGTCGGCCATCTCGCCGGGGCCGTTGACGATGCATCCCATCACGCCTATCTTGAGGTGCGTCAGGTGGGCCGTTGCCTGCTGCACGCGCTGCACGGTGGTCTGCAGGTCAAACATCGTGCGCCCGCAGCCGGGGCAAGAGATGAATTCGGTCTTGCTGATGCGCTGGCGCGCTGCCTGCAGGATGGCAAAGGCGTAGCGAACCACCTCGGCAGCGCTGTGGCTGTTGGGTGCCTCAAGCCAGATGCCGTCGACCCTGCCATTGAGCAACACGGCACCCAGGTCGGCTCCCGCCTTGACTTGCAGCCACTCATTGGAGCTGTCGCTATAGGTGTTGCGCACAATAACGGGGCAGTTGATGCCAGCCCGGTCAAGGGCTTGGATGAGCGCCTGCTGTCCCCCGGGGATGTTGATGCCCACAGGGGTGATCACCAGCACGGTGTCCTGACGACCGCGCAGGAATTCCAGGCGCGACACCGGCGTGGAAGCCGGCAATTGCAGGAAACGCAGGGTCGCGTTGTCGGGGCACTGCTCCCACTCGCCCAGGGTGAGCAGGGGAAAAGCATTGCGCTCACCGCTCCAGCGGTTGAGCGGCACCAGGTAGCGATGCATGCCGCCAATCATGCCGTCGGCGCTATAGTAGAAGTCGGGCTGCATGTCTGCCTCGCTGATTTCATCAGGTCGATAGGAAGCGATAACCACAGGCTGGCAGTTGCCGCCAATGCAGTCACTCACTGTCACTGTCTTGCGGCGCTCAGGGCACAAGGGGTCATAACCCTCGGCATACTCGCCCTGGATGGTCTCATGGCCCTCGCGTGCGGCGATGTAATCCTTTAGTTTGCGTGCGACAGGCACCTCGAGTTCAGGATCCTCGCTCAACGACACGCGGATGGTGTCTCCCAGCCCCTCGGCCATGAGGGTGCCGATGCCCACGGCGCTCTTGACGCGTCCATCCTCGCCAAAGCCCGCCTCGGTGACGCCCAGGTGAAGCGGGAAGTGCATGTCCTCACGGTCCATGGCATCCACCAGGCGACGCACCGCCTCGACCATGACGACGACGTTAGAGGCCTTCATCGAGATGACCACCTCAAGGAAATTCTCCTTGACAAACACCCGCAGGAACTCCATCACGCTCTCGACCATGCCCGCCGCCGTGTTGCCATAGCGGCTCATGATGCGGTCGCTCAGCGAGCCGTGGTTCACGCCCAGGCGCACTGCCGTGTGGTGCTTGCGGCACTCGGCGATGAAGGGGAGCAGGGCCTCGTGGATGCGATCCAGTTCGGCCTTATACTCCTCGTCAGTATAATCCACCTGTTTGAAAGTGCGAGCCGGATCCACAAAATTCCCCGGGTTGATGCGCACGCCCTCACACACACCTGCAGCTGCCAGTGCTGCTTGAGGATTGAAGTGGATGTCGGCGATGAGCGGGATGTTGCACCCCTGGGCACGCAGCACGCGAGACACCTCGCCGATACTGTGAGCCTGCTTGACCCCCTGGGCCGTGAGGCGCACATAGTCGGCTCCGGCATAGGAGATGCGCTGGCACTGCGCAGCGCTGGCCTCGATATCATCGGTAGGGGTATTGGTCATCGACTGAACGCGCACGGGCCAGTCGCTGCCCATGGCGATGCCGCCCACGTTGACGCTCAGCGTGTGGCGACGACGGTAGTTGAATGTATTGTTCATCGGTTATGCTTTAGACTTCTTTATCCAAATAATCTCATGGTCATGGACACGCACAGGAACCCCACCACAGCACCAGCAATCACCTGCCACAGGTTGTGACGCTTGAGCGCTAAGCGAGCCGACCCCAGCATGCCAGCAACAATGATGGCGATGCACAAGAGCAACAACAGGTCAAACGCACTCAGACCCTGCACGTGTATCTGATAGATGAGTGCCACGACACCGCCGATGCCGGCCATGTGGGCACTGATTTGCCACTTGAGGTTGATGAGCGCCATCAGGAGCACCGTCACTGCCGAGCCCACCATGAACATCACGAACCACTGGGGCGAATGGCAGTAATACAGGTAATAGGCCGCCACGCCATGGCACAATGCCGTGAACAGGTAGGGCAACAGACGCTCCTCGCGCACGTCGACATGCAGGTTCTTGACCATGCCGAAGTGACGTAGCACACTCAGGAATATCAAGGGCAGGATGCATGTGATGCCCATGCACACGAGCAGCACCGCCACACGTGTGCCATAGGGCAGCAGGCACAGCACCGAAGCCCACATGACGATGAACACGCCATAGGTGGGCATCATCAGCGGAGTCAGCACCATCGAGAGGAAGTGCGACACGTCCGCAATCAATTTATTGGTTGTATGTTTACTGATTGACATGGTCAATAATCTGTGTATTAACGGATTTCTCCTCCTTAGTTAACGCGACATGCGGCGGCGGATGGTGCTGCTCTCGATGCCCAGGGCCTTGCGGTACTTGGCCACGGTGCGGCGCTCCAGCTGGTAACCCATCTCCTTGAGGCGGTCGCACAGGGCGTCGTCGCTCAGCGGGTGGGCCTTGTCCTCTTCCTCGACGAGGCGCTTGAGGTCGTCATACACCTCATGGCGTGATGCCCCGTTAATGTCCTCGCTGAAGAAGGACTTCAGGCTCTTGATGCCCCACGGCAACTGCACATACTTGTTGTTCACCGCACGCGAGACGACCGACACGTCCTTGCCGATCATGTCGGCAATCTGCTGCTGCCCCAGGGGCTTGAGGTCGCGCTCGTCGCCACTCATGAAGTATTCACGCTGGCACTTGACGATGGCGCTCATGGTGTTGAACAGGGTTTCCTGGCGCTGCTTGATGACCTCAATGAACATCGCGGCGCTCTGGTAGGTGCTCTGGATCAGTTTTTTCTCCTTGTTCTCCTTGACGGTGAGGTCGGTGGCTGTCTTGTAGCGCTCGTTCATCAGGGCGTAACTCTCGCTGATCTGCAGCGCGGGGATGTTGTTGCGCAGGGTCACCGTCAAGCGGCCAGATTCCTCATCAAGTTCAACATCAAAGTCGGGGGTCACCTGCTGGGTGATGTAGGAGCGTGTGCTATAGGCATTGCCGGGATAGGGGTTGAGCCCACGCCTGATCTGGCGCTTGAAGACGTCCTCCAGCCGCTCGACGGGAACACCCATCTTGCGCGATAGCGCTTCAAACCGCATGGCCACCAACTCGTCGAAGTATTTCTCCACCATCTGGATGGCGATGTGCACATCCTCACTCGCGGGCTTGCGGCGCAACTGCAGCAGCATGCACTCCTGCAGGCCTCGGGCGGCGATGCCCGGCGGGTCCAGCGTCTGGATGACCGTCAACATCTTCTCGACCTGTGGCGCGTCCACGTTGTAACACCCATCCTGGAAGGCCAGGTCGTCGGCAATCTCGGTGACGCTGCGGCGCAGGTATCCGTCATCCTCCAGGTTGCCCACAATGGCACGTGCAATGATCTGTTGAGTCTCGTCAAGATTGAGTTCACCGATTTGCTCGGCCAGGTATTCCTGCAGCGTCTTCTCGCTCACAGCGGTCGGTGCGTAGTACTCATCGTCACGGCTGCGGTTGTTGGCAAAGTAGCGGTACCACGCCGCCGTATCATCGTCACCGTCGGTGTTGACATCGCTGGCCGATGACGAGTCGGTACCTTTTTCCTTGTCCGCGCGGTGGTCGGGCGTGCTTGTGTCATATTCACTGCCCGCATCATCGTCAGACTTTTTCTCGAGCGCCTGGATTTCACTCACCTTGTTGTCGATGAATTCGCTCATTTCGGCATCGTTCTTCTCCAGCACCAGACCCAGCAGTTTCTGCTGTTCCAGTGCCATGCGCTGCGTCTGTTTCTGTTCCAGTGTGAGTCCCTGTTTTGCCATTGTCGTTAGAGGTTTTGTCTTTAACCCACAAAGATACAACAAAACTTGAGCACGCCAGCCACAAAAAACCATAAAAGTTATTACACCCCCATCATTACAATGGATTTCACAATGGATTTTTACCGCAATCCACACGAGCCTTGCACCCTGGCAGGGGCGATTATCCATGAATTATGATCAAATATATTTTGTGTATATAAAATATATTATATACCTTTGCGGCAGATTATAAGAAAGCACAAGATATGGAAACAATCGTTAAACGCAAAAATATTGACCTGCCTGTGGAGGTGTTGCAGAAACTCTCGCTAATGGCTGTGGCCCAGGGCCGCAGTTTGAAGGCTTATATCGAACAGATTCTCATTGCCAAGGCCAACAGTATCTCGGTAGAGGTGAGGGAGAACCCTTCTCCCTCGGGTGATAAGTGGTTCGACAATGGCGAGAATATGGATTCTGTGCAACGTGGCATCCAGGAGATGGAAAACGGGCAGGGAAAGGCCTATACGATGGATGAAATACGCAAGCGCCTGGGTGTATGAGGTACACGCTTATCCTCACACCCGAGGCCGAGCGCCATCTTGACGAGTGGCGCAAATCGGGGCAAAAGAAGACCTTGCTGAAGATTGCCTCCCTGCTTGAGGAATTGTGTGAACACCCCACAACGGGAACAGGTAAAGCCGAGCAATTGCGTGGGGACCTTGAAGGGTGTTGGAGTCGCAGAATCAACAAGGGTGCTCGCCTGATTTACAAAATCAATGAAGACATTATCACCGTTATTGTGATCTCCCTTAAAGGGCATTACAGCGACAAGTGAGACAGACACTCTTGTCGGTAACCTATTATCTGCTATTAGGAGGTGCGAAAAGCCTTTTACCGCAATCCACACGAGCCTCACAAAACTTAAGGTTCCAGCACGCCGCGCTTGAGGTAGCCGCTGTAGAGGAGGGTCTGGATGAGGCCGCGCAGGGCGAGGAAACTCAGGTAGGCAATCCACAGGCGGTTGTTGCCCCACTCGGCGGGGGTGATCCAGTAGATGATGAAAAACAGGGTCCAAGCGATGCTGGCCGAGATGAGCATGCCCATCGAGCGCGTGAGGCTGATGAACACACCGTCCCAGACGAAGGCGGCCATGCCTGCCACCGGAATCAATGCGCACCACAGCCGGTAGTCCATCGCGGCATCGATGACGGCCTGCTGGTCGGTGAGTAGCCAAAAGGCCACCCGAGGGAAGGAATAAATCAAGGTAAACACGGCTGCCACTCCCGCTCCCCACAAGAACAGGAGCCTGATGCAACGGCGCATGCGCTCCATGTCGCCCATGCCGTAGTACTTGCCCACAACGGCCTCGCCAGCAAAGGCGATGCCGTCCATGAAGTGGCTGTAGAGGGTGAAAAGTTGCAGAATCAGGGCATTGACGGCGAGGATGAGGTCGCCGCTGCGGGCCCCGATGGAGACGAAGGCCAGACTCACGGTCATCAGCAGGAAACTGCGTACAAAGATGTCACGGCTCACCTTGAAGTAGCGGCCCGCGCCATTGAAGCGCCACACGTGCCGCCAGTCGACCATCGCGGCAAGGCGCGGGAACTTGCGACGCACCGTCACGGCGGCATAGGCCAGTCCCAACCACTCGCCAGCCAGCGTGCCCACGGCGATGCCAACGAAACCCATCCTGAACAGGTAGACGCAGATGAGGCTTGCACCGATGTTGAACACGTTGGTCATGATGGAAATCCACATCGCGCTTTGTGAGTCCTGCATGCCCAGCAGCCAACCCTTGAAGGCCATCATCACCAGCACGGGAGGCACTCCCCACACACAGATGGTGAAATAGGTGACGGCCAGCGCGGTGACCTCGGGTGAGGGGCCGATGATCCACAGCAGCAACAGCCTGATGGGCCACTGCAGCACGATGATAAGGGCTGAGATAACGACGGCCAGCGCGGTAGACTCGCCCAGCAATTTTGCCGACTCCTTGAGGTCACCACTGCCAAAAGCCTGGGCCGTCATGCCCGATGTGCTCATGCGCAGGAACCCGAAGTTCCAGTACACCAGATTGAACATCATCGCGCCCACGGCCACGGCGCCAATGAACACCTTGTCACCCAGGTGCCCCGCGATGGCCGTGTCCACCAGGCCCAACAGCGGCACGGTGATGTTGGCGACAATTGCCGGCAGCGCTATTTTCAGGATTTCCCGATTCATGGCAGTGTTATAAAGGAAAACAATAAGTACAATAAATACAAATTATTGGAAATCAACAGATTGTATTTGTTGTATTTATTGTTTTCCTTTTATTCCTGTTGTCGTTGTAAATCGATGATTTAGAATGGCTTTTCGTCGGTGCCGGTGAAGGACTGGAACAGGCTGTTGGCCAGGCTTGACGCACCGATGCGGAAGTAGCGGTTGTCCAGCCACTTGTCGCCCAGGACCTCCTTGACAATGGTGTAGTACTTGATGGCATCCTCGGTGGTGCGGATGCCGCCCGATGCCTTGAAGCCCACCATGCGGCCATGCTGCACGAAGTATTCCTTGATGCACTGGCACATCACATAGGCGGCCTCGAGCGACGCGCCGGGATAGATCTTGCCCGTCGAGGTTTTGATGAAGTCGCAGCCCGAGTACATCGACAGGATGCTGGCGCGGCGGATGGCCTCGGCCGTCTTCAACAGGCCGGTCTCAAGAATGACCTTGAGGGGACGGTCGCCAACGACCTGCTTGATCTCAGCGATTTCATCGCACAACTCCTCATAGGCCTCGTCGCGGAAGTAGCCCACGTTCAACACGATGTCCACCTCGTCGGCACCATCGGCGACGGCAAGGGCAGTCTCGGCGATCTTGGTCTCGATGTGGGCCTGGCTGGCGGGGAAACTGGCGCTGCACACTGCCACGTCCACGCCGCTCACCTCAAGCGTGCCGCGCACGACGGCGGCAAAGTTGCTGTAGACGCAGATGGCGGCCACATTCTTGTACTGCGGGTAGTTGTTGTCAAAGTCGTTCACCTTCTGTACAAACTGGGCCACGCTGCGCTCGCTGTCGTCGGTGGCCAGGGTGGTCAGGTCCACGCAGTTGAGCAGGAACTGCTGCACCTCGGGGGTGTTGTTCTCGGCGGCATGCTTGCCGATGATTTCCTGTACGGCGGCAGTGATGGCGGCATCGTCGGTGGTGACGGTGCTCTGGTTGATGGCGGTCATGTACTTGTCCATGGGCTTGTGGTCATGGTCGTGATGCTCGCAGCCACAGCCGCAGTGTTCGTGTTCGTGATTGCTCATAATTAGTTGATATGTTATTAGTTACTGATTCAATTTCTCATTATTCAAATGGCGATGGCAATCGCGCTGCGTCTTCTTGGCGAAGTTGCGTTCCAAGGCGGCATCCAGGTCAATGCCAGTCTGGTTGGCCAGGCACATCACCACCCACAGCACGTCGGCCAACTCGTCGGCCAGGTCCAGGTCGTCGCCGGGCTTGCTCGACTGGTCGCCGTAGCGCCGAGCGATGACGCGTGCCACCTCGCCCACCTCCTCGGTGAGCACGGCCATATTAGTGAGTTCGCTGAAGTAGCGCACCCCATACTGCTTGATCCATGCGTCAACACGCTCTTGTGCTTCTTGTATCGTCATCGTGCCCACAAAGGTAGTAAAAAGTCTTCAGTTCACAGACCTGTCTCGTGCGATTTTAATCATCGTCGAGGTGCAGCAGCCAGTTGATGCCCTTGGCGACCCGCAGGGGTGGGTTCTTGAAGTGGTTCCCAGGATTGAGTTCAAACGTGGCCCTGACACCGCGCTCGGACAGCAAGTCGGCCAGCAGGCGCGTGTTCTCGCCCACCGTCTGCAGCACGGCGTTGCGCGAGGTGCTCTCCTTGTCGCCCACCGACAGGTAAACCCCGTCCACCGATGCATCCAACTCATGCGCTCGGGCATATTCCAGCCAACCGGGGTACCACATCGACCCCGAGGCCGACAGGATGCGACAGAACAAGCCGGTGTGGGTTGCGGCCCACACGGCAAACAGGCCCGCCAGCGAGTAGCCCGCCAGCATGCGCCACGTGGGAGTGGCAGCGAGCAGGTCCTCGACCTGGGGTACCACCTCGCCCGTGAGCACGGGTAACCACTGGCTGGCTTCGCCCGCGAAGTTGTCGTCCTTGGAAACGACGGTCTCGACGGGCCACGGTGACAGTTCCTGGTTCCAGCGCAAGCCGCTGATGGTCACAAGGTTGAACCCGTTGCAGCCCAACTGGGTACAGGCATCCATCAGCAACTGTCCATTCTCGTGGTAGTCAATAGAATAGATCAATGGTGCACTGTCCTCAACCAGTTTATAAAGGCACACCCTGCGGTGACCGAATTGTAATTCGTGCATATCCATAGTGGCAAAGTTACGAAATAATCGTTACCTTTGCAGCGAGAAGAAATGTTTTTTTCGCATTTGTGCACAACAATATGCTAACCTAATAATGGAGAAAATGATGATGAAACAGACGATGCCTATTGACGGAAAGTTTGAGTTGATGACGTTACCCTATGCCCCCGACGCGCTGGAGCCAGTCATCAGTGCCGAGACGCTTGGTTTTCACCACGGTAAGCACCTGAATGCCTATGTGACCAACCTGAATACCTTGCTGCCAGGCAGCGGCCTGGAGGGTAAACCCCTTGAGGACGTTGTGCTTAATGCCCAAGGCGGCATGCTCAACAATGCGGGACAAATCCTGAACCACAACCTGTATTTCTCACAGTTCGCGGCTCCCCATGCCGACAATGCCCCCTCGGGGCGTCTGGCACAGGCCATCGACAAGGAATTCGGCTCGTTTGAGGGTTTTAAGGAAGCGTTTGCCAAGGCCGGCGCCACGCTTTTCGGCTCGGGATGGGTGTGGCTCAGTGCCGATGCCGACGGTCACCTGGTGATTACCCAGGAGGCTAACGCCGCCAACCCCATCCAGCGCGGCCTGCGTCCGCTGCTGACGATGGACGTGTGGGAGCATGCCTACTATCTCGACTACCAGAACCGCCGTCCCGACCACCTTGCCGCCCTGTGGCAAATCGTCGACTGGGACGTGGTGGCAGCGCGCTACGAGCAATGAGACGTGCGGCAACAGTCCTGCTGGCTCTGCTGTGCCTCGCCGGGACCGTCCACGGCAAGGACAAGGTGAACCATGAGTGGCAACGGGCCGTGCTGGCCGCCATCGACTCGTTTCCCGAGCGGGGCGGCTACTACACCGGTGGCAAGCCCAACGCGCTGTTTGCCAAGACGACCTGGCAGGGTCTGCATGATGCTTACCAAATGACCTCCCGCGACGAGCGTCCGACATTTGACGCGACGCTGGCACAGCCGTCGTTCTGCTCGAGCGCGACCTACTCGGTCATCATCAAGGCCTTGCTGTTGTGGGACACCAGGCACAAGATAGGGCGTGAGGCATGGATCAACATGAAACCCCGCGTGGGCATCGCCGATGAACTCAACCCCGACGGGCTGGGCCAGGACGACGGTGTGGGCTTCTGGGGGCGTGCCAATGCCAACGGCCCGGGCCTGGGCGTGCTGGTGCGAGAACTGGGTGCCGGATACAGTTTCACGGCCTATCGCGGTGCCAAGAGCGAGCGCAACCGCGAGACGCCCGACGAGCGTTACCTCACCGACGAGGAGTGGTGCCGCCAGGACATCTGGCAACGCGCCGTGCCTGGAGACCTGATGAAAATCTTCTGGAACCGCAACGAGAGCCGCGGCAGCGACAGCGGAGCCATCATCGGCTGCAACGATGACAAGACTGCCGACCAGGAGGCAGGCCACAGCGTCATCTACATGGGTTGTGAGGGCGACACCGTCACCTACTGGTCGTCGAACGGGCCCGGCAAGCATCCTGAACTGATGGGTTATAGCATGGGCCGTTGCCACAAGCGCGACATCCAGCGCGTGGTGTTCACGCGCATCACGCATCCCGCGCGCTTCAATAACGCCCGCAAGATGTCACCCACCGATGTCAATGCCTACCTGAGCGACCTGAACGGCAAGCGGCACAGCACCACTGCCGAGATGCTGCGCCACTTGGGTATCAAATGATATACAAAAAAACGCTGGTTACTGGGTGAGGCCCGACACATCCACCCTGCCGCTACCGGCAATGGAGTCCTTGTGGGAGCCCACCTTGCCGCGCAGGGTCACGTTGCCTGAGCCAGCGATGGAGTTCTTGACCAGATCCACGTTCATGTTGTTGAACGTCAAGTCGCCCGAGCCGGCAATCGAGTTGCTCAGGGTCGTGCAGGTCAAGCCCTCAAACTCGATGTCGCCCGAACCAGCCACCGAGGTCTTTACCGTATTGGCCTGGGTGGGACCGACGATCACGTCGCCCGAGCCTGCGATGCTGATTTTCATGTCGTGGCAGGTCAACTGGGAGATGGCTATGTCACCCGAGCCAGCGAGACTGATGTTCAGATCGGCGACTTCCAGGGCCTTGGGGACGACGATGTCGCCCGAGCCAGCGAGGTTGATGTCCTTGATCATGGGGGCCGTGACAAACACCTTCACCCCGTCAAAAGTCTTGCCGGACTCATTCTTGCGCTGGTCGATGTAGAGACCCTCATCCTTGACATAGATGGTCATCTTCTCGAGTTGTTCGGCAGTGGCCTCGACACGCACGCTGTGGCCCTCGCCCTGCTCCAGGACGATATCAAAGGGGCCCTCCAGGTTCACCTTGGCAAAAGGCTGCATCTGAGTCACCTCGTTCACCTGAGTGACCTGTGTGGGAGTGTTGTTGACATGACCTTTTCCCAGCGACCACTCGCCGTCGCCCACCTTCACACGCAGGCATGACGCCATCGTCACGCACACCAGAGCCACCAGGCTCATCATGAATAATTTCTTCATCGTTTTCTTGATTTTAGAGTGTTATTGAATGTTCTTCTGTTATATAGACGCACGAGAGGGGCAAAAAGTTTCATAAATTCCAAAAAAAAAATCAAATGATTGAGAATTTAGAAAATTTCACTACCTTTGTGATGTTGCATGACAACCACATTTCTTGAGGTAAAAAAGATGAAGACAAATTTGAAGACCAATATCAAGTCGGCTCAGGTGTCAAAGCGGTATTACCACCCTGAGAACGAAATCGAGTTCGCGTCACTCACGCGATATGAAAAAATCCACACCATCGTCAACGAGACTGCCGATGACGGGGCGCATGCCGCGGCTCTCGAGGTGGCTCAGGTCATCACCCAGTGCGTCGAGAGCAAGGGCCAGTGCGTCATGGCCCTGGGTGCGGGACGTTACGTGCTCAAGGTCTATGACGAGCTGGTGAAGCTCTATTTTGCCGACAAGGTGAGCTTTGCCGGCGCGGTGGCCTTTGACCTCAACGAGCTGGTGAAGGAGGGCGAGGACACCCCCATCCTGCACAGTCACATCCATGAGCACCTGTACTCCAAGGTCGATATTGAGCCCAATCACATCCATCAGTTCCCCTCGACCGACTCCATCGAGGACGCGCACAGCCTGTGCAAGGCCTATGAGCGCAGCATCATCGATGCCGGCGGCCTGGACCTGGTGCTGTGTGACCTGAACAACGACGGGTCGGTGGCATGCAACGAACCGGGGTCGGCGCGCACCAGTTCGTGCCGCCTGATGCTCCTGGGAGACGAGACACGCACCCGCGTGTCCGAGGCCTTCCAGACCGACATTGCTCCCAAGATGGCTGTCACGCTGGGCATAGGCAACATCCTAAATGCCGACAAGGTCATCTGTGTGGCATGGGAGGAGTCGGCCGTGTCGCTGTTCAACACCATCGAGGGCAAGATGAGCGACCTGGTGCCCGCCTCGTTCCTGCAGGTGCACAACGATGCCAAACTGTTTGTCGACCTGGATGCCGCATCGCGGCTGACGCGCATCAGCTACCCGTGGAAGGTGACCTCCTGTGAGTGGAACGACCACCTCATCAGGCGTGCCATCGTGTGGCTGTGCGGCCAGACGGGCAAGCCTATCCTGAAGCTCACCAACAAGGACTATAACGACTATGGACTGAGCGAGCTGGTGGCTCTGTATGGCTCGGCCTACAACGTCAACATCAGGATCTTCAACGACCTGCAGCACACCATCACTGGGTGGCCCGGCGGCAAGCCCAATGCCGACGACACCTACCGTCCCGAGCGTGCTGTCCCCTACCCCAAGCGTGTGCTCATCTTCAGCCCCCACCCCGACGACGCCGTCGTGTCGATGGGCGGCACCATCCGCCGGCTGGTGCAGCAGGGCCACGACGTGTATGTCGCCTTCCAGACCAACGGCGACGTGGCGGTGAGCGACGAGGACCTGATGCGCAGCGTGATACTGTCTGACCGTGTAATGCATCACTTTGGCATCACCCAGGGGCGCCAGTTTGTCGACATGGTGATGGGGCGCTTGGCCGACAGGACCCCCTTTGGCGGCGAGGATGGTGACGTGCGCTTCTTCAAGGGCGCCATCATGCTCAGCGAAGCCTACATGGCCTGCCGTCACCTGCGCGTGCCCCGTAGGAACCTGCGCGACCTCTCGCTGCCGTTCTACACCGACGACCCCATCGGCCAAGGCCGTCTCACCGATGCCGATGTCACCGTCATCGAGCGCCTGATCAGGGACATCGAGCCACAGATGATCTTCTTTGACAACGACCTGGTAGACCCCAACAACACGCACGTGCGCGCCACGGGAGCCGTCATCCACGCCATCGACAAGGTCAAGGATGAGCCCTTCATGCAGGACTGCCGCGTGTGGATGTACCGCGGCCAGTGGGGTCAGTGGGATGTGGACCACGTGCAGATGGCCGTGCCCATGAGCCCCGAGGAGTTCAGCGACAAGCGCGACGCCATCCTCATGTTCCATTCCCAAATCCACGACGCCCCCTTCCGCTCCTGTGCCGACGGCAAACTGCCGTGGCAGCGCTCCATCGAGCGCAACCGCGACCTGGCCGAGCGCTATGCCCAACTGGGACTGGCGACCTACGAAGCCATCGAGGCCTTTGTCCAATATCGTCCCTAAAAGGGTGCAAATCCGCCATGAATATTCATTTTTACCCCCTTTTATGGTGACACAACCAGGAATTATTGCTACCTTTGCAGCTTGAATGGCTATCATGCTTGAACATATCCAAGAACAACTGCGGCCCGAGTTAGAGAAACTCGACCAGATTATCGCATCCACGTTGACGAGCGACAGCGCGTTGACCAACAGCATCGTGACCAATTACCTCAAGAACAAGGGCAAGATGCTGCGACCCATCGTCACACTGTTGAGCGCCAAGTTCTTTGGCGGCATCAACGACAAGGCGCTGCAAGGCGCCGCCGCCCTCGAGATGCTGCACAATGCCTCGCTCATCCACGACGACGTCATCGACCAGGCGCGTGAGCGCCGCGGCGTGCCCACCATCAACAACGTGTGGAGCAACCATGTGGCCGTGCTCGTGGGCGACTTCTTTGTCACCGGAGCGCTGCGCTGCGGTGTGGCCACCGGCGACGGACGCATCCTGAGCGCCCTGGCCGACATGGGCCGTGACCTGTCGCTGGGCGAGATTGACCAGGTGGACATCGCCCGCAACCACAACATCGACGAGGACACCTACATGAGCATCATCCGCGCCAAGACGGCATCGCTGTTTGAGTGCTGCGCCCAGGTGGGTGGATATGCCAACGACGCGCCGCAGACGGCCATCGACGAGTTGCGCCGCTATGCGCGCCTGCTGGGCATCTGCTTCCAAATCAAGGACGACACCTTTGACTACTACAACGACCCCATCATCGGCAAGCCCACGGGCAACGACCTGCGCGAGGGCAAGGTGACGCTGCCGCTCATCTATGCCCTGAACCGCACCGACCTGCCCGAGCACGACGAGATGCTCGCCCTGGTGAACAAGGAGGAGCCGACAGGCGACGACATCGACCGCCTCATCGAGTTCGCCAAGAGCGCCGGCGGCATCGAGTATGCCTATGAGACGATGTCGCGCCTGCGCGACGAGGCCAACGACGTGCTGTCGCCCTTCTCCCCCGACGTGACCGTTGACCTGCTGCGCGAGATCTTTGACTACGTCATCGACCGCAAACTATAGTGACTATAGTAACTATAGTGACTATATAAAACAATGCTGGAAAAATTCTTGATTGCAGGCCGCATCGAGGCCGGATGTGACGAAGCGGGGCGAGGATGCCTGGCAGGACCCGTCACAGCAGCCGCCGTGATCCTGCCCCCCGACTTCCACAATGACCTGATCAACGACAGCAAGCAGCTGACCGAGCGTCAGCGCGAACGCCTGCGCCCCGTCATCGAGCGCGAGGCCGTCGCGTGGGCCGTGGCCATGGTGTCGCCGCAGGAGATTGACCGCATCAACATCCTGCGCGCCAGCATCACCGCCATGCACCGCGCCCTCGACCAACTCGCCGTGCGCCCCGAGGGCATCCTGGTGGACGGCAACCGCTTCCTGCCCTATCATGACATCCCCCACACCACCATCGTCAAGGGCGACGGCAAGATGCTGAGCATCGCTGCCGCATCGATCCTGGCCAAGACGCACCGCGACGAGTTGATGCGCGAGTTGGATAAGGAGTTCCCGCAATATGGCTGGGCGGGCAACAAGGGCTATCCCACGGCCCAGCACCGCGCCGCCATCGCCCAATACGGCGCCAGCACCTGGCACCGCCACACCTTCCAACTGCTGCCGCAGCCCACCCTGTTCGACAACCTGGACGAGTGATTAAAACCACAACAATAAATGTACTGACGTGCGGTGAGCCTCTCGCTAAGGCGCCAAGCCGCTAAGGTTGTTTCAAACCACGCATCTCATGAATTCTATAGAGAGCACGGGTGCCATCAGCTGGGACGGTTCTTTTGATGCCAAAGCGAAGCGACGCTATCACAAAGAACCGTCCCAATGATGCACCAACCCTGCCGCTGTCACCCAGCCACCCCACACTGGCGCAACGCTTCCGCGCCATCCGCCAATCAACCTCTCGCCAAGGCGCTAAGCCGCTAAGTTTTTTTCAAACTACGCATTTCATGAATTCTATAGAGAGCACGGGTGCCATCAGTTGGGACGTGTTCTTTTGATGCGGTAAGCGAAGCGGCGCTATCAAAAGACCCGTCCCAATGATGCACCGCCCCTGCCGCTGTCACCCAGCCACCCCACACTGGCGCAACGCTTCCGCGCCATCTGTCAATCAACCTCTCGCTAAGGCGCCAAGCCGCTAAGTTTTTTTAAGGGCAGACGTGCGATGTCATTAACGAAAACTTTATCAACATGAACAAATGAGGGTAGTCGGCCACGCCAAGGCGAGGCCCCACGCAGCCCAAAAGACCGATAGAAAAAGAGGGGTGCGACATGTCGCGCCCCTCTTTTTTCTATGAATAGAGTGTGTATCTATCGGCAGGAAATTAGTTGCCCAGGATAATTGCAATCAAAGCGGTAACGTCGCCCACGTCGATAGTATTCTCGGCATCACCATCCACGTTAGCCTGCTCGAGGTAGAATTCACCGGTGTTGTTGCCCAGGATGTAACCAATCAGAGCGGTAACGTCAGCAACGTCAATAAAGGTGTCGTGGTTCACGTCACCCAGCTGCCACTGTGCTGCAACAACCTCGGTCACCTTGGTGATGTAGAGCTGAACGGTGGTCTCGTTGAAGATGTAGGAGATACCCTCAACGTCATACAGCTTGCCC
>ERZ842401.912-NODE-912-length-43874-cov-4.500080_pt1 | contig 43874 bp, 47 predicted proteins | sample MGYA00521270_ERZ842401 | MGnify/ENA primary metagenome ERZ842401 (study PRJEB31892, sample SAMEA3878208) | bioreactor metagenome | biome: Moose rumen | place: Sweden | collected 2011-10 | study: EMG produced TPA metagenomics assembly of the PRJEB12797 data set... | reverse complement strand
GCCGCTTACGCGGCAGCAAAAATGGGGGTTTTTGAAGGCGCAACTTCTCCTTTGTGCTATTTTTTATGCATCTTCACATAAAATTGATTTCCATGTTCAAAGGCGCTAAAGGACATGGCTTTGTGCCGTTCTTAGGCGTTTACGCTGAAGAGTACGCCTAGTTCTGGGCGGGCGCCGGCTATGCCGTACTGACTTACCTCAGCGGCTTTTACTGCCTGACGAATCTGGGTCTGATAGTTTTCGATGAGGGAATCAATCTGCTCGGGCGTCGCGTTTTTTACGGCCGCAGGCTGCTTTCCGCTTTTGATGGAAGAAAGATGGTCAATCAGCGTGTTCAGAATCTGGATTTTTGAGACGGAGATTCCGCTTTGCCCCTTGTTGGCAACAAAGCCAGAAACATGCTCAAAATGAGAATAAAGAAGCGCGCTCTTGCTTACAGGAACGTAAACCTTTGCAGAAGAGGCTGCGAAGGAATTGATTGTTGGATTCATTGAAACGGACATACGCGCCTCCTTTTATAAGATTCGCCCCGCTCAAGCGGTTCTACTTATATAATCGGAGTTCTGTATGAATTGTTTAGAAAATTATACGGTCAATAGCCCTGTTTTTTCAGTTCCGCGTAGCGTTCCTCAAGCGTCGCCGTTTTTTTGTCGGAAACTGCGGCCACGGATTCCGTGATATACGGAATGACGGCGTTCGCCTTAATCTGCTCCCAGTTGCGCGGCTTTTTTGAGGAAACGTAGAACGAGTCTGCCTGCGGAATGTTCGTCAGAAGCTGTGTGTAATACACAGGCAGAATCTGCTCCGTAACGTCCTTTACTGCCGAAAAACCGCCTGCAATGCCAAACTGCATGTTGTTCAGATTCATGCGCGCCTTTCGTTCCATGATGCTGCGCTGCGTGTCTGGCGTGAATAGCCACGAGATGAATTCTGCCGCATCTGCCTTGTGCGCGGATTTTGCGGATATGCCCGTCATAATCATGGAGTCCTCAACGGGAATTGTGCCTTCGTTCTCAAGCCAGCGGAAGCCCAGCTGAGAAAGCTGCTCCTTTGAAAGCTGGAACAGCTTGTCGCTCGTCATATATGAAAACAGTGTGCGTCCGCCGGTTACGCGCTTGTCATCGGTTTCTGAAAGGTATTTGTACACAAAGTCGTTTTCTACGGCAGGCGAGGGGTTTTCTGTGGAAATCCATTCCTTAAGGAACGAAATGCTTTCCGAAAGCGCGTCCTGATTCCATAGGAACGAATTGCCCGCTCCCTGCCTGAAGTCCGCCCGCTTCATCTTTGCGACGGTATACAGAAACTGCCTGCTGCTCTGCGGTGCAAAGCCGATTGCCGTGTATTTGTCCTTTTTATTCTTTTTGTTGTAGGTCGCACCGGTTTTACGCAGCTGTTCCAAGGAGATTGTGTAGCTGGTCTCAAGGCGATCCTCGTTTTCTGCGGAAAAAATGATTGCCGGAAGATTGAAGTTCACCGGCAGCAGGTACTGGCGGTGGCTGGTGGTTCCCGCCTCAAGAAGAACAGAATAGAACGCCGACGATGTAAGGTAGCGGCGCTCAAACAAAAAGTCCAGCGGAACAAAATTCCTCTTTACCCTGGAATTACGAAGCCACGAGCCGGCAATGACGTCGGGCATAAGCTCGTCGCGCATTGGAGGCAGGCTTGCGGCAAGGTCTTCTTTGTATACCAGTACCGCCTTTGTCTTGTGGCTTTCGTTGTAAATTTCGGCATACTGCACGAATTCGCTGTTGTCAGTCCAGATGACCAGCCTGTTTTCTACTTTTTTTGAGCAGCCACAAAGGAGCTGGGCAAGCAGGCAGGCGGCACAGGATATGACGGCAAGCGGCTTCGTTCTATGCACGTTTCATTTCCTCGGCAGTCGTGTAGATTGCGTCGTAAACGGTATCAATAAGCGGCTCCTCTATGCTTGAGAATGCAACGCGGAGCGTGTTTGCGTCGATGGAGATGGTTCCGATTCCCTTTTCGTTCAGAAGCTTTGTGCGCAGCTCCTCGGCATTGATTCCGATTGTGCGGAAACTCATGAAATATCCTGAGTTGAACGGAAGCGCCTCAAGTCCTGAGCATTCGTGTGTGTCTACGAACGCGCGCACTTTCTTGTAGCGGCCTTCAAGAACCTTGCGGAACGCATCCTTTTCAGCATCATTTGCAGGATCCTGGAATGACTTGAGTATGAGGTTCTGGCTTGGGGTTGCGGCGCAGCTTACTGATGAGCGGATTACGCCCATGAGTTTTTTTACGAGCGCGTCGTATTGGCTTTCCGTGTAGCCCTTGCAGCCAAAGGTAAGGAAGCCGCATCTTAATCCCCATGCGAAGTCTTCTTTTGTAGGACCGTCCGCCTTTACGGCAAGAACGTTCTCGTGAAGGTCTGCGATGTGCGCAAAAAGGCTTTCCGGCTCAATGTCGCTCTCGTAGTTCAAGCCGAAGTACGCGTCATCACTTATTACAAGAACCTTTGCGCCTGTCTCGGCTGTTTCCCTAAGGATGCGGCAAAGCTCCTTTACTTCGGCGCTTGTCGGGCTGTAGCCGCTCGGGTTCTGCGGAAAATTAAGGATAATCCGCACTGAGCCATATTTTTTTGCCTCGCCCTTTACCGCTTCCTCAAGCCCTTTTATGTTGAATGCACCGTCCTTGAACATATCGAACTGATGGAATTCTCCGCCACGGCGTGCTTCTGCAATCAGAACGTAGTTGTCCCAGCTTGGGTTTGGTGCCAGCATTGGCTTTGTGTCGTCAACGAACAGGTCCATGATGTAGGAAAGACCTGCGGTAAGTCCTGGAACGACGGCCGGAAGCGACGTTTTTTTGCTTGCCAATGAGGGGTTCTTTTTTATCTGCTTCTGTTTCCATGCCTCGCGGAGCGCGGGAAGTCCTGCCGTCGGTGCATACGCAACCAGCTCGCCGGAGGTAAACTCCGGTGCCCATTTATGCACTGAAGGAAGAATAGCCGGTTTGCCGTCTATAACCGTGGTTCCGATTGTTCCGTTCGCCACATGTGCCTTCTGCTTTGCTTCGCCACCCTGAGCTATGATGCCCTTGGGGAAGTAAATCCGTTTTCCTAAATCAGAGAAGAGCGCTTCTGCTGATGTTCCTTTTAATAAATCGTTTAATTCTTGTGCTAAAGGGTTCAACATGATACAGTAAATTATTCTAAAATGACGATTTTTGTCAATGAAATTAACCGTTTGATTGTATATTTATGCAATTTTGGGAAGAAAAATGGAAAAAAATAACATAAATGAAACAGAATTAGAAAATTGCCGCACGCTCGTTCAGAAGTGCCGGGAGGAAGCAAAAAAGCGGCTCGTCGGTCAGGAATACCTTATCGACGGAATTCTTACCGCGTTCGTTGCCGGCGGACACGTTCTGCTTGAGGGCGTTCCGGGGCTTGCAAAGACCCTTGCCGTAAAAACGTTCGCAGAGCTTTCCGGGTTGGACTTCAAGCGCATACAGTTCACTCCGGATCTTCTTCCGGCGGACGTGAGCGGAACCTTGATTTATGAGCAGAACAAGGGTTCTTTCAGCGTGCGCAAAGGACCAGTCTTTACGAACGTGGTGCTTGCCGACGAAATCAACCGTGCGCCTGCGAAAGTTCAGTCTGCCATGCTTGAGGCAATGGAAGAAACGCAGGTTACCATTGGCGAAGAAACGTACAAATTACCTGAGCCGTTCTTTGTTCTTGCGACACAGAACCCGATTGAGCAGGAAGGAACATACAACCTGCCAGAGGCTGAGCTTGACCGCTTCCTTCTTAAGCTGAACGTGGGCTATCCCACCGCCGAAGAGGAGGTGCAGATTGTAAAGACCCAGGGTGCGGCTTCCAGGGTGCCGGTGAACCAGATTCTTACGCCGCGAGACCTTCTTAAGTTCCGTGAGCTGAATTCTCTCATCGTGTGCGACGACAAAATTGTTGAATATATAGTACAGATTATTTCGGTAACGCGTCCGACCGGCAAAAAGACTGCCCACGACATAACGCGCTACATTACATTTGGTGCTTCGCCGCGTGCGGGAATCGCGCTCCTTCAGTGCGCAAAGGCGACGGCATTGCTTGCAGGTCGTTCGTTCGTGCTGCCAGAGGACGTAAAGGCTGTTGCCAGCTGCGTGCTTCGCCATCGCATAGTGCTTTCATACGAGGCTGCCGCCGACAGCATTACCGCAGACGACATAATCGCCAAAATCATCGACTTCGTTCCTGTTCCGTAAGGCGCGGTGCTTAGGACTGGAAGGTTTACGGAATGCAGCATTTATTGGCAGGATCCAGGGATTCCCTTTCTCAAAAAGCGTCGTATCTGCGCGTTGCGGCGGGCAGGCTTGCGGACAGCATGAAGTCCGGCGGCTTCCGCTCGCTGTATCGAGGGCAGGGCATAGAATTTGCAGGCGTGCGCGAGTATCTTCGTGGCGACGACGTGCGCGCTATTGACTGGAACGTTACCGCCCGCATGGGAAAGCCCTTCGTTAAAATGTTCGAGGAGGAGCATGAGCTTCAGATTTTTCTGATTGTTGACCGTTCCTCGTCCATGTTCGTAGGCTCAAAGGGTAAGGTTAAGTACGAGACTGCCGCAGAGGCGGCCGCGCTGCTTGCTATGGCTGGCGAGTTGAACGAAAGTCCTGTGGGCGCGGTCTTTTTTGACGGCGCGATTCATTTTTCATGCAGACCGGAAGCAGGAAGGACGCAGACCATGCATCTTCTGACCCGGCTGGATGAAGCCGAGGTGACTACGCGTGGCTCCGTTCTGGGAAGCGCAATCACCGGTGCCGTTCAGCTTTTGAAGCATCATTCGCTTGTGTTCATTATTTCCGACTTCCGAAGTGCCGGCTGGGAAGAGCCGTTCAAACTGCTTGCGCAAAAAAACGACGTGGCGGCAATTCAGATTACAGATTCCACCGACTGGGAAATGCCGGAGGTTGGCGTCGTTCCCTTTGTTGATGCCGAAACCGGAAGACGCCTTGTGCTTCCGACTCTTTCGCGCGCGTTCAAATCCGCGTGGCGCGACGACTACCGCAAGCGCACCGCCCGGCTGGAAGCCTTTTGCCGCCGGCATGGCGCGGGTTGCCTTTCTATTTCTACGGAAGAGGATGTCGTTCGCCAGCTTTCAGCGTTCTTTGCCTCGCGAGTGCAGGCCTCTGGCTCCTTATGGGGAGGAATGTAGGCGTGAGACGACTTCTTCTGTTATGTGGCGCGTTGCTGGCGCTTGCTTCCGCTGCGGTCGCCCAGTCTGACACAAGCCAGATTCTCATTCCAAAGCGGATTTTTGTGGGCGACACTGCCGAGCTGCATTTTGTGTTCAGTTCCGGTCTGGATTTCTTTGCAGACGACGACAATGTTTCCGAAAAGCACCTGCTTGCGTCCACGCTTCCGTTCAAGATGGAAAATGACGATTTTACCCTGCGGAACGCGGTCATACGAAAAACCGGCGCCCAGTACAGCGTCGTGCTGACGTTCATTCCGTGGAAGGTGGGCTTGATAGACATTCCTCCGTTTGATCTGTATGCGGCGGTGTTCGGCGCAAGCGCGGTTCCCTTTATGATTGATTATGCGCCGATAGAGGTAAGCTCCATCATGCAGGGGGACGACGTGCCGCTTAAGCCTTTTGCTTCGCCGCTTCTGTTTCCGGGAACGATTTATTTTGTGTACGCACAGATTGCGGTTCTGCTTGCATTGCTTGCATTTGTGGTGCAGATGGCAATCCGCTGGCAGAAGTTTTCGGCAAAGTTCCGCGAGCGCCGTATGTTGCGGCGGAATGCACGCAACGCGCGCAAGGCAATCCGCCGCCTTAAGAAGCTTGCCCGCACGTCGCCAAAGCTCAGCGACGTGGTGTTCTGCTCTGCGATTCAGAAGATTTTCCGCGATTATCTTACGGAACGGTTCGGCGTTCCATTTGGCGCGCTCACAAAAAATCAGTTCATTCCCGTGTTCAATACGCTTACTGTAAGCGCTGTAGGCGGCTTTGCGCTGGACAACTTTGAGGCAATCGTAGAGATTTTTACACGTACGGACTACATACGCTTTGCCCGCGGCTCGCTGGAGGCAAAACGGCTTCCGGCAGAACGGTTTGCGGCCGCATTCAGGGACGGCGAGCGGGAAGAACTTCTTGCCACGTCGCGCGCGGTCATCAAGCTGTTCGAGCGGTAGTTTAATTTTTTAATGGAGAACTCATGCCAGATTTTCAGAATCCTGTTGCTTTTTTATTGCTTCTTCTGATACCGGTGCTTTTTGTGCTTCGGTACATCGGATTTTTCTCGCGCATGTCGTTCGTTGCCGTCATCTCTGACTGGGCAGGAAAGACCTTTGAGTGGAACAAGGAGGGGCGGCGCTTTGCTTCCGTTCTTTCCACCGTGTGCGGCTGCCTTGGCTTTGTTGTCGCCGTGGTCGCGCTTGCCGAGCCGGTTCTGTACCGTCAGGAGCGTGTCTACACGTCGCGCGGTACGGACATTCTGTTCGTGCTGGACGTAAGCCCTTCGATGGCGGCAAAGGATATTGCGGGCGGAACGCGCATAGAGGCGGCAAAAAAGTCGGTCGCGGAGCTTGTTACCCAAAACCAGGGGGCGACGTTCGGGCTGGTGGCAATGGGCGGCGAAGCTTCTATCGTTGTGCCGCCTACGATTGATCAGAAGATTTTTATGGAGCGGCTTGAGGCTGTGGAAATAGGCTCTTTAGGCAACGGTACCGCCATTGGCACGGGGCTTGCAACGGCGGTCTATCACCTTTCAAGCTCGGTTGCGCCCAAAAAGTGCATCGTGCTTATTACGGACGGCGAGAATAATTCCGGCGAGATTCACCCGGAGACCGCTGCGGAGCTTGCGCAAAAAAACAATATCACGGTCTACACGCTGGGAATAGGAACGAGCGGTTCCGTTCCTATTGAATATTTTGACGCTGCCACAGGACGCATGTATACCGGCTATCTGAATTCCAATTTTGATCCTTCCGTGCTGCGTCTCATTGCCCAGGCGGGCGGCGGACGCTTTTTTGAGATTCAGTCGCTTTCGGATTTTTCGCTTGCGCTCTCAGTCATCATAAAGAATCAGAACGTGGTGCAGTCATACCATTCAAAGACAATCAATTTTGAATTCTATGATAAACTGATTCTGCTTTCAGGCATTTTTCTTATGCTCAGCTGGATTATCCGGCGGATTTTCTTACAGGAGTTTCTCTGATGAATTTTACGTGTCAGCGCCCGCAGGCGTTATATGCGATGCTTCTTATCATTCCGGCGGTGATTATTGCGGCGGTGCAGTACCGGCGGCTTGTAAAGCGTATAAAGACCATAACCGTAAAGGATTCCGGCTCCGTTCAGGTGCGCAGACTTAAGACGCTGGGCGTTTCGGTCGTGCTTCGCTCAGTTTTTTTGGCGCTGGGCTGGATTCTACTTGTGCTTGCCTACGCAGGCTTTTCATGGGGAACGTATCTGGAGCCAGTGCAGAAAAGCGGCTCGTCCGTTTCCATGGTGTTTGACATTTCCTACAGCATGAATGCAGAGGACGCGCCCGGCTCTCTTACGCGGCTTGAGGCGGCAAAGCGCTACGCTGCCATGCTGCTTTCTCATATAGAATCAACCTCGCTTTCCGTGGTCATTGCAAAGGGCGACGGCGTTGTGGTCGTGCCGCTTACGGAGGACCGCGCCGTGGTGGAATCATTGCTGGAAAGCCTTTCGCCTGCGCTTATGACTACAGGAGGTTCAAGCCTTGGTAAGGGAATCCGCGCGGCGCTCAAATCGTTTCCGGCAAATTCGTCCGGCCGAAACTCAATCTGGGTGTTCACGGACGGAGACGAGACCGACGGGCTTTTGGAGGGCGCTCTCATGGATGCCGTCCGCACCGGAATTTCGGTATACCTCATAGGCTTTGGCACGGAACGCGAGACAAAGGTTCTTGCCGGCGACGGAAAGACCTACGTTATGACGGCGCTGCGCCTTGAGCGCATGAAGGCGGCGTGCGCCAACGCAATGAAAAAAAATTATTCGTCAAATATTTCTGAGCTTCAGATTGCCTACGTGGACGCTACGGAGCCAGGTTCCGCGCTCCAGCTTTTGGAGCCGCTCAAGAGCAACGCCCGCGCCGACCTTGCTTTTGACGAGGGCGAAAAGTCCGTTTCCTACGAGGTAAAGCCGGTGCAGCGCTATCCGCTGTTTTTGGGGCTTGCGATTATATTCTTTGTGCTGAGTTTTGTAGTCATGGAGCTTAATCCGGACGGAATTTCGGAGCGCATTCACAAATCAAATGCGGTGATGCTGGTGCTTTTGCCGCTCATTTTTACCTCATGCACGAACCGCGTAACCGGCGCAAAGACGATTCTTGACAGCACCTGGAGCTGGTATCAGCACCGCTATAATGATTCCATAGCGGGATACCTTCGCACGGCGTGCGACGCGCAAACGGACGGCGACGAACTGCTTGAGCAGTATGCGCTGTACGACCTTGCCGTTACCTATCTTTCGCAGAACGAGAACAATGCCGCAATGGAGCGGTTCAGGCAGATAAACCTGCGTACCAGTGCGGAGGTTGGCTATGCCACAAGCTACAATTGCGGCATCATAGCCTACCGCAGCGGCGACTACAATTCCGCCGCTTACTATTTTAAGGAAGCCCTCAGAATTGACGGGTCAAAGCTTGACGCAAAGGTGAACCTTGAGCTTTCGCTTAAGAATGCGGAAAAAGAGGCTAAGGCAAAGGAGAACGCCATCTCGCAGGTAAGCGAGTCCAACACGGCAGGCTCAATGGAGCGGGCGGTATTTGAACGAATCAGGGAGTATGACAAAAAGCAATGGAAAAACAGCGAGAATTCAGAAAACTCAGGTACAGCGTCAGACTACTAAGGCTGTGCATGGCTCTTGTGGCGGGCATTTTTTGTGCCATGCCCTCTGACGCGCAGAAGCTTACCTACAATATCATAAAAGAACTCACCGTGCGTACCGTAAGTCCAAACAACTACAGCGGAACGGACTGCGCGTTTGAGCTGAAGGTACCGTACATCAAGGCCGAGAACGTGCAGGCGCAGATTCCTGACCTTCCTTCTGGCGTGAATTTTGTGTCCCTGCGCCGCAGCGAATATTCCGATGGGGAAAGCGGAACAAAAATCGAGTTGTGGCTGAACTTTGCCGACGCGGGCACCTACCGCCTGCGCTCGCTTCGCGTGTATCTTAACAACAAGCTCTACTATATTCCTTTCCTGCCGGTGGTCATTTCCGAAAATCCCCGGAACATTCTGCCGCAGCTTGTAGTCCTGTTTGAGAACGGCACCGAGCTTGTGCAGAGCCGCCGCGCCGCGCAGTCAAAGAAGACGTTGTTTTCCGCGCAGACCGGGACTCCACTCGTGTTCACCGTATGCCTGCAGTACGGCGTGCAGGTCGTGTCATTCAACTGGAACGTTCCGCGGGACGCGCTCTTTAAAGAGCTTGAGCGCTACGACATAACGCAGGGAATCATCCGCTCCTCGGAATTTTCTGAGGAAAAAATTCCCATAGCGCGCTTCCAGTGGGAGCCGCTCGTCTCCGGTTCTCTCCGTCTGCCCGATTTTACCGTGCTAGCAACGTCGTACAACGGCGTGCGCGTGGAACTGCATCTTCCCGAAGCCTTCATCGATGTTGCCGAAGCTCCCGTTCTTCCTGCAAAAAAAACTGGTGGCGAGGAGCTGTTTGGCTATGCGTTCACCAAAAAGGCAGGACAGACAAAAAAAAGCATACGACAGGAAATTTCTACCGCGGACTGCTACGAGATTGCCATGTTGAGGGAAGAGGAGCGCAAGTCCATTCCCTTTACAAGTGCTTATCGGGCGCGTAAAGCCTTTGAGAGCGCCAAGGGTATCACTTCTTCTTCTTTTGAACCGACGTATTTTACCTTCTACTGTTGCTTGGCATTGTTCGTCATCATTCTGCTTTTGCTCATTCTTTCGTTCGTGCTTAAAAAACTGCGGGGAATCATAACGTGCGCCGCGCTCTTTATTGTGCTTGGCGTATGCATGATAATTTCCGTCGTGCAGATTTCTGCCACATATGCGGTGTTCAAGGGCGGCGAAATAAGCCCCGTGCCAGAACTGACCGCAGGAGCCGTTGCCTCCATAGAAAGCGGCAAGCGTGTGCGCATTGGACAACGTGCCGGCGGCTGGGTGTTCATTCAGTTCGGAACGTCCGGCGGCTGGGTTATGGAAGACGAAGTTATCTACATCGGAGGCAAATAAGATGGATTTTGGTGACATTCTTGATCAGTGGGACAAGCAGCAGAAGGACGCGGTGCGCCGCCAAAAGGAAAGCGGCAAAAATACCGTCTCTCACAAAAAGGCAAACGCTCCCACTCCGGAAGAAAAAGCCCGCGCACAAATGAAAAAGGGCTTTGACTTTGCCACGGAGCGTGAGAAAAAAATAAATCCCATGGAATTGTGGCTCCGCCGCTACGGTACTGTGGATAAGGATTCCCTTGCCCAGCAGGAGGAATCCCGCGCAAAATATCACAGCCGCTCAAGCCTTGTGTCTCTTGCGCCGGAAGCCCGGATAGACCTGCATGGACTTAAGCAGGAGGAAGCTTGTGCGCGCCTTGAGGCTTTTGTTGCCGACTGCGAGATGCGCCACATCAAAAAAATACTGATTGTTCACGGAAAGGGCATTCACACCCACGGCACAGACCCCGTCCTTGGCGAGCTTGTGCGCAAATTCATAGAGCAGGACAAGCGCCTTGGCACTTCCGGACACCCCGACGCTTCTGCCGGCGGTAAAGGCGCCACCTGGGTCATATTGAAGAACAACCTGTTCCGCTGAGGCGAGCGTGCGTTTTTGAAGGCTGAACTTCGACTGGGAGCTATTTTTGGGGACAACATCGATTTTTTCACCGATTTTTCTTGTAATGCCGTCGCTTTGTCGGTATTTTTAAAGAAACTCTCAGAAAGGATTTTGCGTGAAAGACTATTATCAGATTCTTGGCGTTCAGAAGAGCGCCTCTGCCGATGAAATAAAAAAAGCGTACCGCAACCTCGCATTTAAATATCATCCTGACCGCAACGAGGGCAACAAAGAAGCCGAGGAAAAATTCAAGCTTGTTACCGAAGCCTACGAGGTTCTTGGTGATGAAAAAAAGCGCGCGGACTACGACCGTTTTGGCGCGAGCGCGTATAACGCCTATGATGCGTATGGCGCTTCCGCTGGCAGCTCCGCATATTCCGGTCAGTCGTCAGGCTATTACGGCTCCTCACGGCAGAACCCATTTGATTCAGAGGACGTGTTCTGGCAGTGGTTCAACGGCGCTTCTGACGAGCGGCGCGACTTTGAGCATAGCTATTATCATTCCTCATATACAAACAAGAACCGCCGCAAAAACTATTCGCGGTTTGACATTCTGGTTCACCTTGGCTTGAAGGTTTTTCAGATTTTCATGGGAATTTCGCTTCTTAAGATTCTGTGGATTCTGATTCCGTTCGGTCCCATCCTGTGCCTTGGGCTTATATGGAACGGATTTTCCGGAGCAGTGGATTCGCTCCGGATGTTAAAGAATTTTAGCGCTGGCGGAAAATAATTCTGCCTTTGTCCAAATCGTATGGGGAAAGAGCAACCTTTACGCTGTCGCCCGGAACGATTCTGATGTAATGCTTGCGCATTTTTCCTGAAAGGTGAGCCATAATCATGTGTCCGTTCTGCAGTTCCACACGGAACATAGTGTTCGGTAGGGCTTCCTTTACAATTCCTTCAACTTCAATAGCTTCTTCTTTAGCCACGATTCCTCCAAAACTAGCACTTCTTTTTTTTCTGAAAAAAAGACGAAAAAAGTTGTTTTTTTGGTGTTTTGTACTTATATTAGTATGTACAACTTAAAAAAACAAGTCAAACAGTTAAAAAAATTTTGGCTTTGGGGGGCAACGTATGGATGAAAAATTCGTAGCTGATGTAAAAATGAAATTGACGGAGCAGAGGGAATCAATTCTGAAATCCCTTGCGAGTCAAAGTGATGAAATGAAAAACCTCATCAAACCAATAGAATCTGGTGATGAAGCCGATGTGGCTTCCGATGTAATCGACAGAACCCTTTTGGATTCTTTGGGAGCGCAGGACGCGCAGCGCCTACAGCAGATTGATGCTGCGCTGGAGCGAATCCGCACTGGAAAATATGGCGTATGCCTTGGCTGCAACAAGGAAATTCCGCAGGCACGCTTGGAAGCGCTTCCATACGCGTTTCTGTGCGTAAGCTGTGCAAGCGCCGCAGAGCGCCGCAACCGCTAGCCGCAGGCAGAATAAGCGCAGATTGCTAAAAAAAGGTCGTCTTGCATAAAAAGGCGACCTTTTTTTATGTGCTGGCATGTGTGCTGACGCAAGAGCCGGCTTTTTCAGTCAATCTTTTGGAATTTCACGCGGCGGTCGGCGGTAAGGTATGCGACCTCGGTGTAGCCTGCGGAGCGTGCGGCGGCTTTTGCGCGGTCAAAGGCGCAGTCCAAAAGCTGCGGATAGTGCGCGTCCGAGCTGAACGTTATGGGAACGCCGCGCTCGTGCAGAAGCGAAAGGAATTCCGCGGACGGATAGACGGAATCCAGCGTTCCGCGCGCGATGGCGCCTGTGTTTATTTCTGCAATGACGCCCGCGCGGGCAATGGCGTCTGCGGTTGCCTTGAGCTCTGAACGGTACCAGCCGTCGTTTTCGTCAAACAGCATGAGCTTTGTGTTGTTCTTTCGCACCAAATCTGCGTGTCCGATTATGGTAAAACTTGCCGTGCGGAGCATTTCGCGCTCAAGCGCAAAGTATTCCTGAGTCATTTTTTTTGAGTCGCCGTCAAAAAGCTCGTCCAGCTTTTGCTTAAGCGCGTCCGCGCTGTAGTCAACGGCAAGCCGCCCGTTCTTGGTGATTATGTAATGAACGGAGCCGATGAGGTAGTCAGGCGCAAGGCTCTTGTAGCAGTCAAAGTCCGGCTTGGTAAGTCCGGGAACAAAATCCGCCTCATATCCATATAGAATTTGCAGCCGACCGCTATAGGCGCTTTTTGCCTGCATGACGCTTTCTTTGTAGGCGCTGAATTCGCGCGGCGCAATGTGCCAGGTGCTTGCAAAGGGGTACATGCTGTGGCTTGAGAAGCCAAGGATCGAAAAGCCTTTGTTTATAGCAATCTCCGCTATTTCGGTGGGCGTTCCCTTGCCATCGCAGAATGAAGTGTGCGTGTGGTAGTTTGTCTTTAGCATCTAGCGCCCCCCGTAGATTAAGTCCTGCACCTTGCTTACGACGGTGGCGGGATTCTGTGGCTTTGTAAGGTATTGCCGCGCCCCCAGCGAAAGCGCCTGCACGACCACTTCCTTTTGCATTGCCTTTGAGCATATAAGAATCTGCGGTTTTTGCGGCATTCCCTGCAAGCGCTTGAGCGTGTCCAAGCCAGAAAGACCCGGAATCAGTATTTCCATGACGACCGCCTGATATTTTACGGCTCCTGCCTTGATTAAAAAGTCAGTGCCGTTTGCGTATATGTCGCAGGTAAAGCCGGTGGTGGCAAATGCCTGAGACAGTGCCGCTGCAAAAAGTGCGTCATTGTCAACAATTGCTATCTTGTTCTTGGCAGCGTCAGATGACGTTCCTGTCTGAGCGTTTTCGGGGGCTGTGGGGGCCTTTGGAATGTTTATTTCCGGCGGTACCTCCGCGTCTGTAGAAAAGCGCGTCTCCACGGTTCCGTTCTCGCCGATGTCGCTGTTCGTAAGGATTTTTTCTGAGACCAGGTCAGCAACCCGGGCGCTTGAGGTGCTTTCTACAAGTGAATTGAGCACCGCAGAGATGTCGGATACGGTTTCTATGCCGTCATACTGCGGATGACCTTCTATTAGCTCCTGAACGAAACTGCTTAGCGAAAGCACTTTTACGTTTTTGGCGCGGATGCGTGCGTCCGAAAGCACGTTGTCAAACAAAAGCTCAAGGTTCAGACCGTCGGTAAAGGTAAGCTCCAGATTTGTGAGCATGAGGACTACCTTGGGCGTTTCAATTTTGTTTCTGTCTATGATTTCTGACAGCTTGTAGCGCAAAAGCGAAAGCTTCTCCCGGTTCAAGCCAATCGCAATTTCCACAAAAATAATGCTTTCATTGCGGTGAATGTCCAGCACGCAGGGCGTTGTATCCATTGCAATCGGCGTGTGAAGAATTTTTCCGATGGAATCAAAGAAGATGTCGAATTTTATTGGCTTCACAAAGTATTTGCGGATGCCGTATTTTACGTACCTGGCAAGGTTTTCGCGGCTGGTAGCGGGTCCTGCCGCTATAAGTGGAATGCGCGAGGCGTTTGGGTCTGCCTTTATGTCTCGCAGAATGTCCTCAAAGTATTCGGGGTTGTCGTATTCGCTCAGGTCAAAGATGGCAAGGTCGGGCAGCAGGTTGCTCATTTTGAGGATGGAATCCCGCTTGTCCGCAACCGCCGTTACGGTAATTTTTTCTTCCGCAAGCTTGTCCTTAATGAATTCCTTGAAATTCGCAAGCGCGTCTACAACAAGAACATTCTTCATATCTTCATATTAATACAGAATGATTCATGCGTGCAAGGATAAAAAATGCCGTACTTGTATGAATATTTATGCAAAAATACTGCAAAACAGGTATTTTTTTTCAGTTTTTTTGCATTTTTTTTCTCAAAAATATTTACCAAGAAAAAAAAGTTAATATATAATAAAACGCTTGCCCACCTGATATAGGGAGCAATAAGAGGTTACATTTTATGAAAAACGCTTACGTAAACCGTGTATGGGAAGAAGTAAAAGCTAAAAACCCAAACGAACCTGAATTCCTTCAGGCTGTAGAAGAAGTTCTTACAACTCTTGATCCAGTTGTAGATCAGATGCCGGAACTTGAACCAAATGCTGTTCTTGAACGCCTTGTTGAACCTGAACGTGTAATTCAGTTCAGAGTACCTTGGATGGACGATGCTGGTAACTACCATGTAAACCGTGGTTTCCGCGTACAGTACAACAGTGCAATTGGTCCTTACAAAGGAGGACTTCGCTTCTCTAAGGAAGTAAACCTTTCTGTATTGAAGTTCTTGGGATTTGAACAGGTTCTTAAAAACTCTCTTACAACTCTCCCAATGGGTGGTGGTAAAGGTGGTTCAGACTTTGATCCACACGGAAAATCAGATAAAGAAGTTATGAGATTCTGCCAGAGCTTTATGACAGAACTCTATCGCCATATTGGTCCAGACACAGACGTTCCAGCTGGTGACAAGAACGTAGGCGGACGCGAAATCGGTTATCTCTTTGGACAGTACAAGAGAATCCGCGATGAATATACAGGAGTTTTGACTGGTAAAGGTCTTACATTCGGTGGTTCTTTGATTCGTACAGAAGCTACTGGTTACGGTCTTATCTACTTTGCACAGGAAATGCTCAAGAAAGTCGGAGACGACTTTAAGGGAAAGACTTGCGTAGTTTCTGGTTCAGGAAACGTTGCAGAATACGCAGCAGAAAAGCTCATCCAGCTTGGTGCAAAGGTTGTTACTCTTTCTGACTCAAACGGATACATCTACGATGCAGACGGAATCACACAGGAAAAACTAGACTGGGTTAAGGAACTCAAGACAGTTCGTCGCGGTCGCATCTCTGAATATGCTAAGCAGTTCCCATCTGCAAAATACTTTGAAGGAAAGAAAGTTTGGGAAGTTAAATGTGACTGTGCATTCCCATGTGCTACACAGAACGAACTTCTTGGCGAAGACGCACAGAAGCTTCTTGATAACGGCGTAAAACTCGTTGCAGAGGGTGCAAACATGCCTTCTAACATCGACGCTGTAAACAAGTTCTTGGCAGCAAAAATCCTTTACGCTCCAGGAAAAGCTAGTAACGCAGGTGGGGTTGCAACATCTGGTCTTGAAATGAGCCAGAACAGTGAGCGCCTTGCTTGGTCAGCTGCCGAAGTTGACGAAAAGCTCCACAACATCATGATCAACATCCACGACAACGCTTACAACACAGCAGTTAAGTTCGGTGCAAAGGACGGTAACTTTGTAAACTACGTGGCAGGCGCAAACATTGCAGGCTTCGTAAAGGTTGCAAATGCAATGATTGCTCAGGGGTTAGTGTAATTAAAATCCATCGGCAACAGGATGTTGCCGGAGAGCGCATTTAATTTGCAGAATGCCATTTCGATGAAAACTCGGGATGGCTTTTTTTTATGCACAGAAGATTTTTAGGTGGAGATTTTATTTTTAGACCGGCATTTTTTGTTTTTCATATAAAAAAATCTGTGGTAAAATAAAAAGACGTATCAGATTATGGAAGCAATAAGTAATATAACGCCGCGCTATTCAGATGATTCTCAGCAGGATTTTATTCCTCAGCAGCAGCTTTCTGCGGGGCAGATTCTCTGTATTATCGGGCGGATGCTCGTGCTTTGCAACGAGACCTACGGCATTGCCAGCTGCAAACTGGCGTACCTTGCGTCGGAGATTGCGGCGCACGTAAATTGGGATAAGCGAATAACGATGAACAATGCAATCTTGCTTGCGCTTCTAAAATCGGTGGGCGACTATCATTTTGATTCAGAAAAGGTCGTTCCCAAAGAAAATCTTACGTCCTCACAGATAAAGGAACGGTATATCTACGCCTATGCCTATCTTAAGAATCTTACTCCGCTGGGCGAGGTTGCGCATAGCCTTCTTTTTTATGATTCTGCGTATAATCCTTCCGTTGCGCAAAAAATGGTTACAATGGAATACGCTTCCATCATCTTCACTGCGGAAAAAATCCTTGAGCTTCTTGAGACCACGAACTTTGCGTATACAGAAACTGATTTTGAAAAATTCGGACTTGCAAAATACAATCCCAAATACGTTGAGATTTTTAAGATAATAGACGCGAACCGCGAGATTTCAAAGAATCTACGGCTTGTTGAGGATTCCCAAAAAAAAGTTGTGTTGCCCTGCGTTCATGAGCTTGAAAAACTGTATCTTACGCTGAAGTTCACTAAGGAAGAGACCGACATGCTCTTCAAACTTATGATTCTTATGCTGGACTTTAAGAGCACAGTTACCGTCTGGCATACGATTCATACTGCAAGCTACGCGGTTTCGCTTGGAAAGTACGCTGGCTGCTCAGAAAACGAACTGAACGAGATTTTTACCGCCGGTGTCCTACATGACTTAGGCAAAATCGGCGTTCCCCAGAGCATCCTTGAATATCCAGGAAAGCTCCGCAACTGGGAATACGGAATCATAAAGCATCACGTAGAAAAAACTGAGGAAATCATCATGGACATCATTCCGCGGCGCATTGCGAACATGGCCATTCATCATCATGAGAAGCTTAACGGCACCGGCTACCCGCGCAATCTTTCTGGTCTGGAGCTTACAAAGGAAGACCAGATTGTGGAGATTGCCGACATATTGAGTGCATTGGTAGACCGCCGTTCATATAAGGAAGAGTTTGACAGCAGCCGGGTTATTTCAATTCTGATTGAGATGACGGAGCGCGGCGAGCTTGACGAGAATCTTACAATGTACATTTGTGATTGCTTTGATCGTCTGCAGGAGCGCCGTGATTTTTACAGCAATCTTTTGGTTCTTCCTCTTGGTAAAGTAGAAATTGAATATCAGGAAGAAATCTCCCTTGAATTAGGAATGGAATAGTATGACAAAGCAGGAATTAGTTGATCAGATGTCTTCGGAGCTGGGTATAACTAAAAAACTCTGCAACGAGACGCTCAGCACTATGATTGAGGAGATTGTGCGAACGCTGGAAAGCGGCGGAAAATTCACACAGCCTGGCTTCGGAACATTTAAAACTGCCGTGGCGAACGAGCGGGTGGGGCGTAATCCTGCTACCGGCAAAAAAATGCTGTATCCCAAGAAGCGCAAGCTAAAATTCAAGGCATCAGATATTCTGAAAGGAGACATCAATGAATGAATTTTTGACTCCTAATGGACTTGCGGAACGTCTTGTTCAAAAAACTGGAATCAGCATGGAGATTGCAAAGAATTTCTCAATGGTATTTTTTACAATCGTGCGCAAAGGGCTGAAGAATCAGGAGACGTTCAGCGTATACAATTTCGGAACCTTCAAAAAAACGTGGATAGAAGCGACGGTGGGTTTGAATCCTTCCACCGGAGAAAAAATAGACATTCCCGCACATTGGCGCATAAAATTCATTCCATGTGCGGCAGTGGCAAAGCGCATTAACCGCCCCTATGCGCACCTTAAGGCAAAAGAGCTGCCGGACGACGCGCCTGACGCGCTTGAGGAGCCGCATACTTCGTCCGTTCCGATTCCAGTGGTGCATGAAGATGCGGATGAGGACGCTGAGCGCGAGGTTGACGAGCCGTTTGACCCGGATTCGGACGATGACGACGATGAGGATTTTACGAATGAGAAGCATAACCTAAAGCTGCTTGTGTATGCGGGAATCGGGTTGTTGTTCCTTATTTTGCTTGTGTCGCTTTTGGTTCGCTCCTGCACCGGACGGTCAAAAAAGGCTGCCGAAAAAACGACCACGCCGCAAAAAACAGAGCGTCCTGCGCCTGCACCAGAGCCTGTCAAGCAGCCGGAACCAGAGCCGGAGCCTGAAGTTATTGCAGAAGAAATTGCCATTGATGACGAGGCAGAGGCGATACGGGAGGCTTCAGTTCTGTTTGAGTCCTACACGGTTCCTGCGGGAAGCGATTATCACACGATTGCCGGTGAAAAATACGGCAACCGACACTTGTGGCCGGTGATTTATGCGGCAAACAAGGCAACCAAACCAGACCCGGATTTAATCGGCGCGTATTACAGCATTCAAATTCCGGCGCTCCTCGGCGGCGAGGAAGGTAAACAGCAGATTGACGATGCTATTATGGCGGCGTACAACGGCTACCTATTAATGTGCGAGAAGCAGCCAGAAAGCGAGCGGAATGATGAGCGCAGGCGGCTTGCGGTTCGCGTTCTGGTGAGCGGAGAGATACTGCACCCGGGCTTCATTCAGGCGCACAAACGCCGCATCCTGCCGGAATATGCGGCAATGGCTCAGGGAATCGCCGACCATCAGTATGGCGTGATTGAATGAAACAGAGCTTCAAAACACAACGCCCGCGGAACTTGCATTCTGCGGGCGTTTTTTTATGATTCGTACGGAAGGTTACCTCACTTGGAGGCTGTAAGCTGTACCCCGGCGCTTACGGCAAGGTTCGCTCATTTTGCACGGCGCGGCTTTCCTAGTGCGCGCATTGCGTTCAAGATAGCAAGGAAGCACACGCCTACGTCGCCAAAAACTGCCGTCCACATGCTGGTAATTCCTACTGCGCTTAGCACCATGATTGCAGCCTTTACGCCCAGCGAGAAGGCGATGTTCTGATGGACGATTGAGAGCGTCCTTCGCGCAAGCTTTATTGCTTCCGCGATTTTTGCCGGCTCGTCCGTCATGATGACCACATCGGCGGATTCTATGGCGGCATCGCTTCCCAGAGCGCCCATCGCAATTCCCACGTCTGAGCGCGACAGCACCGGTGCGTCGTTTATGCCGTCGCCTGCAAACGCAAGCGTTCCTTTAGGACGCTTTCTGCCGTCGGAAAGCTCTGCAAGCAGGCTTTCTACCTTTAAAACCTTGTCTTCCGGCAGCAATTCCGTGTATACGTCGGTTATTCCCAGCTCTTCTGCGGCCTTTGTTCCTGCGGCTTTGCTGTCGCCGGTGAGCATGACGATTTTTTTGATTCCAAGCCGCCTGAGCGCAAAAATGCTCTGCCGTGCGTCTGCCTTTGTGCGGTCGCTGATGACAATCCAGCCGCAATATTCGCCGTCCATTGCCACATGAACGACGGTTCCAGCAGTTTCCGTCTGTGCTTCGGCAAAGCCGTTCACGGCGTTCTCCTTCATCAGGCGGCTGTTTCCTGCAAGCACGGTTTTTCCGGCTATTTTTACGCGGATTCCTTGCCCGCTGATTTCTTCCGCGTCGGTAACGTTTGAGATGGTGCATTCTGCGGTATGGGTGTGCGCGTTTTTAAGTGAGGTTGCCGCCGGATGATTTGAATAGGTTTCGGCATGGGCGGCAAGCGCTACCAATTCGTCCTCTGGCAACACGTCGGGATTCATAGAATGAATTTCTGTAACCGTAAAGACTCCGCGCGTGAGGGTTCCTGTTTTGTCGAATACAGCCGTTTTAACGCCGGCAAGACCTTCTATTGCGCTGCTGCCCTTTACTAAAATGCCGCTCCTGCTTGCGGCTCCGATTCCGCCAAAGAACGTGAGCGGAACCGAGATTACCAGGGCGCATGGGCAGGATACTACAAGGAACATGAGCGCGCGGTAAATCCATTGTGTCCAGCTGGGGGTTCCTGTGGTAAGAAGACCTACGACAGGCGGAACGACTGCCACGAGCAGGGCGAGCGTGCAGACGAGCGGCGTGTATATTCTGCTGAACCGTGTGATGAAGCGCTCCGTCCTTGTCTTTCGTTCGGAGGACTGTTCTGCAAGCGCAAGAATGCGGGCGGCGGCAGATTCCTGCGCGGGGCGGCATACGGTTATCTCTAGCGGGGCGTGCGTGTTTATTGCGCCTGAAAAAACGGCGTTTCCTTCAAACACTTCGGCGGGAACTGATTCTCCAGTGAGCATGGAGTTGTCCAAAAAGGATTTTCCCTTGCGAATAATGCCGTCCGCCGGAATGCGCTCGCCGGGCTTTACCAAAATGATGTCGCCTGGTTTGAGCGTTTCTGCATCTACGGTAACTTCCTCGGAGCCGTTAATCAGCGTTGCCTTGTCGGGGCAGAGCTCCATGAGCGCGCTGATGGAGTCGCGGGATTTGTCTACGGCGTAATCCTCAAAATATTCACCGATTTGATAGAACAGCATGACGGCGACCGCCTCTGGAATTTGCCCTATGGCAAGCGCGCCGAGCGATGCAACAGTCATCAAAAACTGCTCGTCGAATATGTTTCCTTTGAAAATGTTTTTGAGCGCGCCAAGAATGACGTTCTTTCCGCACAGAATGTACGCCCCGCAGAACAGGACGACGGCGGCAGTCTGGGCAATGTTCATGCCAGCGTACATAATGGTAGGAAGCGGTGCATGAAAAAGTATCATGCCAGCGGCAAACAACGCGGCGGCGGCAATGATTTTTTTTAGGGCTGAAGAATCCTCATGTTCCGCGCACTCCCCATGCTCAGAGTGGGAATGTGAATGCCCATGCTCGTGCCCGCAACTGCATCCGCAGTCAAAATGCGCATGCGTATGTTCCGTATGGTTGTGAGCATGACCGTGGCAGCAGTCATGCCCGTGGTTTTCCTCGTGGTCGTGGCAATGCCCTTCGTGCTCATGATGATGTTCGTGGCAATGGCAATGCTCATGTTCTTCGTGTTCATGGCTGGCGTATATGGGCTGTTCTTGCTGCTGTGAATGCTCGTTATCGCTTTTCATTCGGTTATTCTCCTATGTGGTCAAGTCCTTGGCTCAGGATTGAGGTTACGTGGTTGTCGGCAAGTGAATAGATGAGGGATTTTCCGTCGCGCTCGAATTTTACCAGACCGTTTGTTTTTAGAATGCGCAGCTGGTGGCTTACGGCGCTCTGCGTCATGCCAAGCGCTTCTGCAATGGCGTTCACCGGCATTTTTGATTCCATAAGAACAAAAAGAATGCGGATTCTTGTGGAATCTCCAAAAATCTTAAAAAGCTCGGCAAGGTCAAACAGAGTGTCCTCGTCTGGCATTTGCTCAATAATGTCCTGCTTGTTCATGCATACCCCTGTAATGTTTGAACATTTGTTCATATGTTATAATCGAACACTGCTGTTGTCAATAGAAAAGTGAATGTACAAAAAAACGCCCCGAAAAATCTTTGAGCGCATTAACGCTATCGCGGTTTAAGTAAGGGTTATTTTTGGCGGCTTTCTCTAGTGATTTTTCGGCTTTTATTTGGGTGTCGGCAATATCCGTAAAAGACTTTATAGCAGAGTAAGCCGCAGAGATTCCGCCTGCTAAACCTGTAACAGCCTGCGTTACTGGTGCAATGCTTCCTTCTAATTTTACTAAAGGGTTCTTTTTAATCTGTTTTTGAAAAGAGTTAACTTTTTTACTAAGTTCGTCAATCTTGGTTTGCGCATGATTTGTTTCTGCTTCGATTTTTATAGAAATATTCTTTTTACTTGACATATATTTTTTTGTTCCTATACTTACTTATGAAGGGAGGTGTAATATGCTTTACCTTACCTTACTTATAGTCTTTATAATCCTCTGTGCAAAAACATGGTCGTACTCGGATGACGACGAAGAGATGACTGATGAAGAAATTCAGGTGGCAAACGGCTTTGGTTATCCTGACGAAGACGATTAATCATTTTAACACCTCGGCATTATGCTTTGAATAGTCAAAAAAGTGCGTCAAACTCTGCAATCTTCGCCGTTTCTTCGCTGGTAAGCGGCGGAACGATTTTCCAAGCGTTATATAATTTTTGCATCTGCGCCTTGTATTCGGGTGTGTCATTGGCTTTGGGCTGCCATGAGCGGATTTTCATCACTTCATTCAAAGGCGTGTCGTGCAAACCTTCCAGCAAGGCGCGGAATTTGTACCAGTGCAGATTCAAACTTTCGCTTAATAAATCTATTTTGTACTGCTCCATAAAGGCGGCAAAAATCATTTCTGCGTCAAGCTCGTAGTCAATGAGGATGCGGGAGTTTGGCGCGCCGTCCTGCCGGGGAAGCTCTTTAGGCGGATACGCAAAGTGTGAGAGGGCAAGAGGGGATGTCTAAAAAGAATGAATTTCGGTGGTTGAGCTTGTCGAAACCACCACATATAGCGTGTGTGGTCATTTCGACAGGCTCAATGACCGTATGCACGAAACTTATTAGACATCCCCTTTTCAGCGCATTTTGCGCGGGGGGCAAGCCGTTAAGCTTTGACCTTCAGTTCCTCATAGTCCTTTGTGAACTTTTCGGTCAGGTATTTTGTAAGGTCAAATTTGTGCGGCGTGCGGCTGCATGTGCCTATGTACTGCGTGTCGTCGCCCGCCTTTTTCTCATATATGTCCACAAAAACGGTTTCGCCCGAGGTTGTCGTAAGCGTGAACGAGGTCAGCTTGTTCGGCGGAAGCGCTGCGCTGTCGTCAAGCCAGGAGTTTACGTTCAGGAAGCATACGTTGCGAATCCACGATTGTGCTGCGTCCTGATCAAGCTCTATTGCAGGAACGTTGCCTGTGAGCGCCCAAACTGCCTTGTCGCCCGCTTTTGCGGTGTTCTGCAAGCCCCAGGTTTTTGCGCCCATCGTTATTTGTGCGGCTGCAACTGCATTTTCTTCTATAGAATAAACTGTCTTTGCGCGCAGCTCAACGGCGCTCTTTCCAAAGGTGGAGGTAAGGTTTCCGCTTACCAGAACAATGTCTTTTGCGCCGTTCACGGTGGCGTAGGTCTGGCTGCCGGTGGAGCTGGCCTTTCCAATGCGGAGTGCGGCAATCTGCTTGCCGTCCTTTGTGGCGGTTACGGTCTTTGCCTTTTCGTCGGTCAGGTTGTAGCGCGCGTCATAGTCGGCGTTTCCGATTTTTCCAACCTTGTCCAGAACCTTCACTTCTTTGAGCGCCTTAAGCATTGCGTCCACGTCTGACTTTGTCGCAAGGTAGTTGTCGGTATTGATGCTCCAGCCGTTCGCGCCGGCGGTCAGAACGGTCGTTTCTGCTGCGCTCTGAATGGTGATTGTGTCCGGCGAAAGGTCTGTCTTTATGGTCTTTACCGGGCTGATGTTTGCCAAAATTCCCTGAATGATGCAGTCGCAGGCAAGAAGCGCGCATACTACGATAAGGATTATTTTTCTCTGTGTCATACGGTTCTCCTATTTTGTCGCGGTCTCTGCGTCGCGCTCGTCGTTGGGGTTATATGCAATGTGAATGCGCCGGCGGCGGATTGCGCGCAGCCGCCACGTTACAAGACCGGCGATTGCAACAAGAACGGCAAGACCGAACTGGTTGAAGTATTTTACGATGAGCGCAAGAGCGCCCGATGTGTTTGAAAGCGTGTTCAGCGAGAGGCCTTTTGTGCGCATCGTGCAGAGGTCGGCGTTTCCGTTCATGTAGTCAATGGTGTTGCGCACGAACATTGCAATCGGCTCGTTTCCGCTGTCGTTGATAAGCTGGTTGCTAGTGATGTATGCGGTGTTCGCAACAAAAATCTTGCCGCTCTGCGTTCCTTTTGCAAGGTGAGTCGTGGTGGTAAGCGTGTCGTCCGCGTTCTGTTCCTCTGACGGAGATTTTTCAAATGCGCTCTGGAATTTTCCTTCCAAAAGAACGGCAAGGTTATACTGCTTTTCGCGCGATTTGTCGTACGGAGCCTGCATTTGGGGCGAAATCTGGAAGTTTGAGGTTTCTGCCCATGCTTTTGGCGAGGTTTTTGCAAGCACGGTGGCTTTTACGTTCTTGCCAAGCTTTTCGTCATCCAAGGAAATGCTTCCTGGCTGCAAAAGAATGACGTACCCCAAATTCCTTGTGATTACGCTTTTTGCGCTCAACTGCTTTTTTTGAAGCATGGGTGCCCAGTACATGCGGATATTTCCGTAGCCCTGCTGCTGGTAGTTGTAGCATTCCTCGTCAAAAACGTAGTTTGCGTCAAGCGTAGCGCCGTATGCGGTTAAAAGCGTGTTCAGACCGTTGTCTATAGGCGTGTACGTGGGTGCCTGATAGTAGTTTCCCTGCTCAACGCTGAATGGGTCTGCAAAAATCATGACGTTTCCGCCGCGCATGATGAACTGGTCAATTTTGTACAGCTCTTCGGTAGAAAGCGCGCTTTTTGGTCCGTTTATGATGATGGAATTGAGGTTTGCGGGAATGTCCTCTTCCGCAAGCTTTATTTCCTTAAGCTCGTACAGGTCAGAGACAAGCTTCTTGAAGTTTGACTCGCTGCCGTCCGCTGGCTCTAGGTCCGCTTCGCTGTGGCCGGTTATGTAGCCAATCTGCGCGGATTTTGCAAGCAGGCTTTCCAGACTGTCGCCGATTGCGCTCTCAATATTGGAAAGTCCTGCAATGCCGTAGCCGAACAACGAGCGCTGAATGCTGAGCGGAACCGTGCGGAACGCGTCACCGTATTCCAGCACAAGACCGAATACTCCGCTTCCCTCGCTTCCGTCCTTTTCCTTCCATTTGAAAAGCTGAAGACCGTATGTGTCGGCGGCTTCTGCAGCCTCCTCCTGCGTAGGATTCTTGCTTACGTAGGCAAGTCGGTTGAAATTCTTTTTGTTCACCGCGTTGAACGCTGCCTGAATCTGACTGTTCACGTCGTCGTAGCCGTTTATGCGGAACTGCTTGAGGTTGTCGCTTGCATACAGCGTGAGCGAGATGTGTTCGCCGTCAGAAAGCGCAGAAAGCGTGTCTGCCTGAGAAATCATCTTTGAGATTTTTGTGGTCAGGTTGTACTAAAAGCCGGAATCGCTGGTAATGCCGTCCATAAGCTCTATCGAGTCGCCGTAGACGATGGCAAGTCCCATGTAAGCCTGCTTAAAGCCCACCTCGGCGTTCTTTACCTCCTGAATCTGAACCTGCCGGATGCCGTAGCCCTGCGCGATGCGCTGGTTTTCTGGCTTGTTCATGTTAAAGAACGCATAGCTGAAGTTCTTGTTTGCCGCACCCTTGTATTCAACAAGAATGTCCTTTATGTACTGCGCGGTTCCGTTGTAGGGCGCGGGCAGATTGTCGCTGAAGAACACTTTTACAGAAAGCGGCTCCTGCAAGGTTTTTACGACGTCCTTGCTTGCGCCGCTGATTGAGTAGGATTTCTGTCCGGTAAGGTCAAAGCGCAGAAAAGCGCCGCGTCCTGCGATGTTTGCAAGAATCAGGATAAGCACGAACAGAATAAAATCGCTTTTTGAGCTTTTGAGCCAGTCAAGTATCTTTTTCATTTTGCACCTCTATTTGCGCTCGTTCTGCTGGCAGATGACCGTCAGACTGAAGAAGAATGCGGTAAGCGAGATAAAATACAGCAGGTCGCGCGTGTCGATTATTCCCCGCGAGATTGACGTAAAATGCTGGTTTGCGCTGATGAACGCAAGGAAGCTTACAATCGGTCCGGGAAGGAAAATAAGGAATTCGCTTATCATCGTAAGGACGATGCAGATTATGAACGCCGTGAAGAACGCGATAATCTGATTCTTTGTGATTGACGAGGCAAAAATGCCGATTGAGCTGAATGCCGCGCACAAAAACAGCGTTCCAAGATAGCCGCCGATGACCGGTCCTGCGTCTGGGCGACCGAACAGCAGGATTCCAACCAGATACAAAAGGGTAGGGGCTATCATCACAACGGAGCTGATGAATGACGCAAGGAATTTGCCGCAAACCACGTCAAATTCGGTAACAGGCAGTGTGAGCAGCGTTTCGATTGAGCCGGATTTTTTTTCTTCGGAATACATGCGCATGGTAAGCGCCGGAATGAAGAAGGAAAGTACCAGCGGAAGCAGCGAGAACATGTTGCGCAGGCTCGCCCTGTTCTGAAGGTAGAATGTTGTAAAGAACAAGACTCCCGTTATGATAAGGAAAAGTCCCGTTACGATATAGGCAATCGGGCTGGCAAAGTAGGCGCTCAGCTCGCGCTTCATGATGACTGTTGCAGGCTTCTGGATTTTTTTTGTGGTTCCGTTCATTTTTCTGCTCCGTTTTCTGTTGTCAATGTATGGAATACGTCCTCAAGGCTGTTCTTCTGCAGGTACAGCTCAAACAGGTCGTAGCCCTTTTCTGCAATGGCGCGGGCAATCTGAGGGCGTAGCTCGGTGCTTCCGTCTATTGAAACAAGGGCGGTCGCTCCTTCTTCGGCGCTCTCAAATGCAAGCGAGGCAATGCCGTTTATGCCGTTGAGTGCGGCGCTCAGCTCGGCTTCTGTGGCACGGGCAGTCACGCGCACGGTGGCGGCGTTGCCGTACCTTGTGCGCAGCTGTTCCGTAGGGCTGTCGGCAACCAGCTTTCCGCCGCTTATGATGATTACGCGGCTGCAAAGCGTCTCTACCTCGCTCAGAATATGTGTGGAGATGATGACGGTGCGGGTTTTTCCTATTTCCTTGATAAGGCTTCGTACGTCCTCAATCTGGTTTGGGTCAAGACCGCTGGTTGGTTCGTCAAGAATAAGGATTTCTGGGTCGTTCATAAGGGCGTGCGCAAGACCTACGCGCTGGCGGTAACCACGGCTCAGCTCGCCGATGTTCTTGTGCATGACTTCCTTTAAGCCGCATTCCCTGCACAAAAGCGGAACCTTCTCGTTCGCGTTCTGTCCTTGAATGTCCGCAATGTAGCGCAGGTAGTCGTCTACAATCATGTCGCTGTAGAGCGGCGCTGATTCCGGCATATAACCGATTTTTTTCTTTGAGCTTACGGGGTCGGCGGCAATGTCTATGCCGTCAATGGTAATTGAGCCTGATGAGGGCTTCAGGAAGCCTGTTATCATTCTCATCGTGGTTGTTTTTCCCGCTCCGTTCGGTCCCAAAAGACCTACAATCTGACCGGTCGGAATGGAAAAACTAACGTCATTTACCGCACGAAAAGTCCCGAATGTCCGGGAAACGTGAGATACTTCAATCATTTTTGTATTTCCTCCAATTTGTATTCTTAAAAAAACAAACCGCGGCGCCTTTGGTTACGCCGCGCGCTTTTTTGTGGTGCCGGGCTATGCCAGCTTAAAAAGCGCTTTCTCAAACGCGCGCTCGGCTGCCTTTTCTGCGGGCTTGTACAAAATCGCCACGTTTCCGATTATGCGCACCAACGTCGCATCGCATGAGGCGCACAGCTCCTGCGTAAGAGTCTGCTTTTCTTCTTTAAATTCATTGAATTTGATTTTTAAAAGCTCGTGATGGGCAAGGCTGTCCGCAACCTTCTGCGTAACACCTTCCGTAACGCCGTTTCCGCCTACTATGACCACTGGCTCCAGCGCATGGGCGTGTTTTTCCAAAAGCTTTCGTTGTTTACTATTTAAATTTGTCATGGTTCAAGTCTATCATAAATCAGACTATTGAACAACGATTCAACTTTTAGTATTATTGAAAAACTAAACTTGTATTTTTATTTTTAAAGAGGTAATAGTATGGCTTGGGATATTTCAAAAGTAAGAAATATCGGTATCAGTGCTCACATTGACTCAGGTAAAACAACAACTTCAGAACGCATCTTGTTCTATTGTAACAAGATTCATGCAATTCACGAGGTTCGTGGTAAGGACGGTGTTGGTGCTGTAATGGATAACATGGAATTGGAGCGTGAGCGTGGTATCACAATCCAGTCGGCTGCTACTCAGGTACAGTGGAAAGATATAACAATCAACCTTATCGATACCCCCGGTCACGTAGACTTCACTGTAGAAGTAGAGCGTTCACTCCGCGTTCTTGACGGTGCCATCATGATTCTTTGTGCCGTTGCCGGCGTTCAGTCTCAGTCAATCACAGTAGACCGCCAGCTCAAACGCTATCATGTACCGCGCGTTGCATTTGTAAACAAGTGTGACCGTCAGGGTGCAAACCCAATCCGCGTATGCAATCAGGTTCGCGAAAAGCTCGGACTTAACGCTCATATGATGGAACTTCCAATCGGTTTGGAGGACAAGCTTGAGGGCGTTGTAGACCTTGTTGGAATGAAGGCTTTGTACTTTGACGGTGCAAACGGCGAGAACGTTCGCGTTGCAGAAATTCCTGCGAACATGCAGGCTGATGCAGACAAATACCGCGAGGAGCTTTTGGATGCTGCCTCAATGTTCGATGATACATTGATGGAAGACATCATGGAAAAGGGTTACAACGACATCGACGAGGCAAAACTCATCGCTGCAATCCGCAAGGGAACCCTTGCAGAGCAGTTCGTAGGTGTATTCTGTGGTTCAGCTCACGTAAACAAGGGTATCCAGCCACTTTTGGACGCTGTAGAGCGCTATCTCCCAGCTCCAAACGAAGTAAAGAACGTTGCGCTTGACCTTGACAACAACGAAGCAGAGGTTGAGCTTGAGTCCGTTGATAACAAGCCGTGTGTTGCGCTTGCATTCAAGCTTGATGACGGTCAGTACGGTCAGCTTACCTATACCCGCGTTTACCAGGGTAAAATCAAGAAGGGCGAGGAGCTTTACAACACCCGCACAAAGAAGAGGTTCAAGGTTGGACGCCTTGTCCGCATGAACTCTGCTCAGATGGAAGATATTTCTGAAGGCTGTGCAGGCGACATCGTTGCTCTGTTCGGAGTGGATTGTGCTTCTGGTGATACATTCACAAATGGTGGCGTAAACTACTCAATGGCTTCTATGTTCGTTCCAGAGCCAGTAATCTCTCTTTCAATCACACCAAAGGACAAGCAGGCTGCTATGCAGATGTCCAAGGCTCTTAACCGCTTTACAAAGGAAGACCCTACATTCCAGACATACACAGACCCGGAATCTAACGAGACAATCATCAAGGGTATGGGTGAGCTTCACCTTGCCGTATACGTTGAGCGTATGAAGCGCGAATACAACTGTGAGGTTGTAACAGGAGCTCCACAGGTTGCTTACCGTGAGTCCATCACCGCTAAGGCAGACTTCAACTATACACACAAGAAACAGACTGGTGGTTCTGGTCAGTACGGTCGTGTAGCTGGTTTCATGGAACCGCTTGAGGAAAAGGACTACGAATTCGTAGACTCAATCAAGGGTGGTGCTATTCCTAACGAATACATTCCATCTTGTGACAAGGGATTCCAGAAGGCTATGAAGGAAGGTTCATTGATTGGCGCTCCTATCGTAGGTGTTCGCATGACTATCAACGATGGTCAGTACCATCCGGTAGACTCTAACGATAACGCTTTCCAGATTGCCGCTATTGGTGCTTTCCGTGAAGGCTACATGAAGGCTAAGCCGGCTATTCTTGAGCCAATCATGAAGGTTCAGATTGCCGCTCCTAACGAATTCCAGGGTAACGTATTTGGTCTTATCAACCAGCGCCGTGGTATCATCGGTGAAACAACGGATGAGAACAACACATCTGTTGTAAACGCAGAAGTTCCACTTTCTGAGATGTTCGGCTTCTCAACAATCCTTCGCTCCTCTACACAGGGTAAGGGTGAATTCACAATGGAATTCCTCAAGTATGCAAAGGTTCCGAATGCAGTTGCAGAAGAGCTCATTAAAAAGCATCAGGAAGAAAAGAAGGCTGGTAATAAATAACTGAAGCCAGCTCTTAGCTAGCTTGTTATTCACTGGACTTTTATACGAAGTGGACTTATCATTGATAAGTCCACTTTTTGTTTAACGTCATTATGGAGGAAATTATGGTAAAACAGGATTTGATAGATCAGAGTCCGGTGCGCATTTTTGATGCGGCTGCCGGAGGAGCGCTAAAAGCAGGTCAGCTCGGGCTGATTACGGCAAAAAAAGGCTTGGGAAAAACATCGGTTTTGGTTCAGTTTGGAATTGACGCGCTTTTGTACGACAAGCATCTGGTTCATGTTTCATTTGATCAGCATTCGTCAAACGTCATTGCATGGTACGACAGCATTCTTTCTGAAATCTGCAAAAAGAAGAACATCAGCGACTATACGGAGCTTACGGATTCCATTATCCGCGACCGCACGATTCTGAATTTCAACCAGGAATCGTTTACACTGCCAAAAGTTGTGAACACCATCAAGTCTTTAAAGGAAGGCGGAATTAAGGTGTCGGCGGTAATTGTTGACGGACTTGCGCTGCATTCTGTAACTGCCGGGGATTTAAAGGCTGTGGCAGATTTTGCGCGTCAGGAAGGAATTTTCGTATGGTTCAGCGATACCAACGAGAGCGCTTCACTTGCGGAAACCGTTCCCGAGGAACTTGCCGGCTTTTTTGCAACCGTTGCGCACATTGCAGCCCGCAAGGAAGGTGTGTATCTGACCGTGCTTAAGGCAGACGGCAAGGAACTTGATTCTGCAAGCGTTCGCCTTGACGCAAAAACGCTGCTTATGGCAAAGGAAAAGTAAAAGAAATCACTGTGCCACAGCGTCAGGCGGTGGCATTTGCCCGGCGGCATACGTGCGCTGGGGCGTTCATTGGTTACTTTTCCACGGCATCCAGAATTCCTTGAAGCCGCGGGGTGGGTTTGCCTCGTTTTCGTCCTTAAGCAGCTCGTTCCAGGGAATGCGCTTTCGAGCGGGGCTTGCCGCAGGTTCGTTCTGCTTGTCCAATTCTTCTATATAATCGTATTTTTTAAGGAGCAGGCGCAGTGCGTTTGCCCTCGCCAACTCAATGCCCGCCATGCCCGGCGCAATTCCCAGCATGATTACCGAGATGACCGCAAGAACGGTCGTGTATATGCTTACTGTTACGGAAACAACCAGATTGTCCATAAAAATAATCAGGCATTTTTTTATGCTCTTTACAAACGGATTGTGCATTTTTGCCCTGAGAGACGGATACCATGACAGCGCCATTAAAATAATAAGCGCAAGCCATAAGTCCACGGCACCGGCAAGCAGTCCTACGAAGGTTACGCTGGTCTCGCCGCGCGGAAACAGCAGGTTAAGAACAAGGACGCCACAGACCGTGCCTACCAGAATGAGCGTGAGTGCGAACAGAATGCCGTCCTTTATGCAGCCCTTGATTGCCCTGAAGAATTCCTTGAATTCAAAGCTTCCGTAATCCGCGATTTTTTCGGCGGATTCGGCCCATGCCAGCGACAGAATTGAAAATCCCGTTACGCAGATGACGCCCAGTGCAATCCAGATGTACAGATAGAAATTTGAATCCTGAAATTTCAGTCCGGGAATGCAGAGCGCGGTGGTTAGAATAACAAGAAGGTCAAGAATAAGGTTCGGAACAAAAAGGAACATGACGTTGTCCCATCCGTCGTAGAAGTTCTTTCTGAAAAATAAGCCTAACATGAAAATATAATAGTACGAATTGCGCTTTTATGTAAATTACCGTCGATTTTATTAGCAGTTTGGCTAAAGTGGGAGTATAATCAAAACATATGAAATTAAGAGCACGATTTTCACTTATTGCTGCCCTCTGCGGAGTCGAAATGGCTTTGCTTACGATTCTTACGATGGTAGGCGGAGATGTTATACAGAAGACTCAAAATTTCCAGTTCCGGCAGCAGGAATGTTCTTACGCGCTGGCGGACATCATCAATTTTTTGAATCAAACAATTTCCTGGTCTACGGACACGCAGACCGTAAGTGATGTATGGAAACAGAAGGTTGTAACGGCAAATAAAAAATTCCGCGAGCTTTCTGAGGATCCCATTACAAAGGTGTTCCCACAGGAATTCATGGAGAAGGTAGAGGACGCAAAATCCGTATGGACGCGCGTTGTTACGCAGACAAATCCGTTCAATGCGCAGATGCAGGCAATTCAGCAGACGCCGCTTACCGACGAGGAGCATCGCATCGTTCAGCGCTATGGAATCAAGACGGCGGCGACCCGCTTTGAGGATTCAGAGAACGTGCAGTCGCTTCAGTCGCGCATCATCCTCATCGAACAGCAGATGCGCGACCTTATAAAGAATGCCTCTGACCTTCAGATTGCGATGGACGAGATTTACGTTGACCTTGTTTCCGTCGTCTCAACATTCAAGCAGGTTTACCGCATTGTCATAATCGTCCTGGGGGTTATTTTTGTTCTTCTTGTGTTCATGAGCATCCTTCAGGGAACGAATGCCGTTACTCATGGCATAAAGTCCGTGCGCGACATGTCGCTCAATCTTGCCCAGCGCGACTTTACCACGGAAATTGAGCCGGCGGGCAGCAACGAGATGCAGGCTCTCATGCGCAACATGAACGACATGGTATACGAAATCAACAATTTCTTCCTTGTGGTAAAAAAGACGGCGGCAAAGGCTATTTCTTCCGGCTATTCAATCAATGATTCTTCAACCAGTACGGCGGCAGCAACGAATGAGATTAATTCCAACGTAGAGGAAATTACGATGGAATTTGACCAGATTAACGAATCAATGGAACGAGCGGTAACCGCCATAAACCTTACCAACGAGCAGGTTCGCACGCTTGTTGCGGACAACCAGAGCCAGACGACCGCCATTGATGAAAGCACGAGCGCCATTTCTGCAATGGCAAGCGCCGTTGTGGGAATCAAGGACAATGCCATAAAGCGAACCCGCGCCGCAGAAGAAATGCGCGAGCTTGTTTCGGACGGTGATAACAAGATTACCGCCACCAACGAGATTCTGCAGGAGGTCATGGGGCAGCTTGACGAGATTGGTGAGGTCGTTACGCTCATCGACTCCATTACGGAGCAGACGAACCTGCTTTCTATGAACGCGGCGATTGAGTCCGCGCATGCCGGGGAATTTGGAAAAGGCTTTTCTGTTGTTGCAGAGGAAATCCGCTCTCTTGCGGAAAGCACTGCTGACAACGCGCAAAAAATCAACGATGCCATTTCAAAAACGATTCAGAAGGTTACGGAAGCTCACGAGTCCAGCAAGCTTGCGTCCGTTGCGTTTGCAAAGGTTTCAAATCATTCTGTAGAGATGATTGATTCCTTCAAGGAAATCACCCATGAGATTGCGAACATTGACGACCAGACGCGCCAGATTACGCAAAAAACCGACATTACGGCAAGCACTGCGGACAAAATCAATTCGTACTGTACAAACCTTGCCGCTCAGCAGGAAACGGTTGCCTCTGAAATTGACGCAATCCGTATGCTGTTCAAGGACGCGCTTTCTGCCATTCATGAAATCAGCCGCGGAACGGAGGACATCGTAACGCGAATGAACGCCGTAGGCACGCTCAGCAAGGAAAGCTATAAGAATATGACGGCGCTGGAGAATGTCCTTGAGGAATTCCAGACAAACGACGATGACGACGACGCGGAACGCATTGAGAAGGTTGATGAGTCTGCCGTTGAGACGAATCTTTCTGACGAACTGCGCGCTCAGCTTGAGGCGGACTTTCACGAGCTTTCTGGCGATGGCGATGCGGAATACGATGAAGACGCTGAATTTGAGCCTGAAGATGAGTTTGGCTCTGAATCCTACGACACTGCGGAGACGGAAGAGGAGCAGACCTCGGATTCTTCTGACGACGATGAGCCGAAGACCGGACTTTCTGATTCTGACGATACCGATAGCGAAGAAAACTCCCTGCCCGCGGAACCGAGCGAGGAGATGTTCCGAACCCCGGAAACGATTTAGAATTTAAGACGTGAAAAAAACTGCATGAGGAAAATGAACTTGCAGCATTGCCTTATGCAGGTTCTTTCCGCATTGACCAACGCGACGCATATTTCTATAATAGTATTCAACAGGGACAGAGACGTGATGTCGGTGTCCCTTTATTTTTTAGAGGTGTGAAATATGAAAAAAATCATCGTTGTAGCGGCTCTTTGCGCGATTGTTGGTTCGTTGATTGGCTGTTCAAAAAAGGCGGAGCCGGGCGAATTCACCATTGAAAAGGATGTGCTTAAGGTTGGAATGGAAATTGGATATCCTCCGATGGAATATTTTGATGCCGACGGAAAAACGCCGATGGGCTTTGATGTAGAGCTTGGCAAGGCTGTTGCCGCAAAGCTTGGTCTTAAGGTAGAATTTGTTGACACCGCTTGGGACGGTATTTTTGCCGGTCTTGAGACAAAAAAGTATGACTGCGTAATGTCTGCGGCTACAATCACGCCGGAGCGCTTGAATTCAATGGATTTTTCTGTTCCATATGTTGGAAACGGTCAGACAATCGTCGTTCGTTCTGACGCGGCGGCAAAGCCGTCTAAGCCGGAGGAGCTTTCGGGGCTTACCGTTGCATATCAGGCAGAGACAACTTCTGATTTGTTCATGGAAAAGCAGGCTGCTGCTGGACTTAAGTTCACTGCGGCAGAATTTGACAAGGTCATCAATGCGTATGAGGAGCTTAAGCTTGGTCGCTGCGACGCGGTTGTAAGCGACGCTCTTGTATATGCGAACTATGCTGACGACCCTGCGTATGTTTCTACATGGGTTGGCTCTGCGGACGAATTCTTTGGCGTTGCGATGCGCAAGGGAAACACCGCTCTTGTAGAAAAGGTGAACGCCGCTATTTCTGAATTGTTTGCGGACGGCACGATGAAGCAGATTTATGAGAAGGTGTTCGGCTCAGACTTGACTTCCACCGTGCGCTAAGAGCGCTCCGGCTTTTATAAGAGGATACAATGACTGCATTGCAAAAAATAATCGGCTGGATTCCGGCTCTTCTTGATGGCGCTAAAATTACGATTCTGCTTACTCTTACGTCGGTTTCTGCCGGGGTTGTGCTGGGGCTGTTCCTTGCGCTTGGAAAAATGTCAAAAAAGCAGGTGCTGAAAAAACTGTGCGGTGCCTACATATTTTTCTTCCGCGGAACGCCGCTCCTTATGCAGCTGTATTTTTTGTACTTCGGACTTCCAAAACTGTGTCCGGCGTTGACGCTCCGCAATAAATTTCTTGCGGCGTTCATTGCATTCTCCCTTAATTCGGCGGCGTACATGGCCGAATACATTCGCGCGGCAATCCAGTCCATAGACAAGGGGCAGAAGGAAGCGAGCCACGCGCTTGGATTCACCTATTGGCAGACGATGGGCTTGATTATTGTTCCGCAGTCAGTGCGCCGTCTTATTCCTTCCATTGGAAATGAATTCATCATGGTTTTAAAGGATGCGTCGCTCGTGTCGCTTATAGCGCTTGAGGATATTACCAAGGTTACCCGCAGCATTGCGTCCTCGTCCGGAAACGAATTGGTGTACGTGCCGGCAATGATTCTGTATCTGATTATCACGGCGGTATTCAGTTATGTGTTCCATAAGACAGAAAAGCATTATTCTGTGTACGAGTGAGGTTGCGTGCTATGAGCATTCTGAAAACAGAGAATATTGATGTTTCATTCGGTGATTTGCACGTTCTGAAGGGCGTTTCGCTTGAGGTTGCGCCGCAGGAGGTTGTGTGCATCATCGGACCGAGTGGCGCAGGAAAATCGACCTTTCTGCGCACGCTGAACCATCTTGAGAAAATTGATTCCGGCAGGATTCTTATAGAAGACAAGCTGCTTGATGAGTACAAGGACGGAAAGCCTGTATACCGCATGCCCAAAAAGGAGCGGAACCAGATTTTGCTTGAGATGGGAATGGTGTTTCAGCGCTTCAATCTGTTTCCTCATAAAACAGTGCTTGAGAACGTCATGATTGCGCCGCTCCATGTGAGAAAGACTTCAAAAGAACAGGCAAGGGCTACGGCGCTGGATTTGCTTTCCCGCGTGGGGCTTGCCGATAAGGTTTGCGAGTATCCGAGCAAGTTGAGCGGCGGACAGCAGCAGCGCGTTGCGATTGCGCGGGCGCTTGCCATGGAGCCTAAGATTATGTTGTTTGACGAGCCGACCAGCGCGCTTGATCCGGAATTGGTTGGCGAGGTGCTTGCCGTCATGAAGCAGCTTGCAGAAGACGGTATGACGATGGTTGTCGTTACCCATGAGATGGGCTTTGCCCGCGAGGTTGCTGACCGCGTCGTATTCATGGAAAAGGGAAAAATCGTTGAGGAAGGAAAACCTTCTGAAATTTTTGGCGCTCCCAAAAGCGAGCGTCTTCAGCAGTTCCTTAAGAGCGTGCTGAAATAATTGCATTAATCTCTATAGTTAAAAAATGCCTATGATGTTCTTACAGTTTTTGATTCTGATTGCGGGATTCGTCTTTCTTATAAAAGGCGCGGATTTTTTTGTGGACGGAAGCGCGGCTCTTGCGAGGATGTTCAAGGTGTCGCCGCTGGTAATCGGGCTTACGATTGTGGCTCTGGGCACCAGCTTGCCGGAGCTTGCGGTAAGCACATCTGCCGCAGTGCAGGGCGCGAACGAAATTGCGCTCAGCAACGTCGTAGGCTCCAATCTGTTCAATCTGCTGGGCGTGCTGGGAATTTGCGCAATCATTCATTCCGTTCCTGTTGAAACTGAAATTCTAAGGCGGGATTTTCCGTTCTCTATTTTTATAACGCTTGTCATGCTGTTCGGCTCTGTAAGTCCGGCGCTGCTGAGCGGTTCATTTGCGCGCTCGCCCATGCTTTCGGAAGCGGGCATGGTCTCACGCATTCTGGGGCTTGCGCTTCTTACTCTGTTCGTGCTGTATCTTGTGTACATTGTGTATGATGCCAAAAAAAAGCCGCAGCCGGATGACGGCGCGGAGCCAATGCCGCTGTGGCGCTGTCTTTTGCTCATTGTGCTTGGCGTTGGGCTTATTATTGCTGGCGGGCAGTGCGTCGTGCAGAGCGCAAAAAAAATAGCGCTTGCATTTGGCATGACTGAGACGCTGGTAGGGCTTACTATTGTGGCGCTTGGAACCTCGCTTCCTGAATTGGTTACGTCAATCGTTGCCGCTCACAAGGGCGAAACGGAGCTTGCTGTTGGAAACGTGGTCGGCTCCAATATCTTCAATATCCTGTTTATTCTGGGGGTGTCTTCCTCAATTCATCCTGTTTCGGTAAATGCCGCGTCCGTGTACGACATGCTGATTCTTGTTGCGGTCAGCCTTTTTTGCTGGCTTTTTTGTGCGACAGGAAAGCGCGTTTCCCGCATCGAAGGAATTCTTATGGTTCTTATGTATGCGGCGGCAATGACTTTTGCCGTTTTGCGCTAGGCATTTGCACGCAACAAAACGGTTAAGTGTCCGCTAATTTTCGCCGAAAAGAAAATGTATGCCGTCTAATAGTTACGAAAAACCAGATTTTTGGTCTCAGAAAGCATTCTCGGAAGGCTATCCTGCACGTTCAGTGTACAAACTGAAGGAAATGGACGAGAAATTTGGAATGATAAAAAAGAACTGCAATGCGCTTGATCTGGGTGCCGCTCCCGGAAGCTGGACTACCTTCTTGCTTCGGAATTTGGGGGAGGGCGGTCGCGTTACCAGCTGCGATTTGAATCCGCTTGCAAAAAATGTGCGCGGTGAGAACCTGTTCTTTATTCAGGGAGACCTGAACGATGCCGCCGTGCGAAAGCAGATAAAAGAGCGCGGTCCATTTGACCTTGTTGTGTGCGATGCTGCGCCGCTTACCACCGGAAACCGCATTGTGGATACAGCCCGCTCCGAACAACTTGTGGAGATGGCAATCTGGTATGGCGAGTCGATGCTTAAAAAAGGCGGCAACTTTTGCGTGAAGATTTTTCAGAACGGCGACCAGCAGAAATTTCTTAAGAAAATGCGCGAGATTTTTACGCTCGCAAAGGGTTTTAAGCCGGAAGCATGCCGTTCGGAGTCTTTTGAGACATTTCTTGTTGGCATAGAACGAAAATAGGTGATAAAATTATGGATAAATTCAGTGATTACAAAAAGAATTCAGTTACTATGAGTTTTCAGACAGTGTGGTATAGATTTATTAATTCACGGGTAAGACGGATTGTTCTTGCCTCTCTTGCTTCGTTCTGCGTGGGCGGTGTCATTGCGTTCGGCGCGTTGTATCTTGCCGGAAATTTATATGTGGAAAAAGGTGTCGGTGGTTTGGAAACGTCCGCCGTTCCGTCATTTACAGAAAGCGCGGAGCTTGCGTCTGTTCGTGTGCCTGCCGCAGAGTCTGACGACACGCTTTTGCATGACGGGCTTGCACAGGAGCTTGAGTCTGATGCGACCGAGGCAGACAGCCTTGATGCAGCGGCTTCAGTGCTCAGTCAGGATGCCTATTCTTCGGACGGGCTTGAGCTGTGCTATTCAACCTATCGTGTAAAAAAAGGCGATATGATTGGCTTTATCGCCGACAAGTTCAACATCACGCAGGATACTATTATAAGCGTGAACAACATTCATCAGTCGCGCCTATTGCAGATAGGTCAGTACCTTAAGATTCCGAGTATGCCGGGAATAGTGTATACCGTGCGCAAAAAGGGCGAGACCGTTAATTCCATTGCAGAAAAATACGAGGTGAGCGCGGAAAAATGTGCCCGCGTGAACTATCTTGTGCCCGAGGAAGAGCTGGTGGTTGGCTCCAGCCTGTTCGTGCCGGACGCGCAGCTTGACTGGGTTACCCGTCAGGAAATCAACGGAGACTTGTTCCATAAGCCGCTCCATTCGCGCTATTGGCTCAGCTCATATTACGGCTGGCGCGAGTCTCCGTTCAGCGGAAAGCGCTCCTACCATTCCGGTGTGGATATGGCGGCTCCGATGGGTACGGCAATCTACGCGGCGCTGGGCGGAACCGTAACGTCCGTAGGCTACAACAATGTATACGGAAACTACGTTATCGTAACGCATCATTCCGGCTACAAAACGCTCTACGGACACATGAGCGCCATTCTTGCGACGCGCGGACAGTACGTTGACACGAACACCCGGATTGGCAAGGTCGGAAGTACCGGCATGAGCACCGGCCCGCACCTTCATTTTACCGTCTATAAATTCGGAAAAACCGTAAACCCCGCCGCTTTGTGGAAATAGCGCGGCTTTCCTTTTGCTCCTATGCCTTGACAGTCATTTGATTTTTATTAAAATTATTAGTATGGCAAAAGAATCAAAGGGTGGATTTTTGTCTAATTTATTCTCATCGCTTTTTGGCAGCGGCGACGCAGATGCGGACAAAAAAAGACAGTTAAAATCAATAGCAAAACGGCTTTCAAAATCTCGGTTTAAGAATTTCTATAAATTCAGCGGAAATGAAATCCTTCCGCCGCTTGGAAAAACCTTCTATGAAATATACAAGGCGATTTACCCGGTGCAGGTAATGTTCAACACGATTCAGAATCAGAACCTGCTGAAGCATCTGGTCATCGACTTTGCACTTCCAGAGGACATAAAAAAACTTGAGGAAACCTTGAATGAAGAGAGCATCAAGGCGCTTGCAAAGGAAATTCCGATTGAAAATCTGAGCAAGCAGGCTACGGAACGGCTCTCGCAGTTTTCTGATTATTTTACGCTTGAGAAAATCACCGAAATCGACTATCTGTACAAGCAGTTCATGGCGCTTAGGACCGTCGCTTCGTTTGATTATTACTTCCTGCTTAAGAAATTCGACAAGACGATACGCGAGGGTGATTTTACCAACCCACCGCATTTTGAAAAAATCAATGCGGAATATGTGAGCAACGAGCTTAAGGATTTCATTGAGTCTGTATGGGAGATTCCCTTTGACGCGGAATGGACGAACTTGTTCAAGCTGCTCAAGAATTTTAAGGGAACGGAACCGATTCAGATTGGCTTGTGGCGCAAAATTGTTGCCCGCCTGCAGACAATCCGCCTTTCTGAGGCGTTTGAGATGGTAATCCGCCTTGCGACCTCGGATCCGGGCTATGTTCCCAACGTTCAGAGCAAGAATGAGTCAATAGTGGAGCCGTATCTTGACAGCGTAAAGAATGAGGTTGAGAAGACGATTCGCCAGCTGGTGGAAAGCGCAAAGTCTGCAAAAACAAACGATTTTGCCTCTCAGCTGTTTGGCGACGTTGAGCTTAATCAGATTCGCAATTACACGGACGCACTTAAGCCTACCCTTGAGCGCAAGGGTATTTCCTACTACTTGAACTATCAGGGCTTGAACTATCTTAAGGCGTTCCTTATTGAGGTCGTAAAAAAAGATTTGCGTGAATACTATGACATCGTCATTATCCGCGGAAAATGGACGACGCAATCCCTTACCACTTCGTTCAGCGACTGCTACAACGCGCTTTTGGGAACTTCGGATTCAATCACCACGTTTGACAACGAGCTTGCCGAGGACGGCGCAATCGGTATAAAGATAAAGACTATGCTTCCAAAGACGGAGCGCGACGGAAGTTCCAAGAACATTGTGAACCGACTGGTGACGGAAGCGAACGAGACGGCGTACACCTTCATTATGGAAAGCCTGCGCAATATAGTTACTATCGGAAAAATCGTAAAGTCGCTTGTTGACGACTGCGCGAAGCAGAAGCCGGAGCTTGTGTCAAACTGGAAGGAGCTTGAGCATTTTGCCGATACTCCTATGAAGGACATGAGCGTTGCGCTTTACAAAAAAATCTATCTGTTCACTTCATTGATGAAAAGTTGCGTCGTTCCTATTGAATGACGGCACGCAGAACAAAAAAAATGCGGGCTTCTTTTGATGCCCGCATTTTTTTTGTATATGGCGTTTTTTATGCCTGCGGAACTATCCACTCGCGGTGCAGGTGTGTTGAAATCTTTTTTACGAATACGTCGATGTTGCTCATGACAAAGCATGCGCAGTAAATTGTTACAGAGCCGCCAATCAAAAGACCGTACGAGATGGAAAGCGAGCGATTTGCAAGACCGGGAACCTGAACCAGGGACACGAACAGCAGCGCGGTCATGATAAAGCCGCCGATAATCCAGCCGGCAAGCGGAAGCGGCTTTGCGGACGCTTTTTTGTACAGCGAGCCGTCGATGTTCTCCATTGCCTTGCGGATTGCTTCGTCCGTTACCGGGGAGTCCACGCTGAGCGGCTTTGCAATGCAACGTTCCGCGTATGAAAGCATTTTTATCTTGCGGCGGCATTCCTTGCAGGTCAGCATATGGCGCGTCAGCTTGAACGGCACGTGCTGTCCCTTGTCCAGCATAAGGTATTCGTCAAGCATGGTCTCGCAATGTTTATTGTTCATGGTATTCCTCCAGTTTTTTCTTAAGAATCTTTTTTGCCCTGAAAATATGGGATTTTATGGTGTTAAGCGGAAGTTCCGTTATGTCGCTTATCTCCTGATACGGAATGTCGTAGTAAAAGTACATTTCGATACAGATGGCGTATTTTTGTGGCAGCTCCTGTACCGCCTCGCGGATTGCGCTCTGCGTGATTTTGCGAATCTGCTGCTCTTCAGGCGTGCTGTCATTTACGTCCGGCAGGGCAGCTTCATCGTCCAGGGGCTGTGTTTCCTTGCGGCGGTTCAGTTCGTTTATGGCTGTGGTGTAGGCGACACGCATGAGCCATGTTGAGAACTGTGATTTTCCTTGGAATGTGGAAAGGCGCGTGTAGACTTTTATAAAAACGTCCTGCACAAAGTCTTCTGCGTCCACCTCGTTGTGAAAGAATTTTATGCCGAAATAAAAAAGCCGCGTCTTGTAATGGGTCATCAGCGTCTCAAAAGCCCGCTGGTTTCCGCGCAGCGTTGCGCTTACAAGAGAAAAATCGCGCTTTTTTGTAAGGTCTCGCTCCAGCTTTTGAAGCAGCTCATTCGGCATAAGGAATCCGCTCAGTCTTTTTTATGAAAATCAGGAAAAAAGTGGTAGAACAAGAGCATGCAGATTCCGATGACGGTGGGAACAAGCCCGCCGAGCAACGTATATGAGAAGCCGTCAAGAATGGCGAACACAAGCGAAAGCGTGGCTCCAACGCCAGTAAGCAGAAGACCGGTCAGCAAGGAAAATGCCGCAAAGTTAAAGCTTTTTGGCACGAATGTTCCGGTTTTAATCTGCAATTTGATTTCATGATGCCGCCACAAAATATAGAAGAAAACGATGACCGCGCCAAACGTGATTCCTACAATCGGCACGATTGAGATGATGACCTGTGCGGCAATTGATGTAATGGGCTGTTCCATTTTTTACTCCCGTGGAATACAAAAAATTGTCTCTCTATTTAAAAAGACACGGATTCTGTTAAAAGGTTGCGCTCATTCAAGGTAGTTGAATTCCTCAAAGTACACGTCCTGAATTTTGTTCAGGACGAGCATGTCGTTTATAAGTCCGCGCAAATCCTCCTTGATTCCATTTTCGCCGCGGGCGGTAAGCTCTGCCTTTGTGCGAAGCGCCACGTACTGCATGATGACACCTTTGATGGCAGTGTTCTTGCGCGAAAGTTCCTCAAAGAATTCTGTGTCGCCCGCCGTGTACGAAAAATACGGCGATATGATGAGCGTGGTGCCGCTTTGCTCCTGCTTTGCGGCGGCGGTTACGGCGCGGAGCCTGCCGATTCCCCGGTAGGCAGCGCTTGGCTCTGTGCCGCGCGCCATGCTTTGCGCCTGACGCACAAGATTCGTGCTTCGGCGCTTTTTTATGCCGGGAACGGCAAGCGTGGTGAGTGCTATGATTAGCGCCAAAAAGCAGAGGATTATGGTAAGTATGCCGTTTAAAGAGAGCCGTGAAATTTTCATGTTCGTTCCTTGTATGCGCGTGCGAGGGCTGCGGTTTTGCCGGAAATGCGCGCGGTTATGCGTACTGAATTTTCCTGCCAGTCTTCCGTGGTTATAACGCCGTCGCATCGGATGCGCTGGATAAGGGCGGCTTCTGCAAGCGGAATGACGAACGCCTCTTCCGTTCCAAGCAGTGCCTCGCTTATGCGGTCAAAAAGCTGGTCAAAACCAAAGCGTGTTTTTGCGCTTACCCGCACCGCGTCCGGAAACAGAACGGCAAGCCGGGCTTTTGCAGGCTCGTTTCCTTCGATGGTGTCCCATTTGTTCAGAATTATAAGGCGCTCGTTTTGGTCTGCGTCAATTTCCTTTAGAACCTGAATGACCGTGTTGAATTCCGCTTCATGCTGCTCGTCGCCCGCGTCTATGACTATAAGCTGAAGGTTCGCGTTTTTTGCTTCTGCAAGGGTTGACTTGAACGCGTCTATAAGGCTGTGCGGAAGGTTTGAGATGAATCCAACCGTATCAGTAAGAAGAATGCCGTTTCCGTCCTTTAGGTTGAGCTTGCGGGTGAGCGGGTCGAGCGTTGCGAACAGCTTGTTTTCCACAAAGGCATCCGCGCCGGTAAGCGCGTTCAGCAGGCTGGATTTTCCGGCGTTGCGGCAGCCTCGCCTTCGGTATGGTTCCCCGGCTGGATCGACTACGTCAAGGCACACCCGATTCAATCTGAAATTGTATATCTGAGCCTGGGCGACCGGGAGGAGCGGACGAAAAACCCCGTCATGGCGGCGGTGGGGATCTGCATCCGGACCCAGCTGGAACTCCTCCGGGAGGCCGGAATCGATTGTGTTCTCGAATGGAATCAGGGGAACCACTTCAAAGACCCGGAAAAGCGCACCGCAGCGGCTTTTTCCCGGTGCATGGAGAAAGTGCTGGAAAACCCATAGGTCGGGTAGACCACATTCTGTTAAATGCACCTTGCATTTTGATGCATTCAATGATAAAATATTCAGACTAGCAAGTATGGATCAA
>ERZ842401.911-NODE-911-length-43884-cov-6.261995_pt1 | contig 43884 bp, 31 predicted proteins | sample MGYA00521270_ERZ842401 | MGnify/ENA primary metagenome ERZ842401 (study PRJEB31892, sample SAMEA3878208) | bioreactor metagenome | biome: Moose rumen | place: Sweden | collected 2011-10 | study: EMG produced TPA metagenomics assembly of the PRJEB12797 data set... | reverse complement strand
CGCAGCAGAGCGGCATGGCCTTCGACCTGAAGATAGCCGACATAGCCCGCGACGGACAGCTGGTGCAGATGGCCCGCGACGAGGCGCAGCGCATCATCGACGAAGACCCTACCTGCTCCTCACCCCGCTACCACCTGTTGTGGCAGCACCTGAAGGAGCTCCGCAAATCCGACATTAACTGGAGCGAGATTTCGTAAGGGCATGCATAGGAAAAACACATATAAAGGGAAACACCAAAAAAGTGTGCTACCCTCGCTACCTATGCTACCCGTCAACATCGTTCCCGCCTCGGGAGAAAATGCATAAACATGCAAGTTTACGGTGCCTGTTTTTGGAAAAATACGCACGCCTTTTGAAAAAACGCGAACGCCTTTTTTCAAAAAAGTGGCACTATTACACAGAAAGTCGCCACTCATCCTTTTGCCGCCCTGCTTTTTGTATAAATATGCATATTCGTGCATAAACATACCGTCTCAAAGTGTGCTACCGTAGTACTACCAAGTGTACTACCGGCAACAGCCTGGTTCTCAAGCGTTTTGCCTGCTCTGGTAGCGAGGGTAGCATAGTTTTTTGCACTTCGCCTAAATACACGCGCACGCGCGAGACGACAAAAAGCTTTTTTGCAAATTGTTAAAAGTAGACAAAAGACATTAACGGCTGACCCGCTTCTAGTATTTTATTTGTACCTTTGCACCATCTTAACTATAACGTGTGGCGATGAGCCACTCTTTTTAATACCTAATAGCAAGTTATGAGAAAGTTTTTCGTGTCTGTCTTGTCCATGATGTTTCTTGCCGTAGGCACTGCCTTCGGCCAGGAAGAGGTAGTCAATGAACTTACCGGCGAAGTGTCGGCGTATGTAGGGGACGACGAAGAAATAGGCAATTTCGATTTTCTCTATCGCAACGGCGGCGAGTCGCTAGACTACGACGAACTGATGGTAGAGAACATCATCGACGAAGCCATCTCCCATCTGGGCACGCGCTATGTGTATGGCAGCAAGGGGCCCAACTCGTTTGATTGCTCGGGATTCACCAGCTATGTGTATAAGCGCCAGAATAATCAGTACATAGGAGCCTCGTCGCGCGAGCAGTATGCCATCAACACGCCCGTGAAGCGCAGCGAGCTGCAGTCGGGCGACCTGGTGTTCTTCACCTCGCCCCGCTCGGGCCGTAACGTAGGCCATGTGGGTATTGTGGTGGATGTAGACCCCATTACCGACACGTTCACCTTTATTCATGCCAGCACCAAGCAGGGGGTGAAGATCAGCAAATCTACCGAAGGCTATTACCAGAAGCGCTATGTTGGCGCAAGGAGGGTGAAATAGAATTGAGAGTTGAGGGTTGAGAATTGAGAGTTGGGAATGATGAAAAGAAAGATAACAAGAAGGATTATGGTGATGGCAGGAAGCTTACTGTCTATCCTTTCTGCTAATGGAGTAACCTCGTATCCCAATTCTCAAATTTCAAATATCAACTCAACCGACACACTGACCATCGCCATGGTGGGCGACGTGATGATGGGCACCACTTATCCCAGCATGATGCTGCCCCAGAACGAGGGAAAGGAGCTGTTTAAGGATGCTGCCGGCATCCTCAGGCGGGCCGACTTGGCCGTGGGCAACCTGGAAGGGACGCTCTGCGACGGTGGCCACAGCACCAAGGGCAGCGGCCCCAACAGCTATTCCTTCCGCACCCCTACCAGCTTTGCCCCGCGACTGAAGGAGGTGGGCTTCGACTACCTAAGCATGGCCAACAACCATGCCAACGACTTCGGGCAGGAAGGCATTGAGAGCACCGAGCGCTGCCTGCGCCAGCAGGGCATTCTGTTCTCGGGCATTCAAGGGCGTGTGGAGAGCACGGTCATCGAGCGCTCAGGGAAGAAGATTGGCATCTGTGCCTTCGGCCACAACAGCTACACACTGAAGCATACCGACCTGAGCGTGGTTGGGCGCATCGTCGACGACCTGGTGGCCCGCTGCGACCTGGTCATCGTGTCGTTCCATGGCGGCGCCGAGGGACGCGACAAGAGCCATCTGCCCCAGGGCTCGGAAACTTTCCTGGGCGAGAATCGTGGCTCGCTGCGCCAGCTGGCTCATTTCTGCATAGACCATGGTGCCGACGTGGTCTACGGCCATGGGCCCCACGTGCTGCGTGCCGCCGAGGTCTATAAGGGTCGCTTCATCGCCTACAGTCTGGGCAATTTCTGTACGCCCTATAACGTCAGCCTGACAGGCATTTCGGGCTATGCACCGCTGGTGGAGATAAAGATTGACCGTGCCACAGGTAGGTTCCTCAGCGGCAAGATTCATCCCTTCATCCAGACGCGAGGCATTGGCCCGCGTACGGACAAGACGGGCGTCGTAATCCGCCAGATGAAGCAGCTGAGCGAAGCCGACATTCCCCAAAGCGAAGCCAGGATTGACGACGAGGGGAACATTGTGCAGCGCTAATAACACCAACAAATTGACTGAATGACAGGAATTACTAGAACAAGGCTGCTGGCGTGGTGCCTTTTGGCAGCAGCCATGCTTGTGCCCACTATTGCAGTGGCACAAACGCAAAAAGGAATGGTCAGAACCTTGGGTCGTCCTGACAGGAAGAGCCAGGGACTGGGCGACGTTATCATAACCATCTTAGGAGCACCAAACAGCGTAAAGAGCGCTGCTTCTGGTGCTTTTTCGTTTGCGCTGCCAGGGAAGAAAGAAGGCGATGTCTATACCATTGCCCATGTGCGGAAAACCAACTACGCACTGGTGGACAAGGGCATCAACGGCCGCAAGTTCGGCTATTCCTCGCAGGCACCATTGGAGATTGTCATGGTGTCGAACCAACAGCTGGAGGCCGACAAACAGCGCATTGAGGAGCGGGCCAACGACGAGGCCCTGAAGCGCTATAACAAACAGCTGAAGGAGCTGGAGCAGCTGCGTCAGGAGAAACGCCTGACAGAAGAGGACTTTTCCAGGAAGGTGGCCTTGCTGGGCAAAGATTTCGAGAAGTTCCTGTCGCTCATCGAAAAGATGGCCGAGACCTATGCCCTGACCGACTATGAGAACATCAGCGAGGTGAACCGCCAGATTTGTGCGGCCATTGAGAATGCAGAACTGGAGAAAGCGCAGGCCCTGATTCTCAGTAAGGGCGACTATGAGCAGCGCAAGAAGCAGGCCATGCTGAAACTCGAAGTAGGCGAACAGCAAATAGCCTTTGGCGAACAACAAATAGCCGCTGGCGAACAGAAAAAGCGTGAAGGCGGTAAAGATTTGGACGATTTGGCACAGGAAGACTACTTTCGGCATACCATCTGTGCCGCTAAGTATCAGAACGATTCGGCAGCTTTCTTCTTGGAGCGGCGCGCCAAGATTGTCCCCGAAAAGGCCGACCGACTGCTGGATGCTGCCAATTTCATAGCCGAATATCTGGCCGATTTCGAGAAGGCTGAGCACTATGCACGGCGGGCACTGGAAGTGGCCAATGCCACCGACGGCCCCGACAGCGAGATGGCAGCCTACTGCCTGAACGACCTGGCAAACATCCTGGAAGAGAAAGGAGCGCTGAACCAAGCCATGAAGCTATATAAGCAGTCGGTCAGCATCAGGCAAAAGCTGTTCGGCGAGCAAAGTGAAAAGACGGCCAAATGCTACTCCAACATCGCCTCGGTGTTTGAAAAGGGAGATATGCTCGATTCGGCCAAGGTCTACTTCGAGCGCTCGCTGCAAATACGGCAGGCACTGGGCCAGGATGCCTGCGGCGGACTGGCAAAAAGCTACGTTGAATTGGGCATGCTGGCGCGAAGAGAGGAAAAGCCACTGCAAGCGCTGGAATACTACAGCAAGGCATTGCCACTCGTCCTGGAATGCGATGGCGAAGAAAGCGGCGACATGGTCGAGCTGAGCAGCGCGCTGGGAATGGCCTATCAGGCGGTGGACAGCCTGGATACGGCACTCGAATGGTATGAGCGCGGCCTGAACATTGCCCGGAAAATCTATGGTGAGGAGCACCCCTACGTGGCAACATTGCTCGAAAATATCGGGACGTTCTTCTACGAGCTGCGCTATTATAAGGAGGCCTACGACTATCGCAAGCAGGCAATGGACATGCGTCTGAAACTATTGGGCGAATACTATCCCGACGTGCGTCACAGCTATAATAATATAGCGTTGTCGCTCTATTCGCTGAAGAGAAAAGACGAGGCCTTCGACTACATGCAGAAAACACTGCAGCTTGACATAATGTACGATGGTGAGAACAGCAATTCCGTGGCCACCGACTATACGAACATGGCAGGACTGCTGGCCGAAAAAGGACAGAAGGAAGAGGCCCTGCGCCTGAACCGGAAAGCCATAGACATCTATACAGCTGTCTTTGGCCGGCAAAGCTCGAAGGGGGCCAACACGCTGAACAACATGGCCACGGTATATCAGCAGATGAAAGACTATGAACAGGCCAAGGAATGCTATCAGCAGGCGATGGACATTTACAAAGCAGTAAACGGCGAACGCCATTCCAATCTGATAACGGTTTACAATAACATGGCGGAGGCCTACGGCGAAATGGGCGACCAGCAGAAGCGGCTGGAACTGATGGAGCAGGCCCTGGACATTAGCCGCAGCGTCTACGGCGAGGAAAGTGCCAAAGTGGCTACCATCTACTGCAATCTTTGCATGGCAGCCCTGGACATGAAGGAATACAACAAGGCAGTAGACTATGTGGAAAAAGCGAAAGCCAACCTGATGAAGGCACATGGCGAGAACAGCGAAGAGGCAGCGGAGACGGGCATCTTGCTGTCGAAAATATATGAAAAACAGGGCGACTACGCCAAGGCCATTCCGCCATTTATGGAATATCTGCAAGTGGCTGGAACGCTACATGACAATGACAGCCGCGAAATGATAGGGCATTCTTCATCGGTCTACCTACTTTTCGTCAAACTGTTGGCCGAAAGTCCAACGGAGGAGCATCTGGCCCTGTTCCAGCAGTTCTGTGCCGACAAGAGTTTCGCCGTTATACCCAGAAAGGATTCGCCCGCCGCCCGCAAGGGAGTGAAGAGCATGAACGTGTTGCTGAAATACTTCGACTGGACCATCGATGGCGACACCACGGCCTGTTTCCTGAATGTACAGAACAAAGTGCGCCAATTGCCCAAACGCTTCGTCGTGATGGATGACGAGGGAAAAGTGAAAGCCTACGAGTTTGAGGATTCCGACGCTGGCGTGGACTTTGTCTTCAAACCTATAGGACTGGACAGGAAGCAGGCTGCCATAAAGGCCTGGCGGCAATATAACCTGGACAACAAATAATCATCGGCGGGGATGGAGAACTTCAGATACTATGCTTTTATCAGCTACAGCTCGCACGACACGGCGTGGGGAAAGCAGGTGCAGCAAAAGTTGGAGCACTACAGGATGCCGGCCACGCTGTGCAGCCAGCGCGGATGGCAGCGCACCCCCATCAAGCCCGTATTCTTTGCACCGACCGACATTCAGCCTGGCGGACTGACCGAGGAGCTGCAAGAACGCCTGCGGGCATCGCGCAACCTGATTGTAATCTGCTCACCCCATTCTGCCCGGTCGGAATGGGTGGGCAAAGAGATTGAGTTCTTCCACCAGATAGGGCGCACAAAGCAGATTCATTTCTTCATCGTAGAGGGTACTCCACATAGCGGCAACCCCGCCACGGAATGCTTTAACCCGATTGTTGAAACGCTGGGACTGCCTGAGATTCTGGGAGCAAACGTCCATGAGAAAATTTACCGCTGGCCGTGGCTCAACAGGGAACGGGCTTATGTGCAGCTGGTGTCGAAGCTGCTGGGCGTGGAGTTCGACGCCATTTGGCAGCGTCACCGCCGCCTGCTTGTCAAGAAGGCGGCAGCGTGGGCTATCGGCATCATGGCCGTAGTAGCAGCGCTGGCAGGCGTGTGGCTGGCCAATCAGCCTGTAGCGGTGGAGATGGGCCTTGCCGAGACTTCCGCTCATAATAATGCGCTTCCCCCGATGAAGAATGCCGTGATCACCATGACGCTGGAAAACGAGACGAAGACCGACAGTGTAGCCTCGCCAGCCGACTGCGCCCTGTTCACCAACATTCCCCATCGCTTCTTGGACAGGCAGGTGCACGTATCATTCCGCTGCCCGCCAGCCTTCATCGATATGGATACAACGCTCCTGCTGAAAAGAAAGCTAACGCTGAATATCCAGCGCAATGAATCGGTCTATGGCGATGTGCGTTTCTGCCTGTGGGACGAGGCCGCGGGAACTGCCGTACCCAATTGCCGGATAGAGATTGCCGGCCTTGAAACATACTCAGATGCCAATGGCAACGTAACCCTCTCCGTGCCGCTAGCACTGCAACAGCCCGTTTACCACATTTCATCGTCCCTGCCACTGGAAAGGGACTCTATCGGCATGCCCTGTGGAGAGTATGATTTGGTCTTGGTGAAGGCTCGTCCATGAGGCTCATTATTAAGAAAGAGAAAGATGACACAGAAAGAGAAGTACATCCCGCGTCCTATGGACACTAGCGACGTCAGGCTTTCGGAAGAGCTGGAAGCGCTTGTCGAACAAATGGCCAAGAACGTGCACGAAGTGTGGGCCGAAAACCGCATGGCACAAGGCTGGACCTACGGTCAGCAGCGCGACGACCAGCGGAAGAAGCATCCGTGCCTCATTCCCTACGAACAACTGTCGGAAGAGGAGAGGGACTACGACCGCAACACCTGTGTCAGCACCTTGAAACTGATTATGAAGCTAGGCTTCAACATCACGAAATAATATCTGTCAATATGAATAATAGCTTAATGCCTCAAATACGCCGTGTGCTGCGCTGCTATCCGCTGACGCTTCTCTGCCTGGTCCTGATATGGTTTCTCTGCCTGTATGCCCGCGTGCCTGAAACGCCCGTGAATAACGTGCCCTTCATCGACAAGTGGACGCATTTCGTCATGTATGGCGGCACCACGTCGGTGATGTGGTGGGAATATCTGCGCCATCACGACAGGCTCATCTTCTGGAAGCTCTTCCTCTTTGCTTTCCTCGGCCTCATCCTGATGAGCGGAGTCATAGAACTGCTACAAGCCTACTGCACCACAACAAGAGCAGGCGAATGGCTCGACTTTGCTGCCAACTCCACAGGCGTCTGCCTTGGCACCCTCATCGGGTTGCTGCTTTATTCAATGAAGAGAAAAAGAGATAGAAGGTGATAGCATCTACAGTCGGCTGAGCCAGAGTTTGGGATTGAGTAGCTTGTCCCAGTTTTGGAGGCGGAAGATGAGGACGTGGTTATTGCCGACGGTGCCTAGCGTCTGATTGATGCTGACGCGCTGCCCGGCAGTGACGGTGACGGAAGAAAGGTTGCCATAGACGGAGATATAGCGGCCATGGCGTACCATGACAAAATAGCCCGTGCCAGGATTGTAGACCTTGCTCACCTCTCCCTCAAACACGCTGCGCGCCTTGGCGCCTTCCTGACCTTGCAGCTGAATGCCGCTGCTTTGCAGGGTGACACCCGCCAGGGTGTAAGGGCCGAACCCGCGTATCACGCGATAGCTGCCCGTGATGGGAACGGGCAGGCGGCCTTTGTTGCCGGCGAAGCTGCCCGTCAGCTGGCGGTCGGAATCGGCAGGCGTGAAGTTGGGCACGGTGGGCGTGTTGGTGGCGACAGCAGTGTTGCTGCGCTTGTTGCGCCTATTGTTTTGGGTGTTAGCCTGATTACTGTTCCGGTTGTTTTTCTGGTTGTTGTTAGCCTGCTGGCGCTGCTGCTGTTCCTGTTCGCGCCGGCGCTGCTCGGCCAGTCTGCGCTGGCGCTCTTCTTCAGCCTTGCGGGCCTTTTCCAGCTCCTCGGCTATGATCTTATCTATCTGTCTGTTGATTTCTGCCTCTTCCTGCTGCTGCTGGGTGATGAGCTTCTTCACCGTCTGCTGCTCTTTCTGCAGTTCTGCCACCAGCCGCTGCTGCTCGGCTTGGCGGTTTTCCATCTGTCGCTGCTGGTGCTCGCTCTTGGCCAGGAGGCTGTTCAGGCTGTCGTGCACTTCATTCAGCTCGCCCAGCTTCACGGCCACTTGCTCGCCTTTCTGCTTCACGGCTTCGCCCTGTGCTTTCTGGTAGGTGGTATATTCGTTCATGAAGCGCATGCGCCTGTAGAGCTGGTTGATGTTGGCTGCACTGAACACAAACATCATCTGGTTCTGCACGTTGCGGTTGCGATACATATAGCGCACCGACTTGATGTAGTGCTGGCGCCGCTCTTCCAGCTCGTTCTGTAGCACGGTGAGCTGGGCGTCGAGCGTTGAGAGTTGGGCGTTGAGCATTGAGAGTTGAGCGTTGAGGCTGTCGATGACGATTTTATTGTCGTCGATGTCGCTGCCCAGCGCCTCCACCTCCTGCATGCGCTTCTTCACCTGCTGCTCCAGTTCGCGCTGCCGCTGCTGGTTGGCCTGCCGCTGCTGTTGCAGCTTGCGTTGCTTGTCTTGCAGCTGCTCTTTCTTGGTGGGTTTCCGGTTCTGCACTTTCTGCGTAGTGCGGCGCTGCTGTTGCTGGCTGCGCTTCTGCGCCGGTGCTGCCAGCACCAGCATGAGCATTGCCAGAAGTATCAGTAGCCTACGCATCATCCCGCTCATCAGCCTTCACCAGTCACCCTTCACCAATAACCTTTCCTACAGCGCCATGAAGCGCTTCAGGATGTCGTCGAAGTTCACTTCCCTGTATTTGTCGCTCACGCGGGTACGCGGCTCCCAATCGCTGTCGTTGTTCAGATAGTTCAGCCTGATGCCCAGCTTCACTTCCTTGGTGGGCATGGTCAGGGTGACCAGCATGTCGGTGGGGAAGAGGCGTGTGCCCAGGGGCTTGAACTCGCGATAGTCCCAGTTCAGCTGAGTGTTGCCGTGCGTCTGGTCGCGATACATGATATTCGCCATCTTGATGCGCCCGCTCAGCTGACTGACGAGCCAGCTGTAGAACATCTTGCTCTTCACCTTGTCGCCATCGCCATCCTCATAGTTGATGATGGCCTCGGTCGAGTCGATGGGCGTGGTGGTGAATTTCTTCTTGGTCTCCTCGTCGAGCACCTGTCTGCCGGGCTGGAAGAGCTCGTTCCAGAACAGTGCTTGCAGCGTACTGAAGTTAATGCCGCTGTTGCGCAGGAAGTCGATGTAGTAGTAGGGAGCCTTCAGGTACTGCTTGTTGATGCGGTCCATGATGAGCACATATTCGTTGGTGAACTCCAGTCGGGCGGCCTCCACGAAGCCGAAGGCCATGAGCTGCAACCGGATGACGTCGTCGCGCTTCATGTGCAGGTTACCCGTGAGCGAGATTTGCTGGTCGCCCACGTTCACGGTGAACTTCAGCTTCGAGCCAACGAAGGTGTTTTTCTTCTGGGCAGTACTGTCGCCCGTGTTCATCACTCTGTCCAGCAGCTCCTGTTGCTCAGGAGGCATTGTCGGTGTCTGTTCTTCGATTACGTGCTTGTGGGAATGGCAGGCAGCAATCAGCAGGGGCACTGCCAGCATGGCAGTCTTCAGATAGTTAGATACTTTCATTTTCGGATGTATTTTTTACGTTTTATCTTTCTCATCAGGAGTTTGTTCTTCGGGTCGTCGACGAGTGCCTTGCCCCATTGCAGCAGGGCTCCATCGATGTCGCCGCACTGTGCGTAGATGTCGCCGGCGTGTTCGTTGATGACGGCGCCAGGCAGCGAGTCGTGCTGCAAGGCCTGGTCAATGTAGACACGTGCCTCGGCATAGCGCTGCTCCATGAACAGGATCCAGGCATAGGTGTCCAGATAGGTGGCGTTCTCGGGTTCGGCCTTCACCGTGCGATAGCTCATCTGCTCGGCTTCGTCCAGCCGTTTATTCTGCAAGCTGAGGTAGTAGGCGTAGTTGTTCAGGCAGCCTATGTTGTCGGCTTTCCACACCAGGCAGGAGTCGTAGGCGGCATAGGCCTCGGCCTCACTGCCTTTCTGGTGGAGCAGGTCGCCCAGCACGGCGTAGAAGTCGCTCACTATTTCCGGTATGCTCTCCTCGTTGATGACGCTGATGCCGTTGCGGAAGGCTTCCAGGGCGTGGTCGGTATCTTCCTGCCGGTAGTAGGCCATGCCCTGATAGTAGTAGAAGGCCATTTCCTCAGGGTTATACTGGCGGGCAGCCTGACAGAGGCTGATGATGCGCTCGTCGTCCTGTTCCTCCCATGCCTGCTGCACCAGCCGCAAGCGCGACGATGCCTTGTCGGGAGCCAGTTGCAGCACGTATTCGTAGGCCTTGGCCACGCTGTCGCGGGGCATCTCTATCAGCTGCATGTAGGCCGCCTTCATCTCGGCCAGGTCGGCACTGGGTTCTGGCTGGGCCAGCATCTCGTCGAACAGGTTCAGAATCACGGTGCTGTCGCCGCCTTCCTGTGCTGTCTCGATGATGAGCTGGCGCATCTGGTTGGCTTTGTCTTCCAGCGAAGCCTCCGGGTTCAGCAGGATGGCGTGGTTCACCGAGTCGGCCGAAGCCTCGTCGCCGCGGCGTATGTAGTAGTTGCGCATCACCTGCTGTGCGCTCAGGTTGCGCGGCTCCTCGGCCAGCACATGGTCCAGCACCTGGCGCGCCTCTTCCTCATGGTCGGTCACCAGCAGCGTGTTGGCATAGAGGGTCCGATAGCGCAGGTCGTTGGGATAGTGGTCGGTCAGGCGCTTGGCCTCGTTCACGGCGTTCACGGCGTCGTTCTGCTCAATGTAGAGGCGGCACTTCGTCAGGGCCGTGCGCTCGGTGGGGCCGTCGATCAGCTCCATGCGGTTCAGGGCCTCAATAGCCTTGTCGTAGTTCTTCTGGTGGTTGTACAGCTGGAACAGTGTTTCCAGCAGTTCCGAGCGGCTCTTGTCTATGTCATAGAGGTTTTCCACGGCCTGAATGCCCTCTTCCAGCTGGTTGTTGTCCAGATAGGAACTGGCCAGCCGCTCCAGGTAGGTGGTGTTGCGCGGCTCCAGCTCGTGGGCACGCTTATAGCAGGCCATGGCCTGCTTCTGGTCGTTCATGGCCAGATAGAGATGGCCCAGGAAGAAGCAGCTCTCAGAGGCATCGGGGCGCAGCTCCACGCAGCGGCTCAGCAGGTCGAAGGCCGCATCGTGGTTCTCCTTCTGCAGCTGGAGCATGGCCTCATGGAAAAGGACGTCGTATTCTCTTTTGAGATTTGAGGTTTGAGAATTGAGCATTGCAGTTTCCTGGTTGGTTTGCGCCGAAACAGCCAAACCAGCCACCACCATGATGTACATCAAAATGACTCTCTTCATCAATTCTCAAATCTCAATTCTCAAATCTCAATTCTCAACTCTCAAATCTCAACTCTCAATTCATTCCACCCCCGTATGCCCATAGCCACCGGTGCCCCGTTCCGTTTCGTCGAGCGTCTCCACCTCCACGAAGATGCCCTGCTCGTGGCGGGCAATCACCATCTGGGCTATGCGCTCGCCGTCGTTCACCACAAAGTCTTCCTGCGACAAGTTGATCAGCAGCACGCCCACCTCGCCACGATAGTCGGCGTCGATGGTGCCCGGTGCATTCAGCACGGTGATGCCTTTCTTCAGGGCCAGTCCGCTGCGGGGCCGCACCTGGGCCTCGTAGCCTGGAGGCAGGGCGATATACAATCCTGTGGGAATGAGCTTCCGCTCCATGGGCCTGAGCACCACAGGCTCGCTGATATTGGCGCGCAGGTCCATGCCTGCACTCTGCGGCGTGGCGTATGCTGGCAGCGGATGGTGCCCGCGGTTTACTACGTTTATCTTCATTGCTCTTGCTGTCGTTAGAATGTGGCCAGTACTTCTTTGGCGGGAATATACTGAAAACTGCCCTCTGCCGACGATACCACGATGGTCTCATCGTGCAAGGCTTTCTCCTCAAGCATTCGCTTCTCAGCCAGACGCAACCCTGTTTCCAGCTTCCGAGTGAAATTTTCAACTTCTTTATTTGACATAAGCCATCATTTTTTCGTATGATACATTTTCAAGAATTTCTGTCTTGGCGTTCAGTCCCCCTGTTGCCACGGTGCGGCGGGGCGACTCGCTATTGTCGAACACGGCCCAGTAGTCCACCAGCGGCACGAACAGCTTGAACAGATTGTTGATGCCGGCAGCGTAGCGCCGCGTAATGGTGCTGTGGGGAATGCCGTGGCCGCCCTTCTTCACGCGTTCGGCCACACGGTGCATGGCCAGCTGCGGACTGTTCAGCCAGAAGTAGAGCAGGCTCACCCTGTAGCCCTGCCCCTTGGCCCTGCGCACCAGGTTGACATACGAACGCGTGGCCAGCGTTGTCTCAATAGAGAAACTCTCGTCACGCGTCAGCAGGTCTTCTATACGTTGTAACATCAGCCGCCCGGCCTCAATGGCCACGCTCGTCGGATTGAAGGGCGACAGGCCACGGGCTATCTCGTCGGCATTGACAAACTCCTTGCATCCAAGGATTTCGGGCAACACCGTGTAGGAGGCCGTGGTCTTCCCAGCCCCGTTACATCCGCTGATGATGTACAAGTTCTTAGCCATAATTCGGTGCAAAGTTAGTAAAAAGTTAGGAGTTTGGCGGTAGGTTGCTGGAGTTATCAGCTGATAGTTAACATTTTTTATTTGTTTACAACAAAAAAACTTTTTATGCCCGGCTGCTAACTGCCAACTTTTTTGTACTTTTGCAGCGATGAAAATGGACTGGCTACAACTCGTTTCCAACTGCCGCCTAGGGCAGGAGCACCGCCACTTGGAGCGGCACGACGACCGCACCGAGTTCAAGCGCGACTACGACCGTCTGATTTTTTCGGCCCCCTTCCGGCGGCTGCAAAACAAGACGCAGGTCTTCCCGCTGCCTGGCAGCGTCTTTGTGCACAACCGCCTCACCCATTCGCTCGAGGTGGCCAGCGTGGGCATGTCGCTGGGCAGCGACGTGGCGCGCCATCTGTGTGCAAGAAATCCCCATTTCATCGATACCCTCATCCCCGAGATAGGCCAGATCGTGGCCACGGCCTGCCTGGCCCACGACCTGGGCAATCCGCCCTTTGGCCATTCCGGCGAGAAGGCCATACAGACCTTCTTCACCGAGGGCAAGGGGCTCTACTTGGAGCCGCGCGTGTCGCCGCAGTTCTGGAGCGACATCACCCGCTTCGACGGCAATGCCAATGCCTTCCGCCTGCTGACCCACAGCTTCAAGGGGCGCCGCAAGGGCGGTTTTGCCATGACCTATTCCACGCTGGCCAGCATCGTGAAGTATCCCTTCCCCTCGTATGCCGCCAAGAAGAACAAGTTCGGCTTCTTCACCTTCGAGCGGGCCAACTACGAGGCCGTGGCCAGCCGGCTGGGCATCGTGAAGACCGATGCCGACCACTGGGCACGCTATCCGCTGGTCTACCTCGTCGAGGCCGCCGACGACATCTGCTATGAGATTATGGACCTGGAAGATGCCTACAAGCTGAAGATTCTCACCTACGACGAGACCACCTCGCTGATGCTGAGTTTCTTCGATGAAATGGCTAGAAATCGCATCCTTCAGCGCATCGCCGACGAGGAGCTGAGCGACCCCAACGAGCGGGTGCAGTATCTGCGGGCCTGCCTCATCGGCCTGCTGGAGAACGAGTGCGTGCGCACCTTCATCGACCATGCGGACGCCATCCTCGAAGCATGGTATCCCGGGCAATATGGGGGAACCGCGGTGGCGATGGCTCTGCTGGGCGATTATAATCCGGGCGGCAAACTGACCGTCACCTTCCCCAAGACGGTGGGGCAGATACCCTTCAATTTCCCCTATAAGCCCAATTCCCAGATCGATGCCGACAACAGGCCCGGGCTCGACGGCACCCAGGCCCGCGTGAACGGCGCCCTGTACAATTTCGGATATGGCCTGAGTTATACCACGTTCAAATATTCCAACCTGACACTTTCCAGGTCCGCGATCAGGCCGGGGGAGAGTGTCGAGGTGTCGGTAGATGTCACCAACACCGGAAGCCGCGACGGCGACGAGGTGGTGCAGCTCTATCTTCACGACCGCGTGAGTTCAATAACCGTTTACGAGAAGATGCTCAAGGGCTTCGAGCGTGTGAACTTGAAGGCCGGAGAGACTAAAACGGTGCGTTTCACTCTCGGCCCCGAAGCATTCATGATTCTGGATGCAAACTTTGAATATGTGTTCGAGGCCGGCGAATACAATGTCATGGTAAGGTCATCTTCCGTCGATCCGGGGCTGCAGCAGCGGCTTACGATGCTGACTCCTGCAGGAGAAAAGCCTGCGGATTATCGGGAAAGCGATGGGGAGGGACTCTTCCCCGTAAGTCTGCAACGGGGAGAGTTCGTCACTGTTACGGTAGATCAGGAACGTGAAATCAAGGGCATCGTGCTGGAGTGGGGGCCCGATTCAGACTGCAAAATCGACATCCAGACCACCTTTGGTGGCGGCCTCTACACTACTGTCGACAAGGCCGTTGTCCGCACCGGCAACTCCTTCGAGCGCCGTTTCGGCCCGGTGCGCGCCTCGGAACTCCGGATACTGGTCACTTCCGGAACCCTCGCTGCCGATAAACTCACAGTCCTCTACTGACCTGCAGTCAGGCAATCTGAGGTTTTTCTTCCATCTTGCCGTCCTGCAGGGCCTTCCAGGCCTGACGCTTGCGATAGATATCTATTGCAGTAAAGATTGCGGCCCTCATCGAACGGGGATCCGCCTCGTCGCGCCCGGCCAGTTCGAAGGCCGTACCATGGTCGGGAGAGGTGCGCACTACAGGCAGTCCTGCGGTGTAGTTGACTCCGTCTTCGAAGGCGATGGCCTTGAAGGGCGCGAGCCCCTGGTCGTGATACATCGCGAGAGTGGCGTCGAAACGCTCGTAATGACCCATGCCGAAGTATCCGTCGGGCGAGAAAGGCCCGAAGGCGAGAATTCCTTCTTCGACCGCCTTCCGGATCGCGGGAATGATGATGGTCTGCTCTTCGGTGCCGAGCAGGCCGCTGTCGCCGCTGTGGGGGTTGAGGCTGAGCACGCCGATGCGGGGATTGTTTATGCCGAAATCCTGTTCGAGCGACTGCTTCATGAGCCGCAGCTTGCTAAGGATTTTATCCTCTGTAATGGATGCAGGCACGTCCTTGAGGGGAATGTGGCCGGTCACCACTCCCACTTTCAGGCGTTCGCTGATCATCAGCATTGTTACATCCTTCACTCCGAAAGCCTCCTGGAGGAATTCGGTGTGTCCGGGGAAGCCGAAACCTTCGGCCACGATGGCCTTTTTGTTGATGGGCCCCGTGACCAGCACGTCGATCTTTCCCGCCTTCAGGTCGCGTACCGCCCAGTCCAGTGCGGTGATGGCGGCCTTGGCCGAATCGGCGGTGGCCCCTCCCGGCTCTGCAAATACATTGTCCGGAAGGCATCCTACTATATTCACTCTCTTCGGATGTGCTTCAGAAGCCGAGGAAATGGCGTTTGTGTCCATCTGCTCTATCTCAGGGATGCCTTTGCGGTAGAAGCTGAAAATCTTGCTCGACCCGTAAACCACGGGCGTGAACATATCGAGGATGCGCGGGTCGCTCAGGGCCTTGATTATGACTTCGTAACCAATGCCGTTGCTGTCGCCCTGGGTGATGCCTACTACGAGTTTATCTTTCATATTCCTAATGTGTTTTCTTCTTCTGTAATGTAACCTTCGTCCTGCGGAAGCCCTGCCTGGCCGTATGCTGCGACTGCCAGGCGGTCGCAGCGCTCGTTCTCAGGGTGGCCCGCATGGCCTTTCAGCCAGTGGAAATGCACGTTGTGCCTGCGGTACAGCGGTACGAAGCGCAGCCACAGGTCCTGATTCTTCTTTTTTTTGAAACCGGTCGCGAGCCATTTGTCCAGCCATTTTTCTTCGACAGCCTTCACGACATACGACGAATCGCTCCATACCTCCACGTTGGCATGCTCCCACTTGATCGCTTCCAGCCCCATGATTACTGCGAGGAGTTCCATGCGGTTGTTGGTGGTGAGGGCGAAGCCTCCGGACATTTCCTTGCGCAGGGGCCCGCAGATAAGCACTGCTCCCCATCCTCCGGGCCCGGGATTGCCGCTGGCAGCCCCGTCGGTGTAAAGGTATATGGTGTCCGCCCGTTCCATTTTCAACAAAAATAACTATTTTTGTAAGATTATGCACGATAAAAAGTTCAATATTCTCGTAACAGGGGCCAACGGACAGCTCGGAAGGTGCCTGCGGGATGCCGCCCGAGACAGCAGGAACCGCTATGTTTTTTCGGATATCAGCGAACTCCAGGGCCTGGAAAGCATCTCTCTCGACATTACTAACCGCGATGCTGTCGATATAGTCGCCGACTCCGAGAATATCGACGTGATAATCAACTGTGCGGGATACACCAATGTCGACAGGGCCGAAGACGAAACTTATCTGGCCGACCTTCTGAATAATGTCGCGGCCGGTAATCTGGCGGCGGCAGCCCGCCGTCGCGACGCCTTGCTGATACACATTTCCACCGACTATATCTTCTCCGGCGAAGCCAACACTCCCATACGCGAAGACTGCACTCCTGCCCCTCTCGGGGTTTACGGGGCCACCAAATTGGCCGGAGAGAAAGCCGTGTTGTCTTCCGCCTGCCGCAGTATCATCATCCGCACGGCCTGGATGTATTCGGAGTATGGGCGCAATTTCGTTAAGACAATGCTGTCCCTTGCCGAAAGCCACCCGGCCCTCAAAGTCGTATGCGACCAGGTGGGGACGCCGACCTACGCCCGTGACCTTGCGGGATTCATAGTGGAGATAATCGACGGCGGCAAGACGGATCGCACGGGCATCTACAATTATACCGGAGAGGGAGTTTGCAGCTGGTACGATTTTGCGGTGAATATTCTCGCTCTCGGTGCCCCGGGCTGCAAGGTGAATCCATGCAGATCCGCCGATTATCCCACCAGGGCCAGGCGCCCCCATTATTCCGTGCTCGACAAGAGCAAGGCCAAGGCGGCCTTCGGAATCGATATCCCGCATTGGACGCTGTCGCTCAAGGAATGCATAAGCAGATTGAAATGACGATAGAACAGACATCCATACCCGAAGTACTGATCATCCATCCCCATATCTTCAGGGATGCGAGGGGGTATTTCTTCGAATCCTTCAACGAGGGGGAATTCGCGCAGAAGGCCATTCCGGTCCACTTCGTGCAGGACAACGAAAGCAAATCCTGCAAAGGGGTGGTGCGCGGGCTCCATTACCAGAAGGGCTGCGATGTGCAGGGCAAGCTGGTGCGCGTCATAAAAGGCCGCGTGCTCGATATTGCCGTCGATATCCGCAAAGGCAGTCCTACTTTCGGAAAATGGGTTGGAGCGGAACTCTCCGGCGAGAACGCCGCGCAGCTGTTCATCCCGCGCGGCTTTGCCCACGGGTTCAGCGTTCTGAGCGACGAGGCTGTGTTCCAATACAAATGCGACAGGTTTTACAATCCTGCCTCTGAAGGTGCCATTGCCTGGGATGATCCCGACCTTGGCATCGACTGGAAGATACCGTCTGCCGAAGTGCTGCTTTCGGAGAAAGACATGCGCCACAGGCGTCTGAGAGAGCTTGAAGCGGAGGACCTGTTCGATTATAGGGTTAGTTTGTATTAAATGAGAAAAGTAGCCATACAAGGATATTCCGGCTGCTTCCATGAGGAGGCGGCCCGAAGCTTTTATTCGACTTTGGGCGAACCGGAGCTGAGTATCGTCGAGTGCGATACTTTCGACGCCCTCTACGAAGCTGTCGGCCGCGGGCAGGCCGATGCCGTCGTGATGGCCATCGAGAATACTGTTTCCGGCGGTCTCATCCCCAACTTCGACCTGCTCCGCAAGAATCCCCAGAAGATAAAGGGGGAGGTCTTCCTGCGCATCGAACAGAACCTCATGGCCCTGCCCGGGCAGAAGATCGAGGACCTGTGCGAGGTGCGTACGCATTACATGGCAATCAACCAGACCCGCGAATTTTTCAAAGACTGGCCGCATATCCGTCTGGTGGAGTCGGAAGATACCGCAAAATCGGCTGCGCAGGTCGCGAAGGAGGGCCTGGCAGGAGTGGGCGCTGTGGCATCCCGCTTGGCCGCCGAACTCTACGGCCTGGAGATACTTGCCCCCGGCATCGAAACGTACAAGCAGAATTTCACCCGTTTCCTGATAATGGACGACGGACTGAGCGTCGCCGAAGACAAGATCGACAAGGCATCGCTCTGTTTTACCCTGCCGCATACTCCCGGGTCGCTTGCGCACATCCTCACCATCCTCTCTTTCTATGAGATGAATCTCACCCGTATCCAGAGCCTGCCCATCCCCGGCAAGGAATGGCAGTACTTCTTTTATGCCGATATCAAATTCGATTCTTACTCCAGGTACCGTCAGGCAGTCGCTGCCGTACGTCCCCTGATCGACGAGTTCCAGGTGCTTGGGGAATATTCTTCTGCCTTATGATAATCCAGCCTGCAGAACGCACTCTCAGCGTCAAGGAATACTACTTTTCCAAGAAAAACAGGGAAATAGCCGCCATGAATGCCGACGGCCGCGCCGAGTCCGTGATAAATCTCGGGATCGGTTCGCCGGACGGACGTCCTCCCCAGTGTGCGATCGATGCCCTGTGCAGCTCCGCGCAACGCGGCGACACACATGCGTATCAGCCCTATGTGGGAATACCCGAACTCCGCAGCGCCTATGCCGGATGGTACTCCCGCTGGTACGGGGTCAGCCTGGATCCCTCTACTGAAATCCAACCCCTCACCGGATCGAAGGAGGGCATACTGATCATATCGCTCGCCTTCCTGAACAAGGGTGACAAGGTGCTGGTGCCGGATCCTGGATATCCTACCTACAGTTCATCTGCAAGGTTGTGCGAAGCCGAGATCGTGCCCTACGACCTGGTGGAGGAACTTGGCTGGCAGCCGGATTTTGAGGCGCTCGAAAAGATGGACCTCAGCGGGGTGAAGATGATGTGGACCAACTATCCGAACATGCCCACCGGAGCTCCGGCGGATCCCGCCCTTTATGAGAAGCTTGTGGATTTCGGACGCTCTCACGGCATTATGATCTGCAACGACAATCCCTACAGCTTCATCCTGGCGGACGCACATCACTCCATCCTGGCCGTGCCGGGCGCAAAGGATTGCTGCCTGGAACTGAATTCCCTGAGCAAGGCCCACAACATGGCAGGCTGGCGGCTTGGGATGGTGGCATCTTCGGCCGATGTCATATACGAGATACTCAAGGTCAAGAGCCAGCTCGATTCGGGCATATTCCGTCCTTTGCAACTCGCTGCGGTCGAGGCTCTTTCACAGGGCCCCGACTGGTTCCGCGACCTGAATGCGGTGTACCGCGGCAGGCAGAAAGCGGCCGGGCGCATATTCGATCTGCTCGGAGTGCGTTACAATCCTGCCTCGCAGGGCCTCTTTCTCTGGGGAAGGGTGCCCGACGGGGAGGATCCCGTGGCTATTTCCGACAAGCTTCTGCACGAAGCCGGGGTTTTCATAACCCCGGGATTCATCTTCGGAAGGAACGGGGAAAAGTATTTGAGAATTTCACTTTGCGCGCGGGAAGAAGTTCTTGCGCGGGCTTACGATAAGATAAAATCCGTATTATGACAATTGGTATTGTTGGGCTCGGACTCATAGGCGGCTCCATGGCCGTGGATCTCCGCAGGCGGGGGTTCGCCGGCCGCGTGCTCGGCGTTGAGAACGAAAAGGTCAATGCCGAAGCGGCGCTCAAAATCGGTCTTGCCGACGAAATAGTAGATCTTGAAGCCTGCGTGGCAGGTTCCGACATTATCGTGCTGGCCATCCCTGTGGGGGCGGCGGTGAAGATGCTTCCCAAAGTGCTGGACCTTGTCGCCTGCACCGACAAGGTAGTGATCGACGTATGTTCGGTTAAGGAAGCCATGTGTCAGGTGGCGCAGGGACATGCTGCGAGGAGCCGGTACGTGGCCACGCATCCCATGGCGGGTACAGAGTATTCCGGACCGTGGGCGGCCATGCCCGGGCTTTTTGACGGACGTGCATGCATATTCTGCGACGTCGAGGAATCGTCCCCGAAAGCAGTGCGCCTCATAGAAAAACTCTATGACGCCCTGAACATGAGGGTGACTTACATGCGCAGCGACGCCCACGACATGCATGTTGCCTATGTCTCGCATATCTCGCATATCACCTCTTTCGCGCTCGCCCTCACGGTGCTCGACAAGGAAAAAGACGAAAAGCACATCTTCGACCTTGCTTCCGGAGGCTTTTCATCGACCGTGCGTCTGGCTAAGAGCAGCGCCGACATGTGGGTGCCCATCCTGGCCCTGAACCACGACAACGTGATACGGGTGATAGATACATATATAGATAAGATGAAGGAGTTCCGTACCGCAATCGACGCCTACGACGAAGACAAGATACGGGAACTGATCGCAGAAGGAAACAAAATCAAGAGAATCATACGCTGATGGCAGGTAAATTCGAACTTGTTCCCCTGAACGACTGGGGATTTTTCCATCTTCCTCCACGTCCTTGCGTGGTGGCGGGCCCTTGCAGCGCAGAAAGCGAAGAGCAGGTCATGGAGACCGCCCGTGGGCTCAAGGAGATAGGTATCAATGTGTTCCGTGCCGGGATATGGAAGCCCCGCACGCATCCCGGTTGTTTCGAGGGAGTCGGAGTTCCCGGGCTCAAGTGGCTGCAGAGGGTCCGCGAGGAGTATGGCCTGCGCGTCTGCACCGAGGTGGCAAACGAGAAGCATGTCTGCGAATGTCTGAAACATAAGGTGGATATGGTATGGCTGGGTGCGCGCACCACGGCGAATCCCTTCCTTGTACAGGAAATTGCCGAAGCCCTGCGCGGAACCGACATCCCCGTGCTGGTCAAGAATCCCATAAATCCCGATCTCGACCTTTGGATAGGCGCCTTCGAGCGCCTGAATGCCCAGGGCATACGCAAACTGGGTGCGATCCACCGCGGGGTTTCCACCGCTTCGAAGATCAAGTACCGCAATGCCCCCCAGTGGGAAATGGCCGTGGAACTGCGCGCCCGCTATCCCGAACTTCCTATGTTTGCGGATCCCAGCCACATGGGCGGAAAACGGGAATATCTGCAGGAACTCTCGCAGAGGGCTATGGATCTTGGTTTCGAGGGCCTGATGATAGAGTCGCACCGCGATCCTTCCTGCGCCCTAAGCGATGCTTCGCAGCAGCTGACGCCCTCAGCATTGATCCGCTTGCTGGAGAGTCTGGTGATGCGCGATGCCACCACTGCGGACGAGCGTTTCAATGATGAACTTCGCCAGCTCCGCGCCCAGATAGATGTGCTGGACGAGAATCTGATTTTCACCCTGGCTTCGCGCATGAAGGTGAGCCGTTCCATAGGCGAACTGAAGAAGGAAAACAGTGTCGCGATCGTGCAGCCTACCCGCTGGGACACCGTGCTCGAAAAGGCGGCCGCTTCCGCAGCCGCTTATGGCCTCGACGCCGATTTCGTAAAACGCATCTTCAACGCCATCCACGAAGCTTCCGTAGCAGAGCAAAACAAATAGCCCCCGGCCGCTGCGCTGGCGTCATTCGCGTCCTCGCCAGAAAAATGGCTCGGCCACTAACGCACCGGTCTCCGCCGTCTGCCACCCGCGCGACGTCGGTGCCCCAGTCCTTCACCGAAAGTGCTACTGGTCTGCGAATTTCTTTAGGACCGGAAGCATCAGCCCATCCCGTCCACGACGTCGCCGGTCACTGCTACCTGCCACCTGAAGCGAAAACCGCCGAAAATGCAGTAGGTCCCCCTTCGAAAGCCGGGACCTGGAGCAAAAACCGCCGAAAGTGCAGTAGGTCCCCCTTCGAAAGCCGGGACCTGAAGCGAAAACCGCCGATAGTGCAGTAGGTGTGGGTGTTCGGGGGTACTTTAGGGGCAGGACCCCTGAAAGATGGGCGACAAGTCGCCTTTGGATTCGGGAAGTTCGGAGGCGGAGCCGACTGGGGGAGTCCGAGGGGAACGCCCCTCAGTAAAAAGGAAGGCCAACGGCCTCTTCCCGAAAGAAAAAGCACCGGTCACCCGGTGCTTTTTCGTCGAGAAGAGGCGACTCGAACGCCCGACCCCTACGTCCCGAACGTAGTGCGCTACCAACTGCGCTACTTCTCGATTTTTCGGGAAACCGAAAAATCTCGGAGTCCCTTGATAGTTCGTTATTTTCATGGTCGTAAAGCAGGGAACCCCGCCCTCCTTTACTTCCGTAAATAATCTCCTATCTTCGTGAGTTCTCGCTCTTTTTTACAAAAGCGGGTGCAAAAGTACTGCTTTTTTTTGATATACGCAAATTTTTTGCGATTTATTTTGCACTTTTTCGTCTAAAAGTGCGTTTACCGGGCTTTATAGGTTCCCCTTGAGCCATTATTTCACGCACTTGCGCCTCCGTCACCGTCTCTACCGGTATGTTCTTTGGCAGCTGGTAATTGCCCTCCGGCGTATGGATATAAGCGCCGTACCTGCCGTTCAACACCTGCACATCGCCCCACTGATGCACCGGAGTGGAAGTGGTCTGTTTCTCCTCGATGAGCGCAATAGCGTCCTCCATGGTCACGGTAAACGGATCTTTGCCTTTTGGGATGGAGATGAACACATGGTTATAATGCACATACGGACCGTACTTGCCCTCGCCTATCACTACCGGCAATCCCTCGTACTCGCCCAGCGTGAGAGGCAGAGCCGTCTTGAACAGTTCCAGCGCCTCGGCTAACGTGATGGAGTAGATCGACTGGTTCTTCTTCAGGCTGGCGAAACGCGGCTTGGCGTCTGCCGCATTGCCCATCTGCACGCACGGACCTATCTTGCTGATCTTCGCGATAATAGGCTGTCCCGTCTCCGGGTCATTGCCCAGGAACCTGCCCTCCACCTTACCGGACGGCACGGCGGAGACAAGCGGATGGAAGGTCTTGTAGAACGTGTCCACCGTCTTCACCCAATCGGCTTTGCCTGCCGCGATACGGTCGAACTGCTCCTCCTCGTGCGCCGTGAAATCATAATCGAGGATCTCCGGGAAATGCTCCACCAGAAAATCATTGGTCATCTGTCCCAGGTCCGTTGGCAGGAACCGCTGCGTCTCTGCGCCGTACATCTCGCTGCGTTGTTTCTCCAGCACCATCCCGTTCTTCAGAGTCAGGATAGCTATATCCCTTTTGACACCCGGCACGGAGCCTTTCTCCACATATTTCACATGCTGGATGGTGTCAATGATCGTGGCGTAGGTGGAAGGACGTCCTATCTCCAGCTCCTCCATCCGCTTCACGAGCGTAGCGTCGTTATACCGCAACGGAGGCTTTGCGTAGGTCTGTATCGCCTCTGCGCCCTGCAGTCTCAGACGCTCACGCGGAGACATGGCGGGTAAGATCCGGCGCTCCTCCTCCGCATCGTCCGTGGACTGGACATAGACACGTGTGAAACCGTCGAAAGTGATCACCTCGCCTGCCGCCACAAACGCATATTTGGATCCGTGTACCGACACCTCGATAGTGGTCTTCTCGCCCTGCGCCTCCGCCATCTGGCTGGCTATCGTGCGTTTCCATATCAGTTCGTACAGACGCTGCTCGTCTTTGGTGGCACCTGCGCTCAGACGGCTCATATAAGCCGGACGGATCGCCTCATGCGCCTCCTGCGCGCCTTTGGATTTGGTGCGGTACTGACGCGTATGCACGTATTTCTCGCCGTACTGCTCCGCGATAACCTCCTTGCTCGTCGCTAACGCCAGAGACGAGAGGTTCACCGAATCCGTACGCATATAGGTGATATGTCCGCTCTCATACAGCGTCTGCGCCAGACGCATGGTCTTGGAGACGGAGAACTTGAGCTTCCGCGCCGCTTCCTGCTGGAGCGTGGACGTGGTGAACGGAGGTGCCGGCATATGGGTCACCGGTCGGCGTTGTACATCGCGGACGATGAACTGAGCCGTGTTCAGACTCTCCAGAAACTCAATCGCATCTTTCTTATGAGAGAAACGGTGGTTCAACTCGCATCTCAATACCGATGCGTCACCCGGATTTATACCGATGAAATCGGCAAAAGTTCGATATGCGGACGAAGCGCGGAAGGATTCTATCTCGCGCTCTTTCTCTACTATCAGCCTTACCGCCACCGATTGTACGCGGCCGGCGGAAAGACCGGTCGTCACCTTCCTCCATAGCACCGGCGACAGCTCGAACCCGACGATACGGTCCAGCACGCGGCGCGCCTGCTGGGCGTTCACCAGGTTATAGTCTATATCCCGCGGATTGGCTATACCGTCAAGCACATCGCTCTTCGTGATAGACGGGAAGACGATACGGTGGGTCTCTTTGTTCTGCAGACCCAGCACCTGGTACAGATGCCAGGCTATCGCTTCTCCTTCACGGTCCTCATCGGATGCCAGCCATACGACATCCGATTTAGCCACTTCTCTCTTCAACTCCTCCACCAGACGCTCTTTGTTGCTGTCTATCACGTAGTTCGGCGCGTAGCCGTGCTCGATATCTATTCCCAGCGAGTTCTTGCCCAGCGGCTCGATATCACGGATATGGCCTTGGCTGCTCATTACCTTGAAATCATCTCCGAGAAACGATTTGATCGTCTTTACCTTGCCCGGAGACTCTACTATAACCAGATTTTTGCTCATAAACTATATAAATAAGGTGTACCCTCGAAAATTCGCCGCAAAAGTAGTACAAAAAAATTATTTGCGCAAATTTTTTTTATTCGCTTGCGTATATCAAAGATATTTTGTATCTTTGCACCCGATTTGAGAAAAATAATTTTAATTTTTTTATCGAAAGGACTTGCATGAATGTATTTTTAGTCGTATTATTAGTGCTCGCGGGCGTTGCGTTATTACTCGCGGAGATGTTCCTTCTGCCGGGTTTCGGCATAGCGGGTATCGGTGGTTTCGGTTGCCTGATAGCAGCCGTAGTGATGGCATGGCTCATGATCAGCCGCATGGCGGGGTATATCACCCTGGGCGCCTGTCTGGTTCTTTCGGGACTGGCTATTTGGGGCTTCCTGCGCAGCAACGCGCTCGACAGGATGGCGCTGGATAGCAAGATTGACAGCCATGTGGAACTGGCGAAGAACAAGCTGAAGAAGGACGGCACGCCGGCGGAGGAAAAGAACGAAGAAAAATAATCTCTCACTAACTAAAATCATAAAACTATGGACATCCTAACCATTATTGTTGTAACGCTGGTAGCGATTGCACTTTGTATTTTCTTTTATTACGTACCGTTCATGCTGTGGATCAACGCCGTAGTGAGCGGAGTACGTATCAGTCTGGTACAGCTCTTCCTGATGCGCATCCGTAAGGTGCCGCCCACGAAGATCGTCAACTGTATGATCGAGGCGCACAAAGCGGGTCTGACAGAGGTCAAACGCGACGGTCTGGAGGCGCATTACCTCGCCGGAGGACATATCGAACGCGTTGTACATGCGCTCGTCTCCGCTAACAAAGCCGGTATAGACCTCTCCTTCCAGATGGCTACGGCGATAGACCTGGCGGGACGCGATGTGTTCGAGGCGGTGCAGATGAGTGTGAACCCCAAGGTGATTGACACGCCTCCTGTTGCCGCTGTGGCGAAAGACGGTATCCAGCTCATCGCCAAAGCGCGTGTCACCGTCCGCGCGAACATCCGCCAACTGGTGGGTGGTGCCGGAGAGGACACGATCCTCGCACGCGTAGGAGAAGGTATCGTCAGTTCCATCGGTTCCGCCGAGAGCCACAAACAGGTGCTGGAGAACCCGGATTCGATCAGCAAACTGGTGCTCTCCAAAGGACTCGACGACGGTACGGCATTTGAGATACTGTCTATTGATATAGCGGATATCGATGTAGGTAAGAATATCGGTGCGCAGCTGCAGATGGACCAGGCGGAGGCGGACAAGAACATCGCCCAGGCGAAGGCGGAGGAACGCCGCGCAATGGCTATCGCCAGCGAGCAGGAGATGAAAGCGAAAGCGCAGGAAGCACGCGCCAAGGTGATCGAGGCGGAGGCGCTCGTACCGCAAGCTATGGCGGAGGCTTTCCGTAACGGAAACCTCGGGATCATGGATTACTACCGGATGCAGAATATCCAGGCGGATACCACCATGCGCGAACAGATAGCGGGAGGAGGACAGCCTGCCGCTTCTGCCAAGAAGAAGTGATGGGGAATTGTGAATTGTGAATTGTGAATTGTGAATTGCGAATAGCACTTCTTCAATATTCGATAGAGTGGGCTAACCCGCAGGCGAACATCGGTTTGCTGTACGAGCGTCTGCGCGCCATAGCAGGGCGGGCGGAGATAGCCGTTGTGCCGGAGATGTTCTCTACGGGCTTCTGCACCGACCGTCCCGGGCTTGCCGAAGAATGGATCACAGGTCCTACCTGCCGGGCGCTCCAGCTGATGGCGGACACCTACCAACTGGCTATCATCGGTTCGCTGATGGTTACGGAAAACGGCCGCCTCTATAACCGCGGATTTATCTTCCGCCCGGACGACACGCCGCAGTACTACGACAAACATCATCTGTACCGCAGCGGCGGCGAAGCGGAGTTCTTCACGCCCGGCAACGAACGGAAGATCTTCGATTTCCGGGGCGTCAAGATACGGCTGGCGGTATGCTACGACCTGCGCTTCCCCGTATGGCTGCGCCAGGACAAGCATAACCTCTATGACATCCTCGTATGCGTGGCCTGCTGGCCTACGGTGCGCATCCAGTATTGGGACACACTCCTGTCCGCCAGAGCAGCAGAGAACCATTGCTACGGCATCGGCGTGAACATGACCGGCACCGACGGCATGCAGATGGATTATGTCGGCCATTCGGCGGCGTACGACACATGGCTCAAGGACGTAGCGGGATTTGAAGACTACGAGGAAGGCACGCGTATCGTGGACCTGTCGATAGAGAAACTGCAGCATTTCAGGGATGTGCTCCCGCAATGGGAAGAAGCGGATGAGTTTGAATTGAAAACAGGAATTTGAGAATCAGAAATTGAGAACCGGTGGAGAATAATTGGCACATAAAGCAATTGACGGAGGAGGAACAAGCCGCAGCGGACCGTCTGAGCGCCGAGCTGGATATCAGCGCGGCGGCGGGACGTATCTTAGCCGGCCGCGGACTCCGTACCGCCGCCCAGGCACGGGCGTATATCCGTCCCTCGCTGGACAGCCTGCATGACCCCTTCCTGATGCGCGACATGGGGGCTGCTGTGGACCGCCTCTGCCGCGCGATAGACACCCATGAACGCATCATGGTCTATGGCGACTACGATGTGGACGGCACTACAGCCGTCGCGCTGATGTATTCCTTCCTCCGCAAACTCACGGACAACCTCGTCTATTATATCCCCGACCGCTATACCGAGGGATACGGTATCTCCGTCAAAGGTATTGACACCGCCAAAGAGCAGGGTTGCACACTCGTCATCGCGCTGGACTGCGGTATCAAAGCGGTGGACAAGATAGCCTACGCCACCTCGCTGGGTATTGACTTCATCGTCTGCGACCACCATACGCCGGGCGACGAGATCCCCCAAGCGGTAGCCGTGCTGAATATGAAACGGTCCGACTGCAATTATCCCTTCAAGGAACTGAGCGGTTGCGGCGTAGGGTTCAAACTGGCGCAGGCGTATGCCCTCCGCCGCGGGATGGATATGCGCGAGGTGTACCGTCTGCTGCCGCTGCTCGCCATGTCTATCGCCAGCGACGTGGTGCCCGTCACGGGAGAGAACCGCATACTGGCGTACTACGGGCTCAAAGCGCTCAATGCGCAGCCTACCGAGGGCATGAAGGCTATCATGCGCGTGGCGGGGATAGAAGGAAAGACTGTCACGATCAGCGATCTCGTCTTCCGTTTCGGACCAAGGCTCAACGCCGCCGGACGTATCAAGAGCGGAGCGGAAGCCGTGCGGCTGCTTATCACCCAGGACGCAGAAGCCGCCATGCGCTTCGCACGCGACATAGACTCCTATAACCAGGACCGACGCGATTATGACAGCAAGACGACCGACGAAGCACTCGCTCAACTGGCAAAAGACCCGATGAATCCGGACAGATTCACTACTGTCGTCTTCTCGCCCGAATGGCACAAGGGCGTGGTAGGTATCGCTGCCAGCCGCCTCACGGAGACATGGTACCGACCTACGATCGTGCTCACCGCAGGGGACGACGATATCATCTCCGGCAGCGCACGGTCCGTCAGCGATTTTGATATCTACACCGCTATCGACTCCTGCCGCGACCTGCTCACCAACTTCGGCGGACATAAGTTCGCTGCGGGACTGAGCATGCACAAAGCGGACCTGCCGGAGTTCAAACGCCGGTTCGAAGAATACGTGGCTGCGCATATCACCCCGGAACAACGGGTGCCGACCCTGGATATAGAAGCCGAAGTGGAACTGAGCGACATGGACTGGAAGATGTACCGGATTCTGCAGTGTCTGGAGCCTTTCGGTCCCGGCAACGAGCGTCCGCTCTTCCTCTGCCGCAACCTGATCAACAACCACGGCACACGCGCCGTGAGCGACGGAAGGCATCTGCACCTCGATCTCACCGACCGCGTCGTGGCTATGACCGGTATCGCTTTCGGAGAAGGAGACAAAGCCCTCCACCTCCAGAACGGCAAGAGCGTGGATGTCTGTTTCTATCTGGAGGAGAACAGCTATCGCGGTCACACCTCCCTCCAGATGAATGCCCAGGATATAAAACTCAACGGGTAGGGGGCACTAAAGATCCATAGAATAATGTTTTAGAACATAAAATGCGATAAAAATACAAAAAAAACTTGCAGAACTCAGAAAAAAGCAGTAATTTTGCGAGCAAAATATAATCGCTGGCACCGACAGCGTAAAAAAGCGGTGACATAAAAGGCGTTTATTGACGTTGTTTGCGACTTCTCAGAATCTTCGCAACATTTTGTACTTAGTCCGAACAGCAACAATGAATGTCCCGTGGATATGTAATCTATGGTCCTCGCCCGTATTATGGGCGGGTGGGTTGTACATATCGGGCGTGGACTTCGGTTGTTTTTCTACTTTATTCGGGGATTGCGAAGCCCTTGTCGAGCGTGAAGAATGAACGGACTTCACGCTTTCTTTGTGTATATGGCTTATTGGCGCATATATAGGTGCGTGCATGCGCATGAACCTTAATTATATCGTTAATAACGAAAAATGACATAATGGTGGCAGGGTGCATAGGTGAGGTTTATCATATCTTTTGTATCTTTAAAAATCCCCACCTATGCCGCCACGTGAAGAAAAGAAACACAAGTGGATGCTCTTTGACATATTGGATTACCGTAAAAATCGCAGAATTTTGTTACTTTTTACACATTTTTAAGCGGTAATCCAATAAAAGCGGATTACCGCTTTTGTTATGTACATATGGCTTGGTTGCACCTTGACTATACGCTTCGAGGAATATCCTTTTTTTAAGATTGCAGTATTGCAGAGGAACATGCCCTCTAACCGAGCGACAAGCGGGAGACAACCGAGACACAAGCGGCACAAGAAAAAGACAGAAAAATGCACTCTGATTAAGATAAGAATATTAACTTAAAAACAATAATAACGATGAGAAAAACAAACTCACTCATGCCCTTGGGGCTAAGAAAAAATCTATTCAGGCTATTGATGGTGCTACTTGCCATCGGCTGGAGCACAAATGCCGTGATGGCTGCACCTTCGTATTTCCGCGTGGAGATTATTCCTGTGCTGGAAAACGGAGCTGTAGGTAAGTTGTTTGCGTGTGATAATTCTTCTGCAAATAGCCAGTACAACTATTATTTGTATAATATCGGTAAGGACGGACTATGGACAGTTTGTTCGGACGAGAGCACGCATTGGGAACAGACCATAGAACATGGAGCTGGCGGAAAACCTCAGTTCTATATGATGGCACAACCTGGTGACAAACGGACCATGTTTTATGGATGGTATTGGGATGCTGCCTGCACAGAGCGGCTGAGTTCGACTGCTTCCGGTACGGTTCCCTTTACACATTCTTTTACTGTGTCAGGAAACGGCAGAACGCTTACATCCTATCCGAGTGCTGCCGCTGCTGAAGCGGGAACGAAAATAGTCATTTATGCCAAGTTCGTAAAGACCGTGCCGGATTTTGACTGGTCCACTTTTGCGGTAACTCCTAAAGATGAAGGGAAATACTATATCTACAATATCACTACAGGTAAATTCTTGAAAGCCCCCCAAGGAAATGGTTCTTCTTCGAATCCACCGGTCGTTACTGCTAACCCGGCTGAAGCTACTTTGTTCACTTGTGATTCTGTTTCAAAAGGAACAAAGAGTACTGATTATGATTCTGATGGTGTAAAAGAAGAACGTTCGTACAAGAAATGCTGGTTTACATATAATGATAATGGAACAACTCGATATGCAAGTTCTTCAGGTCATGGGTATTGGTCAACGACATCTAATCCCAATACAATCAATTATTGGATAAATGTATGGTCCGGGGCATCATGGGGAAAAGATACGCTTATGATAGTCAAAGGCGATGCTTCCGGTAGTCATTTTTCCAATTCTCTTGTGACATATTTGGATGGAAGTGTGAATTATGATTCGCCAGGTGGTCTTAAGTGGAATAGCGGATTCTATTGGACTTTTATTCCGGAGGCTGCTTTGCTGTCGCAGTCGGCTGTGACATCTCTGAATGAGAATGGTACGGTTACGATTGATGCTTCTCCGACGGCAACAGGTACTGCGTATGTGAAATTCAATGTGTCGAGCGCTAGTATTCCTGCCGGTTTTGAGTATGAATTAACAGGCGGTGATGGCCATTTTACATTGGGGGATGCTACATGCAGTGGGGGTGTCTTGACCGTCCCTGTGACCTATACAGCACAAAATGTGCATGCCGTTTCGTCTCCGGCTTCGACCGCCACAGTAACGGTTACTTCTGTCAATGGCGGAGATCCTGTTGAGGGAACCGTAACAGCATACGTGGATTTGCAGCCTAAATTCGCCTTGATGGTAGATGAATTGGATTGGAATGCAGAAGGCGAGACTTTCTACAAAGGCATGGAAATTGCCGCTTCGCAGCGTACCTATTTGGCAAACAAACTGATTTATAATCCCGCTCAGACTACTGGCATAGCAGCCAATAATGCAACTTGGACGGCTACGATTGAAGGCACGAACGCGGATCAATTTAAGTTTGCAAACGGTACGCGAGAAGTAAGCGGAGCATATTCGGCAAGTCTGTTGGATGTCATTTATGCGCCGACCACGACTGGCGAGCACACGGCTACGTTACATATTGTAACCAGTTATACAGCATCGAATGGAGAACAAACCTACCAGAAAAATATTACCTTACAAGGCACAGGTTCCGCCGCTTCGCGCATAACGTTTGCGGCAAACGGTAGTGAAACACCGTTGACTGCGGAGAGTTACAATTATGGCGATATCATCGGTACGAATCATAAAGATGTAACGGCGGAGTTGTTTATCTCGCAAATTACCAATCCGTCTTATGTTTGGAATGATCCGGCAGAGGTATTTGAACTCGATGAGAGCACGATTGACTTAACGAAAAAGAATCAAACGCTTTCGTTCCGTGCACATCCGGACAATCCGGTCGCTACTAACACCGATTATACGGCAACTCTGACGGTATCCGGTAAAGGTACCGCTAATGAAGATGTATCAGCTACCTTGACCTTGACCTATCGTGCATTGCCGCTTACCCAAACGACTGTAGAATGGCATTGGGGAACGATGAAGGAGAATAGAACGGTTACCAATCCTATTTCTACCAATTCTGATGGCGCATGGGTACTTACTAAAACAGCAGGAGATGCGGTAACCTACAATGATGCGTCCAAATCGGCTACAGCAGCTTACTTGCACCATGAGCCGGGCAAAAAAGCTGCATACATTCTCTCTATTCCGCAAACTGATACCTATACGGCTTTTGAACAGGAGTATGAAACAGAGATTATACCTCTCCCCGCGCATGTAGTTATTGATCGTCAGGAGTATCTGGGTGATGATAAGGCAGGAACCGACGGCGAATATGGTAAAGTGTCCAAATGGGCATCAGCTTGGGAATCTTGGGATGACGCTACGAAGACGCTACAGGTGAAAGGCGACAAGATTTGGTTTTATTTTAGCGGACAGACAAAGTTTGAGTTTGATTTTACGGAAAGGTCAGGGGCTTGGTATCTATATGAATATGATGCAAACAATACCCAGCATACTATTTGGAATACCTCATACACTCCTACTCTTGGCCATCAAGTAATAGATATTTCCCCGAATACTGTAAAAATAGAAATGAAGGGAAATGGAAAAATGACTAATATAGAGTACTATGAAGTAGATACAATATCCGCAAATTATCCTCAAGTAGCCCTGATTCGAGATGGGAATAATGTAAGTTCGTTGGATGTAACAACAACGTTCTCCAATAAGCGAGTCGTGACCGCTTCGCTCAATGCTACCGCTGCGCAATACTTTGAAATTCGCTCAACCAGTAAGACTACAGGTTCTTCATTTGTATTCAATGGCGATGATGGTCTTGGTCTTGGATTAACGCAAAATAAACTGATTACGGTAGCGCTCAAAGATGGAGTGAATGTCAATGAAGCGCAACAAGCATCCATGGGCAATACCTGCGTGTTGACTCTCTCGGATGACTATACGTATAACCATGAGGAATTATCTTTGCCTATTGTGATTGTTTCCCCGAGTGAAATCACCTACAAACATTCGGATTATGGTACATACGTTGTTACCTACAGCGATAATGAGCCGCATACGGTTTCGAGTGCAGATTATGTAAAAACAATTACAGAAACAGATCCTGCACTTTATGTAGTTACCTTGAGTGCTCCTACTCCTACAGCCTCCGGCTATGTGTTCCAAGGATGGAAGATCGGCGAAGAGATTGTATCTTGCGCTGCTTCGTTTACGACCTCTATTGGTAGGGATTGTGAAGTAATAGCACTATTTGACCAGATTAAGGGCGAATATTTCAAGGTGGGAAATGTTTATTATGATGATCTCACCAGAGCACTTAGCGTGGCGGGCAATTCAGCCGTGGATAAAGTAGTCACTGTAACCAAAGATACCATCTTGGGTGATGGCCATACACCGATTACTTATACTATTCCTGCCGGTGTAACCCTGTTAGTCCCATACAAAGATAACTTCTATACCTTGCAAGAAACGCCGGAGATCGTAAACATGGCAAACAAAGAGGTGTTATCCGCATATCGTACGCTCACGCTAACGGATGGTGTGAATATCATTTGTAACGGAAATATCTGCGTTTCAGCTAAGATACTGTCTTCCAACGGAGGTAATAAATCGGCTTATCCTACGGATGAGTGCGGTGTGATCAATATGACGCATGGTGGACATATTGAATTGAATAGCGGTGCGAACCTCTACTGCTGGGGTTATATCAAGGGTCAGGATATGGACCAAGGAAATAATACCGTTGGTACCGGTACCGTTACCGCCAACGCCGGTTCGGTTGTTTGGGAGAACTTCGAGTTAGGCGATTGGCGAGGAGGTTCCGCTTCCTTGGATATCTATAACAACAACGTTATTGACAAGCGTAAACTCTTCCCGTTCCAGAGCTATGCGATTCAGAATATCGAAGTACCGACTGCTTTTATGTACGGTTCGGTAATGCGTAATTTCACCAGTATCACTACCGGCCTGGGCGACCATGCAGCGGTATTCTCAATGATTGGTCCTTCTGAGACCATGTTCTTGCTTACCGATGAGCAGTCGATGGTACGCACGTGGTATGATCCGACGACGGACTTGACCTGCTATGAGTTGAGCGGTACGGCGCAATTGGATGCATTGCATATTACGGTATATGTATCGATGAGTTCAGAGGACTTCATCTTACCTATCTGCAATAGTATGCACATCATCTTAAAGGATTGTAACATGACGCTCTCCAACCCGCTTATGATGCAGGCAGGTTCTATCATCGAGATAAAACCGACGGGTACGGTTAATCTGGAGAACGAACTCTATATGTATGATAAGGACCAATGGGGGTTGTATGCGCACAACTACTATTTCCGTTCCTTCAATAGCCTCACCAGCCATAAAGACCGTGGTGCAGAAGACTCCAAAGAGGGGCTGGATGATGCGAAGCTGATTGTGGATGGTGTGCTGAATGTACAGAATGGTGGTAAGATCTATACTACAGCCGGCGGAGCAAACGTGATGGGTAACGGTGGCGGCGAACTTCATTTCAAGCAAGCGCTACCCGGTCCGGAACGTTTGTGGGCAGTCAGAGTGATTGGTGAATTACCATACATCAAATGGGAATATAATGACGCAACGGCCGCTAACCTCTGCAATGAAGATAACTCCTATACCAAAAGCCAAGCAAGTACTTCTTATTATAATATACATGGTCGCTGGTTTGAGGAGGAGGATAAAAACGAACTATCGGATCACACCTATTGGTTCCGTTACCTCAGTGATGGTAACACTGGAGAAGTGGAAGGAACAGCTGCTGTTTATTCGCACGATAAGACCGGTCTGGAAGCACGCATGAAGTGGTTCAATGTATCGCAGGATGTGGAAGCCGAAGATTACTGTCCGGACTGGTGGAAAGGCGCGACCCCGACTGCTTTCTACAACTATTCCATGCTCGGCGAATGGCATCAGTTCATTGAGACGGAAAATGCTAATATATATAGTGGTTCCGATAACAAACTATATCAGAAAGACGGATGTATGATGGCCGAAGAGGGAGCTGTAGATAAAAATTGTCTCTATACCTTTGATGGTGTAAAGAAGGCATTAGTAGATGGTCATTTCATACCGCTTGAAAGCAACGGTTACGACCCTGCTTATCACAATGGAGAGCAATACTATATCTGCTTCTCCGGCTGTAACTGGCATGAGGCTACTCCGTATGCCGGTGAAAGCAAGGCTTATACCATCCATCCTGAAGATGAGGATCTGCATTATATCTGGTTCAATAACGACTGGATGAATGTGTTGCGCGACGAGCCTTTCTTCTATACAATGGACGAGCAGACCAATGTCAAGACCTATTATGAGTATGTCAACGGCGACTGGGAGATTGCGACCCCGTATGTCAGCGTCACCGATGCCGCAGAGACCCGTACGTTCTACATGATTAAGGAGGCTTTCAATGTAGCTTCTATCAAGAAAAACGCTACTATCACCCTCTTGCGTGACCTGCCGAACGTATCGGAGGTATTGAGCTATTCGACGCAGAACACAACCTGCACGCTCGACCTGAACGGACATCTCTTGGGCGGTAATATAGCAAACTTGCTAACCGTCAACGCACCGGGTGCCACATTCACGATTACCGATAATACTGCTCTGAAATTAGGTAAGATCAGCAACACCCAAAGCAAAGCGGTCTATGTGCAGAAAGGTGCGCTTGTTGTAGCTAACGGTACCATCGAAACAACCGCTGCTAACGCTATCGAAGGAGCTGCTTCAACAACCATTACCATCAACGGCGGTTATTTCGCAGCGAATACAAAATGTGTACAGACAGCAGGCTCTTGCTCTATCAGCGGTGGTTATTTTACCAAAGATGCGAACTTGATAGCCTATGCAGCTGCGCATAAGTATCCGTTTGAGACGACCGATCCGAAATATAAATATGAAGTATCCGATGCATGGACAATCATCTTCAAGAATGGCGAGACCACGCTCCAGACGCTGCGTCTGAAGCCGGGTGAGACGCCTGTCTATACGGAAAACCAACCGACGAAAGACAATCAGAAATTCACCGGCTGGTCTCCTGCCATAGTTCCGGCAACAGCTGATGTAACCTATCAGGCACAGTTTGAAACAGCAAGTGCAAGCGAGAGCCGCGTCACGTTGAACTCCAACGGAGGTAACGAAGGCTTGCAGTATGTATATGTTTCTACAGGTAGTGCAATAGGTACCGTACCGGAGGGAACCACCAAAGAGGGTTATATCTTCGCCGGTTGGTTCACAGCCGCCAATGGAGGCACGCAGATAACGTCATCCACTACCGTTTCGGCAGACGTAACCTGGTATGCACACTACACAAAGGCTTCCTATACATTGACTTGGGATGCTAATGGCGGCGAGTTGTCCGGAGTTTATACCCATGGCGAAGTTGAGTACGGCGCAGCTATCACCGCTCCGACGGCTACGATGTCCGGTCACACCTTCCTCTGTTGGAATGTTACTCCGGCTGCGACTATGCCTGCGCAAAACGTAACATACACTGCCCAATGGTCCATTGCCGCTAAACACTTCTTGCAGAACATTGATGGGTCGTATCCTGCAGCTCCGGAAGCAACTGAGGATATATCCGGCGAGGCAGGTGAGTATGTTACTCCGGCAGCGAAGACCTATGACGGCTTTATCACGCCGGCAACGCAGACGGTTCGGATCGGTGAAACGACTGAGGTAACGTATAACTACGCTCGTCGTACCTATACACTCACCCTTGATGCTACAACCAACGGCGGTACTTGCGCTACAGCTTCGGTTGAAGTAAAACATGGCGCTACACCAACGCTGCCGGTAGCTACTAAAGAGGGCTATACCTTCCAAGGATGGTTTACCAATCCTCTTGCCGGAGATCGGATAACCAATGAGACAACCATTCTCCGAAACATAGGTACCCTCTATGCCCATTTCATATATCCTGATATCATCGTAGGAACGAGTGAAGATGCATCAAGCGAAGATAAGACGCTTACGGAGCCTGAAATAGAGGTGAACTCTCTCATTGTAGAAAAGGATGGTACAATCAGGTTCGATGCCGGTGCCTCATTGCAGGTTGAAAATCTCATTCTTGAGGCAACGACTACAGCATCCGGCCAGATTCTCGGTCTGACAGGATCTAATCTGAAGGTAATGAACCATGCCTATTTCGATCTTACGATCAATGCCAAAGCCCGTACATGGTACACTGTGGCTGTACCATGGAATGTAGATGCAGCAAGTGGCATCATTGTGAATGACACCCCGTTACGGTTGGGTACCGATATGGATGTCATTCGCTATGACGGAGCACAACGTGCAGCGGCTGGTAAGGTGAAGGATTGGATCTATCTGGAGTACGAAGGAGACAAAACGATGTATCCCGGTACGCTTTATATGATTTATTTGGCTAATGATGCTTCTGTCATCCGCTTCAAAAAGAAAGACGGACCGATTCTCACTACCTCACTAAACGTCTATGCTCATCCGTCTGAGAATGTAATGGATGCCGGATGGAATGGTATCGCTAACCCTGCCCTCTATCATGCCTATATCAATGCGAGTGCCAATACATACACCAAGGCGAACTTCGCGCAGAAGTATAATCCGGCTAACGAGGCATACGATGCAATTGATTTGACGCAACCGGAGAACCAATTGATCGTAGGTGCACCAATCTTTGTTCAGGTGGCGAGTGACAAACCTAATGTTGTTGCATATACCACATGGAGCGAAGCAGCTGCTCATGCACCTCGCCGTGCTCCGCGGGTGGATAATGCGTACTATGAGGTACAGATTTCTGCCGGTGAGGCATATACCGACCGTATCTATCTCCAGACACTGGAAGACAAGGAGGACCGTTATGTCATCGGTCTCGATCTCGCGAAAGCAGGAGTCAGCAACAAGGTGGCGCAGATGTGGGTTAACCGCTATAATGCGAAACTCTGTGTCAACACCACCGCTCCGGTAGGCAAGACTGCTACCTATCCGTTGGGTATCTCTGTTCCGGAGAGCGGAACCTATCAGATATCCTCGGCTACGGAGATGCAGAACAATCAGGAACTGTATGTTACCCGTAACGGCAGCGCGATCTGGAATCTGGCATACGGTCCTTATACCGTCACGCTGGATAAGGGTACCTATGCTGAGTATGGTATCAAACTGATTCAGTCCAATGCTCCGGCAGTGACCACCGGTGTGGATCAAACACAAACTACAAACGACAAACAACAAATCCCAAAAGTTATCATCGATAACCAAGTCTATATCGTCCGTGAGGGTGCGCTTTATACCATCACCGGCCAGAAAGTAGAATAACAGACTAAATTAACAATAACAATATGGAAAAGAAAGTGTATGTAACGCCTCTTGTAGAGGCAACACAAATTAACATGAAAGTCGGAGTATTGGCTCTAACTTCAACTGGAGGACCGAGTCCTGCTCCGCGCCCTCGCGGAGAAAAGAGTGTATTTTAAAAGATATGCTCTTTCCAAAAAGAAAATATAAGAACATGCTCACAACTACTGTCCTGTTATGGATGGTAGTTGTGAGTGCATTTGCTCAAACGGGCAGGACATGTGCTGACCCTATTCCTCTTGGTAAGAACTATAGTGCCAATATTACGCAAGCGGGAACGGTATGGTATGTGGCGAACACTTTCGACCTGCCGCTTACCGTCAGATTCTACCCGTCAAAGGTCTCTGACCAACTACCGGAGGTACAGATGGATTTCTCTTGCACACCCGGTGTCTATGAGGACTCTATCATCTGTGCCTTGTTCTGCCACGACCAGGGAGGTTATCTCATGCTTCCCCACACTGCCACACTGACCACCAAAACAGAGAATGGTCAGACCTATTATGAGGTTTCGATGGGTGAGTTCTACCGGGATATGCTGCTCCGGGCCGGAATCAGTTACAATGTACAAGTGTACGTGAAGGTGACTTATTACGGAAAAGGAACTATCAATCTGACCCCCGATGTGGAATTCTCGCAGTGCATGGAAACAGACAAATGGCTGCTTTTAGGTGTGCCCCAGTCTGTCGCCCCTAACGATGAAGAGACCTATTTCATAGCTCCTTATTCCAACTGGAGCACAGATTCTATCCGGTATATATGGGAAGGTGAATCACCTGCCACAGTAGTTCTTGGGACTACCTGTTCTTTTGAACCCATGAATGCATTAGATGTTCAGCGGGTGGATGTCTGGACAATGGCGGCAGGGGGAGATACGCTCAATCATACTAATGCTGAAATTCAGTATTATATGACTTATATGAACAACCCTACAAACAAAGCAAAAGGCGGTGTATTTTACGTCAAAGTGGTGAGTGAGGGGGCTGGAACACTGAAAGTGGAACGTATGCCGGTTCCTCCACCGGAAGGAGGGGCGATAGAGATGCATTATAACCAACCTACGCCCATCCATCGAAATGATACCAACACCTTGTATGCCATATCCACAGCATGGACGGAAGACACACGGTTTATAGTGCCTACAGACTATATTGTACGTATGTATGTGGGCTTGAGTGCGGATTTCACGCCCGCTACGGCAGTGGACTCTTTCCGCTTCTCAAGTACAGAAGCGGGACGTGAACTGTTATGGAATAAAGCCCGCTTGGAGACGCTCAAAAGCATGACTTCCGGTCGTTTCCTCTATGTCCGCTTCCTATGTAACACAGAGACTTCTGTCACTCCGCAGTATTGGACACCATCCGTGTGCTATGACAAAACGGAGGCTCTGACTGCATCCACCATTACCCTTCAAAACAGGTCCAACAAGGTCTATCGTATCCGCTATAATGACTGGAAAGGAGGGGATATTACTTTCTCCTGGAACAAGAATTCCGACTGCCCGTTCTATATTGGAGACACATGTGTTGTTCCTACCAATGCAAGCAGCATCCATGTGATATACAACTCCGTGATTCCAAAATCTTCTTCGGTCACAATTCCTGCCGTTGACATAGCGAAATGGGTAAGGCATGTGGATCCTGACGGATATCTTTATATCCGCTTCTATCCTTCCGCTAAAGGGGATGTAACGGTATCCAGTTCCCGCCCGGAAGAGACAGACCCTCAACCTGATAGCCATCAGCATGCTACTATAGCCGTTCTTTGCAGCACAGAGACCGGAATGGAGGGTGAACGACAATACATTGTGAACGTATCACAAGCCCAGCAGATGTCACTTTACGGAGGGGAAATGACGGCTTCAACAGGTACACCCATACAATCGTGGTTCCAAGAACCGGCAAATCAGCACCTTCTGTCTCTCCAACCGGGGGAATATACGCTTTGCGGGGCAAAAGAATCCATTCTTATCATGGTGGAATAAATACCGATTTTTCTTAAACAGCATGATAATTCGCATTTTTACTTGCACATGTGCAAAATATTTTGTACCTTTGCACCCAAAATTGAAATTATCATGTTTTCCGAACGAGACACCAAAGGCCCGAGTTTGCGTCGGGGATCCATTGAGGTAGTATGCGGTTCTATGTTCTCCGGCAAGACGGAAGAGCTCATCCGCCGCATGAAACGCGCCAAGTTTGCCAAACTGCGCGTGGAGATTTACAAACCGGCTATTGACGTGCGCTACAGCGATGAAGACGTAGTGAGCCATGACCGCAATGTGATCCAGTCCACGCCGGTGGACAGCAGTCAGAACATCCTGCTGATGGTTGATGACATCGACGTGGTGGGTATCGACGAGGCGCAGTTCTTCGACATGGGTATCGTCGATGTATGCCAGCAGCTCGCCAACCGCGGCATCCGCGTGATTGTGGCAGGTCTGGATATGGATTACCGCGGCGTACCGTTCGGTCCTATCCCGGCGCTGATGGCTATTGCCGACGACGTGTACAAGACCCATGCCATATGCGTCCATTGCGGCGATCTGGCGTATGTGAGCCATCGCCTCGTAGCCTCGGACAAACGCGTCCTGCTGGGAGAAACAGACAGTTACGAACCTCTATGCCGCGCATGCTATAACAAAGCCATTGCCCAGGAAGAAGAAAAATTGTAAATTATCAATTATCAATTATCAATTATCAATTATCAATTACCTTGACGTCATATTACCGTTAGCCATCCGGGACTGTTATACCTATAGCGTTCCGGACGGTTTGTCTATACCCGCTCCGGGTAGCCGTGTGCTCGTCCCGCTGATGGCGAAAGAGGTGCGCGGCGTGGTGCTGCGGACCCATACGGAGCCTGTCGATCCGGCTTTCGCAGCCAAGATACGCCCCTTCATCCGTGTCCTCGACGAAGCCCCGGTCGTTCCGCGTGAGCAGTTGGCTCTATGGCAATGGATGAGCGCCTATTACATGTGTACGCTCGGAGAGGTGATGAGCGCTGCGCTGCCCGGTGGGCTGGACAAACGCCTCACCGACCCTCCCAAACGCCGCAGGACGGCGATAGCACCCTACACAGGACCGGTAGAACCCGCCCATTCACTGACGCATGCGCAGCAGAAAAGTGTCGATGAAATCGAAGGTTTCTGGTCTTCCGGCAAGGATATAGTACTGCTCCATGGCGTCACCTCCAGCGGCAAGACGGATATCTATATCCATCTGATCCGGTCGCAACTGGAGCAGGGGAAGAACGTGCTCTATCTGGTGCCGGAGATCGCTCTGACGACCCAGCTCACCAGCCGGCTGCAGCATGTGTTCGGAGACCGGCTGATCGTCTATCACAGCCGTTTGACGGACGCCGAGCGCGAACAGCGGTACCGCGAACTAAGCCGGGTCAGACCTGAGTCAGCCGTCAGCCATCCTTATGTGGTCATCGGGGCGCGGAGTGCCGTCTTCATGCCCGTACCCGAGATAGGTATCGTTATCGTGGACGAAGAGCATGAGCCGAGTTACAAACAGGAAGAGCCTGCTCCCCGTTATCACGCCCGTTCGGCAGCAATCATGCTGGCGAAAGAGCATGGCGCCAAAGTGCTGCTGGGAACAGCCACCCCTTCGCTGGAGTCGTATTATCTGGCGCAGAAAGGGGTGTACGGCTTGGTGGAGATAACGGAGCGTTTCGGCGGTGCGGAGCTGCCGGAGATACGGCTGGTTGACCTCAGACGCCAGTATAAACGCAAAGAGATGTACGGCCATTTCAGCGACCCGCTGATAGCGCAGATCCGCCGGGTTCTGGCGGAGGGCAAACAGGTCATCCTCTTCCAGAACAGACGCGGCTATGCCCCCCAGATACAATGTACCTCCTGCGGCCAGCCGCCGCGGTGCGTGCAATGCGACGTGCCGATGACCCTGCATCTGCGTGACAAGGAGATGCGGTGCCATTATTGCGGCTATCACTCGCCTATACCGGACCTCTGCCCCCATTGCGGCGGCGAATACAAAACCATCGGGTTCGGCACCGAGCGGATAGAGGACGAGATACAGACCTTCTTTCCGGACGCCCGCGTGCTGCGCATGGATCTGGATACCACACGCAACCGGTCGGCTTATCAGGATATCATCAACGCTTTCGCCAACCATGAATGTGACATCCTGGTAGGCACCCAGATGGTGACGAAAGGGCTGCATTTCGACGACGTGCGGCTGGTGGCGGTTCTCAACGCCGACCCGCTCTTCAACCAACCCGATTTCCGGGCGTACGAACGGGCATACCAGATGCTGGAGCAGGTGGCGGGAAGAGCCGGCAGGAAAGGGACGAGAGGAGAGGTATGGATCCAGACCTTCGATACCGCAAACCTCGTGCTGCAGATGGTGCAGCACCACGACTACGCGTCTCTATACAACCATCAGATAGCCGAACGGAAGATGTTCAACTACCCTCCTTTCTACCGTCTGATACGCCTGCAGCTGCGCCATGCCAAACAGCAGCAGGTACACCGTGCGGCGGAGGAGCTGCAGATCTATCTCACGCGGATCTTCGGTCCGCGCGTGTCGGGGGTCATCATCCCCTCCGTGGAACGCGTGCAGGCATATTATATCCGCGAACTGACACTGCGTATCGAGCAGGGGGCGAACATGGCGGAAGCCAAACGGAGAGTGAGAGAGGCGATAGCGTATGTTTCCTCGGTTTCATCGGGTAAAAATGTAAAAATCATTGCGGACGTGGATCCGCTGTGAGAGGTGAAAAGTGAAAGGTGAAAGGAGAAAGGAGAAAGAAATGATAGAAGAGAGCAAACGCCGTGTGGCGTATATCAATGAGATGATCGAGAGCGGTCATGCCGCGGAGTTGATACGTGACGGAGAAGCGTACCATGATGCGCAGCTGGCGCATATAGCGGACGAAGTATGCTCGCGCCCTGAGGTGCGCGTGGTCCTTATAGCCGGTCCCTCCTCCAGCGGCAAGACCAGCACCTCGCATAAACTGTGTCTGGAACTGCTGGCGCACGGCAAACAGCCGGTGGCGCTGTCGTTGGACAACTGGTATGTGGACGGCACACTCACTCCCCGCAAGAAAGACGGATCGAAAGACTACGAGTCGCTCTATGCTATCGATCTCAAGCAGCTCGGAGAAGACCTCAAAGCGCTCATCGGAGGAAAAGAGATAGCACTGCCTACCTTCAATTTCGCGGAGGAGAAACGCGAGTACCCGGGTGACACACTCCGGCTGGAGGAAGACGCGATCATGGTTGTCGAGGGGATCCATGCGCTCAATCCGATCCTCACGGAGGATATCGCCCCCGCGCATAAATACAAGGTGTATGCGGCGCCGATGAGTTCGGTCTCGCTGGACGGCGAGCGGTGGGTGCCGACCTACGTACACCGGTTGCTCCGCCGGATAAGCCGGGACCTGAGGACAAGAGGCAAATCGCCGCAGACGACGATTGCCACATGGCCGTTCGTGGTAGAAGGCGAAGCGCAATGGATAGAACCGTTCCGGAAAGAGGCGGATGCGGAGTTTGACACCACGATGCTGTATGAACTGCCGGCAATGCGGCTGACGGTGGAGACCGCGCTCCAGACGGTGCCCGCCTCATCCGAGGAATACCAGGTGGCGAAACTGCTGCTATACTACCTCTCTTTCTTCGAGTCCCTCGCCTCCGCTTTCATACCCAGGACATCTATCTTACGCGAGTTTATCGGAGGAAGCCAGTTCAATGTAGGCTAATTTAGGGCTTTTTTGACCTAAAAATGCAAAAAAATGCTAAATTATTTGGTCATGTCAAAAAAAAGCAGTACTTTTGTCGTCGCTTTTGAAACAAGATGGCGGGATAGCTCAGCTGGTTAGAGCGCATGATTCATAATCATGAGG
>ERZ842401.909-NODE-909-length-43912-cov-8.499191_pt1 | contig 43912 bp, 47 predicted proteins | sample MGYA00521270_ERZ842401 | MGnify/ENA primary metagenome ERZ842401 (study PRJEB31892, sample SAMEA3878208) | bioreactor metagenome | biome: Moose rumen | place: Sweden | collected 2011-10 | study: EMG produced TPA metagenomics assembly of the PRJEB12797 data set... | reverse complement strand
GCAATTATAAATTGTACGGTTGGAACGGTTTTAAGATTTATTCCGCCGCTGATTATCACGAATGAACAAGTTGACGAAGTTATAAAAATTCTGGACGAAGTTTTAAGCGAATAAAAAAATTTTCCTCGTGTAAATTTAAAATCTGCGCGAGGATTTTTTTTATTTATGAAACTGTGCAATTATAAATTGTACGGTTGGAACGGTTTTAAGATTTATTCCGCCGCTGATTATCACGAATGAACAAGTTGACGAAGTTATAAAAATTCTGGACGAAGTTTTGAGCGAATGAAAAAATTTTCCTCGTGTAAATTTAAATCTGCGCGAGGTTTTTTTATTGACTGGAAAAAATATTTTGTATACAATCTGATTAACTTTTTTGAGAGGAGCTTTTTAAATGATTCACAAACAGTTAAAATCATTTCCCGAAAACTTTTTCTGGGGCGCGTCAACTTCCGCTTATCAAGTTGAAGGCGCAAATTTGGAAGACGGCAAAGGCGCATCTTGTCAAGACGTAAAAGACCTTCCGCCCGGCACTGCAGATTTAAAAACTTGCGCCGACCATTACCACCGCTACAAAGAAGACGTTGCTTTAATGGCAGAAATGGGCTTTAAATCCTATCGTTTTTCCATTGCGTGGACAAGAATTTTTCCGAACGGCGACGGCGAAGTTAATCCTAAAGGAATTGAATTTTATAACAATCTGATTAACGAGTGCTTGAAGTACAACATTACGCCGATTGTTACAATGTTTCATTTTGATATGCCGGACGCCCTTGACAAGCGCGGCAGTTGGTCAAATCGTGATTCTATCAGCTGGTTTAAAAATTATGCAAAAGTTTTGTTTGAGAATTTCGGCGACAGAGTTAAATATTGGCTGACGATTAACGAACAAAATATGTTGACGCTCGTTGGCAATGTCATTGGTACTTTGCGCGTTCCCGAAGGTACAACCAATCTTACAAAAGAAATTTATCAGCAGAATCATCATCAGCTTGTCGCACAGGCTAAGGCAATGGTACTTTGTCATAAAATGTTGCCGGATGCTAAAATTGGTCCCGCGCCGAATATCGCCTTTGTTTATCCTGCAAGTTGCAAGCCGGAAGATATTTTGGCGGCAGAAAATTACAACGCAATAAGAAATTGGCTGTACCTTGACGCGGCAGTTAAAGGCAGATACAATAATTTAGTTTGGGCGTACCTTGAAGAAAATGACGCTGTACCTACTTTTGGCGAAGGTGACGAAGAAGCTTTACAAAATGCTCATCCTGATTTTATTGGATTCAATTATTACAACACGGCAACCGTTGAGGCGGCAAATGATTTAAATGAAAAGATGAGTCCCAACGCCGACCAACAAAGCGCACGCGGTGAGGCAGGTTTTTATAAGGGATTCAGCAACCCCAATTTAATGAAAACTGAATTTGGCTGGGAAATTGATCCTATTGGTTTTCGTGTTACAATTCGTGAGCTGTACGACCGTTACCATTTGCCGTTGCTTGTTACTGAAAACGGTTTGGGCGCGTATGATAAACTTGAGGACGGCAAAATTCACGACAACTACAGAATTAAATATTTGTACGAACACATTAAACAAATTCAACTTGCAATTACTGACGGCGTAGAAATGCTCGGCTATAATCCTTGGTCTGCAATAGATTTAGTTTCCACGCATGAAGGTATTCGCAAACGTTACGGCTTTATTTATGTTGATACAACTGATGAAAAAGTTGGAACGTTGCAACGTTACCGCAAAGATTCTTTCTATTGGTACAAAAAAGTTATCGCCTCTAACGGCGCGGATTTGTCGATTTAATTTTTGAGGAAGTTATTTAAAATGAATATTACCCGAATTTCAATTTATGTTCATGACGTTGAAAGGATGAAAGATTTTTACATGAAATATTTTGACGCTGAACTTGACGACACTTACGAAAATTTTCAAAAGGGAACGAAATATACATTTCTCAAATTTGACGAAGGCTCGCGCATTGCCTTAGTAACTGCGCCAGATGTTCAGGAACGCACTCAAGGCGGGCGCGTTAGAGGTATCAGCCATTTTGCAATTTCTTTACCAAACGCGCTGATGGTTAGAATGGTTACAAGCCGCCTGATGGACGATGGCTATCAAGTTGTTAATGGCGTTCGTTATACCGGCTACGGTAAATATGAAAGCCGCGTGTTAGACCCTGAAGGCAACGAAATTGAACTTACTACTGAAGGCTTTGACGAAGAATAACGAAATTTAAAATTTGAAAAAATTTCTGCTACGGTTTAAAATTGTGGCAGATTTTTTGTTGCAGGAAAAATTATCAGCACAGCGAAAAATTAACCAAAAATTTTAGGAGTTAAAATTGTGGACGTAACATTTGATCTTGGAGATTTAAAATTTATTTGGGATTCTGAAAAGGAAAAAATCAATAAGAAAAAACATAAATTGAGTTTTAAAGTTGCGGCACGTGTTTTTCTTGATAAAAATTCTTACGATGACTACGATGAATTTCACAGTAATTTTGAAGTCAGAATCAAAATTGTAGGAAAAATTGACGGAATTTTAGCCGTTATCTACACCGAACGCGGCGACAGGAACAGAATTATTTCAGCGCGTCGCGCAACTAAAGATGAGGAGGAACAATATTATGAGCAATTTCAATTCTAAACCTATACCGCCATTAACAGAAGAAGAGCTTGCAGAAATTGAAGCATTAAAAAATATGCGTGATGAAGATATTGACTTTAGCGACATTCCAAAAATTACTCGTGAAGAATGGGAGAAAAAATTTAAACCTACGCGCCTTCGCAAAAAAAATTTGAAAGTTGCAAGTTGATATTTAAAATATTGAAAAAATTTCTGTCACGTTAAAAGCGTGGCAATTTTTTTGAGGTTGCAAAATGAAACGTGCGATTATTTTATTGGTACTTTGTACTATATTTTCAGGTTGTTCCGTTAAAGAAATTGAAACTCAAACTTTAGAAAAAGTTAATTCGGTTAAAAATGAAAATCCAATTTTAGAAAAAGTTATTCCAGTTAAAAACGAAATTCCAATTTCGCAACTTGAAAATGAAGTTATCAGCTATATAAATGCTAATCCAGACGAACGCGAAATTTTGATAAATTACGCTTTAAATTTGCGAATGATTGAGCTTACAATACAGAATCCTCAAGCAATTAACGGCGGTGCAGAGTTTATTTTGAACAGTTTGCCGGGACTTGCCGGATTTGTCGGTGGCGTCGTTAAAGATAATATGGTTGAAGATTTTTTGAATGAGTACAAGCAGACGCTTGAAAATGCAACGTCGGATTATAGCCGCGCCGTCAATACCATTGAAAGTAACAGAGAATTTTTAAACGCCAAAGGCAACGGCTATGATTTTCTGATAAAAAAATATTCGGCTGAAAATCTCAAGCCTGAAACTTACGACGCAGAAAAGAAAATTGCACAAATAATGTATCACGGCTTTGAAGCAATGGTTGAAGAAAATAAAACGCGTCTTTCACTGGAAAAGCCTACAATTTGGTCTTTGTTGGAATATGCTCAATATCAAGTTTTTGAAAAACCTGAAAACCTTGAACAAATTGAAGAATCTGTACAGGTTTTAGAAAATATTTATTCGGCGTTGTGGATTGATATGAACAGGTACGAATCTGAACAAAGAATTAACGAATATTATAAATCGATAATTCCGAAGTATCTTTTTCCATTTGAATTTGAATCTGCTTTTATTCCGCAAAACGAAAACGATTTTGAAATTTATGAAACCTCACATTCAAGCGACAATTATAAAAAAATTTACGCGCTAATTAACGAAGAATGGACTTCATTAACAACCGGCAAAAAAATTTTAATTTATGTCAATCCAATGAATGAAAACCGCGCCGAAAAATTGAGAATCAATTCAATTTACGCGCTGGGTAAAAATCAACCTTTGGCGGCTTTTAATTTTGCAGGTATTACCGGCAGATTTTTTATAACTCCTGCGGTTCATATTAAAGACGGCAAGCGCGAAAATGTTTTGTTGATGTATGAAGACTATGAAACGTTGCATTTTAACGGCAGTGAAAACGGCTTTGGATATACTCAAAATTTGAGAATTGAAAATATTGGCAGTGCAAAAGATGTTTTAATACGTCCCTACGAGCCGCCGCTTGATATGAATAATTATGACGATGATAAATTTCTTGAAAAATATTACGAACAAGTTACACCAAATTATTTGTTCCGTGACAGACTTAAGATTAGTTTTGTACCGAAAAGCGAAGAGGATATGCTGATATTTGCCAAACAATCTGAAGAGGCAAAAAAAATCTGCGATACAATTAACGGCGAATGGCGTTCACTGAACAGCGGCGAAACTAGATTATTTAACATTCAGGCGGAAAAGATTCATATGACATACGCCATTGCCAAAAATGTGCCGTTTATGTCATTTAAATTTGAAGGCAACCAAATTTTTGTAACTCCCGTAGTTGACAGGAGTACCGGCGAAAAAGTTTTGGTTATGTACATTAATTATAAATTTGTTGATTTCAATGAAGAATCGCACGGCTTCGGTTATGCTCAAAATTTGCGTGTCGATAATATAAAATCTGCTGAAGACGTACTTATAAAAGTTTCACGTTGAAAAAATTTCTGTCACAGTTTAAAATATGTGGCAGATTTTTTTTATTGAGGTGAACAAATTGGAAAATATTTCAAAAGTGTATGAGCCGCAAAATTTTGAGCGGGAAATTTACGCGAAATGGGAAAAAGATAAAAATTTTCATACAGAGGCAGATAAAGCCGGTGAACCTTACAGCATAGTTATTCCGCCGCCAAATGTTACGGGACAACTTCACATGGGACACGCGCTGGACGAAACTTTGCAAGATATTTTAATTCGCTATCACAGAATGAAAGGCGATAATACTTTATGGATGCCCGGTTGCGACCACGCCGGAATAGCGACGCAAGCCCGCGTTGAGGCAAGCCTGCGCGAAGAAGGTACTAACCGTTACGAACTTGGCAGGGAAAAATTTTTGGAACGTGTTTGGCAATGGAAAGAAAAATACGGCAACCGAATTACTCAACAACTTAGAATTTTAGGCGCAAGCTGCGATTGGGACAGGGAACGCTTTACAATGGACGAAGGCTGCTCCGCCGCCGTCAGAAAAGTTTTTGCAACTTTGTACAAGGAAGGCTTGATTTATCGCGGCAACCGAATTACAAATTGGTGTCCAAAATGTAACACCGCGCTTTCAGATATTGAAGTTGAACACGTAACCGAACAAGGGCATTTGTGGCATTTGCGCTACAAATTCAAAGATAGTGATGAATACGTTGAAGTTGCAACCACGCGCCCTGAAACAATGCTTGGCGATACGGGCGTTGCAGTTCACCCTGACGACGAACGCTATAAAAATTTAGTTGGGCGCACTTTAATTTTGCCTATCGTCAATCGTGAAATTCCGCTTTTTGCTGATGAATATGTTGACAAAGAATTTGGTACAGGCGCGGTAAAAGTTACGCCCGCGCACGATCCCAACGATTTTGAAATGGGACTTCGCCATAACCTCGCGCAGGTTAAAGTTATCAACAATGACGGCACAATGGCTGAAGGATTGGGCAAATATTCCGGTCTTGACAGGTACGAATGTAGAAAAATGATTGTCGAAGATTTAAAGGCGGCAGGCGTCTTAGTTTCGACTGAAAATCACGAACACGCGGTAGGGCATTGTTCCCGCTGTAATACGACGGTTGAGCCGCTTGTAAGCCGTCAATGGTTCGTTAAAATGGAAAGTTTAGCCGCGCCTGCGATTGACGCCGTGAAAAACGGCGATACTAAATTTGTTCCCGACCGCTTTTCAAAAATTTATATAAATTGGCTTGAAAATATTCGTGATTGGTGCATTAGCCGCCAACTTTGGTGGGGACACAGAATCCCCGCGTGGTACTGCGACGACTGCGGCAAAATGACTGTTTCAGAAAACGACGTTAAAGAGTGCGAACATTGCCATAGCAAAAATATTCACCAAGATGAAGACGTTTTAGATACGTGGTTTTCAAGCGCGTTATGGCCCTTCTCTACAATGGGTTATCCTGAAGAAACGCCGGAACTTAAAAAATTTTATCCTACAAGTACATTGGTTACGGGCTACGATATTATTTTCTTTTGGGTTGCTCGAATGATTATGATGGGCTTGAAATTTCAAGGCAAAGTGCCATTCAAAAATATTTTTATTCATGGGCTTGTACGTGATGAGCAGAATCGAAAAATGAGTAAATCGCTCGGCAACGGGATTGATCCTGTTGAAGTTATCGACAAATACGGCGCGGACTCTTTGCGCTTTATGTTGGTTACAGGCAACACGCCCGGCAATGATTTAAGATTTTCTTGGCAGCGCGTTGAATCTGCGCGAAATTTTGCAAATAAAATTTGGAACGCCTCAAGATTTTTGTTAATGAATCTTGAAAACTTCGACGCCAATTTTAAACCTGCTGAAAGTGATTTAACTTTGGCTGACAAGTGGATAATTTCCCGCTTGAATCGCACGGCAAAAAGTGTTACAGAAAATCTTGATAAATTTGAATTAGGCGAAGCGGCGCGGCTTATGTATGATTTTATTTGGTCGGAATTTTGCGATTGGTACATTGAATTGACAAAGGCGCGTTTGTATGGCGAAGACGCCCGCGCTAAATCTACCGCGCTTTATGTTTTAAATACCGTACTTGAAAAATCTTTGCGCCTCCTTCATCCGTTTATGCCGTTTTTAACTGAAATTATTCGGCAAAAATTGCCAAACGCTGAAGGCTCCATAATGCTTGCAAATTGGGTAGAGGCGGGCGAAATTGACGACGCGGCAGAAACTCAAATGCAAATTTTTATTGAAATTATAAAAGTTATTCGCAATTTGAAAAATGAAGTTGGCGTGGAGCCGCGCAAAAAATCTGAAGTTGTTTTAAAAATTTCCAACGCCGAAATTTTGAACGTGGTTAAATCCAACGTAAATTACATTTCAGAACTTGCCGCCGCCGAACCTGTAACTTTTTCAAGTGAAAAACCGCAACACGCTTTAACCGGCGTTGCAGGTGGCGTAGAAATTTTCTTGCCGCTCAAAGATTTAATCGACACTGAAAAAGAAATTGCACGCCTTACCAAAGAACTTGAAAAGCTCAAAAAAGGTATTGCCTCAACCGAAGGCAAACTTAAAAATGAAAAATTCATAAGTAAAGCTCCTGCTGAAGTTGTACAAGCCGAAAAAGAAAAACTTGCCGCCGCGCAGGAAAAAATTTCTTCCGTCGAATCACGAATTGAACAACTTAAAAATTTGTAAAAGAGAAAAAATTATGGGATTTTTTGACACGCTTAAAGTAATGAAAGATATTGTAGTTGGCGGGATTGAATCCTATAAAGCCGGCGAAAAATTGTTGGAACTCATTGAAAAATCGCAGAATGACTACGAAGACGTTTTGACGGCTGAAGAAAAAAATCTTTATCAAGCTTATCAAAATGTAAAAGCTGAATATGAGCCTAAAACCGGCGAAGAACAACAAGCCGTAATTGACAAATTTGAGGACGCTCAAATAGCGTACCTTGAATCTTTGGAAAATAATTCTTCGTTGCCGAAGTCTTTCAGAGAAGAAATTAAAACTGCGATTGAAGAATTTAAAAAAGCTGACAACTTGGCTTTGAACAGTCTGGGCGAAACTCTCGAAAAATACGCCGAAAATGACGAACAAAAAGCCGAAGTTAGAAGAACGCTTGAAGAATCGAAAAGAAAATAATTTTCTGTCGTGCGAAAAAAATTTCATCCGTCGAATCCAGAATTGAACAACTTAAAAATTTATATTTTGTAATTCGTTTGTCAAATAAAAATTAAAGTCTCCTTTCGTAGGAGACTTTTTATTTATAAATAATCAATTAAACTGCTACAATCAACTGAAAGGAGGCGTTCGTGTGCTAGATGGTTTTATACAAATTACTTTACTGAAAGGCAGTACTTTTGTGACTGTCACAGGCAAGGGGATAAAATTTAATGGCAATGTCGTATATCGTATTCAAAAAGCAGAATTTGTACGTTTATTTTTAAATCCAAAGACAAAACAGATTGCAATTCAAAAATGCCGTAAACAAGACGATTATTCGGTTTTATTTTTAACTCGCGATAAAAACTGGAATTGGAGAAACGGTGTACAACTCAATAATCAATTACTTAAAAAAAAAATTCGTGATTTTATGGACTGGGATTTGGAAAATTATACCTATCGTGCGTATGTTTTTTTCTCGGAAGAAGATAACGCAGTAATTTTTGATTTAAAAAGTGCAAGAAAACTTCATAAACACAAAATAAAAAAATACGCCGACAGAAGAATCGCCGACGCCAAACGCAATAAAATATATGAAACAATGATATTCCAATTTGCCCAACAACGGAAGTTAAAATTCCAGATAAATTGATTTCTTATTCAGATGCAAAAATTTTATGCAACAATTTCAAGCGTTATAAAAATTTTTCAGTTGATGCCTTTGTTCATTTTTATGTTGACGATTATAAATTTGACAGTAATAACGGAATTTGGGCTGATTGGCGCAAGGCTTTAAAAATTTTAAAACATTTTGCAGGGATAATCACACCGGATTTTTCAACTAATTCAGATTTTCCCGAACCTTTAAAAATTTGGAATACCTACAGAATGCGTGCCTTTGATTATTGATACAGCGTAATTCAAGGCGGTAAAGTAATAAAAAATGTCCGCTGGGGCAATAAAGAGACTTTTAAATATTGTTTTGACGGTATACCGAAAAATAGTATTGTGGCTATTGGAACTGTAGCAAGTGGGTTGAAAAGCTTGAAAAATCGTGAGCTTTTTACCATCGGTTTTGAAAAAATGTTAAAAGTTTTGAAACCGAAAATTATTTTAGTTTATGGCTCGGATAACTATGAATGTTTCGATAAAGTTCGTAACAAAATTGAAATTATTCACTTCCAAAGTGCAAAAGATTTAGCTTTGAGAGGTGAAGTCCATGAGTAAACCCGATAGCGGACACTTCAGCGGAACAAAAGGTGCAAATCATGTCGATAGCGGATCAAGCCCGCCACTTTTTGATAACGGACACGTAACTTATGAAAGTATCGCCGCACATCGTGAAGAATTTATGGGAAAATCTGTTGAACAAATCGCTGACTTGCTTAGTAAAAACGGCTACGAATTTAATCAGCGCGGCTCCAAAAATAAAGGTTCAACCGCTCAAATAATGGAAATAACCAATGCTTCAAAAGAACGCAATATAAAGCAAGTTCAAGTTTCCCCAAATGGGAGTAGCCGACACGGTAGCGTTCCCTATGTTAAAATTAGTACTTCAAATGAAGGTAAGATTAAAATCATTGATGCTAAAAAAGAAAACTACAAAACTGCCGGTGATGAAAAAGCAAAATTAATTTTTAGGAGGGATTGAAATGATCGATTTAACAACGCCAATTATACCATATGAAGGCACGGGAATTTTTAAGTTGAATTCATCTTATGACGAAATTATAAATTTGCTTAAAGAAAATGACATTTCTTATGAAATTGAAGTATCGAATAATTATACCGGTCAAGCGTGGACAACCATTGTAATTTGTAAGGAAGGCAGCCCTAAAGAATATTCAGCTATTGAACTTGTTTTTGCTAAAAACAGACTTTTTAAAATTTGCCTTTGTGAAGATTTTGAAGGAACTTTACCAAATGGCATACATACCGGAATTTCTATTCAAGAGGCTAAAAAAATTGATAAAAATTTAAAGCAGGATGAAGATTGGGATGAAGTTTACATATCGCCTGACGGCTATTGGCTTGAGTACAGTAATCGCAATTTAAACATTATAATTATTTCAATTTTTATTCCGGCACTGGAACGCGATGATTTCTTTGATTATAAATGGTAGGCTGAAAAATGACGTTAAAACTTTTTAAAACTTGACAAACTATTTTACCTTTGTTATATTACGCAATATAAAAAATTAAACCGTTGACGCGGAGATAACGGCGAAAAATGCCTGTACAGAGAATCCACGTTGCTGAGAGTTGGATCAGAAACAGTTCGTCAAATGGACCGCTGAGGGCGCAAGGAAATTTCAGCTTTTAGGTTTTAGCGGTTAGGTTTTAGGATTTTTTAATCTCGTAACAGTAACAATTTCCCTAACACCTAACCCCTAACCACTGAAAAAGTATTCTGCGACGTGAGGCATACGTTAATTGTCGGAAGTATGATAGTACTTTGCTAAGTGCACGAAATTTTTTCCGTGAAACAGGGTGGCACCGCGGATTTATATAAATTCGTCCCTGACAGGATTATTATTCCTGTCAGGGATTTTTCAATTTCCGGCAGATATTGAGGAGGTTTTAAAATGAAAATTAAACCGACTTTGGAAGAAGTCAAAAAAATCGCCGCCGAAAATCGCTACAAGGTTGTTCCTGTAAGCTGTGAAATTTTGGCGGACGTGAAAACGCCTATTGAAGTTTTGCGCGTTTTGAAAAATGTTTCGGCTCATACCTATATGCTTGAATCAGTTACCGAAAAAGAAAAATGGGGGCGTTATACGTTTCTCGGCTACAATCCAAAACTGTGCATAACTTGTACAAAGGGCAAAATGAAAATTGGCGACGCCGAAATTTTTACAAATAATCCGTCCGCTGAAATCAGAAAAATTTTGGCAGATTATAAAAGCCCGCGCCTTGAAGATTTACCGACTTTTACAGGCGGGCTTGTTGGATATTTCGCCTACGATTATATTTGCTATTCCGAACCGACGCTGAAAAATTCTGTTGACGACACGGAAAATTTTCAAGACGTGGATTTAATGCTTTTCGATAAAGTTATTGCCTTTGACAATCTGCGCCAAAAAATTATTTTAATTGTAAATATGCAGCTTGAAAATCTTGATGAAAATTATAATTTGGCAGTTGAGGAATTGAAAAAAATTCGTGAATTGATTCTACACGGCGAAAAGAAAGTTGAGCCTGCAAGCAAATTGACGGGCGAAGTTACGCCGCTTTTCGACAAAGAAAAATATTGCGAAATGGTTGAACGCGCCCGAAATTATATTCACGAAGGCGATATTTTTCAGATTGTACTTTCAAACAGATTAGCCGCGCCGTTTGAGGGCAGTTTGTTGAATACTTACCGCGTTTTGCGGCTTATAAATCCTTCGCCGTATATGTTTTATTTTTCGGGAACTGATGTTGAAGTGGCGGGCGCAAGTCCTGAAACTTTGGTAAAACTTGAAAACGGCGTTTTGCATACATTTCCATTGGCGGGAACTCGTCCACGCGGCAAAACTTTTGAGGAAGATTTGCAACTTGAAAAAGAACTTTTGAGCGATGAAAAAGAATTAGCTGAACATAATATGCTGGTAGACTTAGGCAGAAATGATTTAGGCAAAATTTCAAAATTTGGTACGGTAAAAGTTGAGAAACTTCACAGCATTGAAAGATTTTCGCACGTAATGCACATTGGCTCGGTTGTACGCGGCGAAATTCGCGCAGATTTTGACGCACTGTCAGCGATTGAGGCTGTACTTCCTGCCGGTACTTTGTCAGGTGCGCCAAAAATTCGTGCTTGTGAACTTATTGGCGAACTTGAAAATAACAAGCGCGGGATTTACGGCGGGGCGATTGGCTACATTGATTTTACAGGCAATTTGGATACTGCCATTGCGATTAGAATTATTTACAAGAAAAACGGCAAAGTTTTTGTACGGAGCGGCGCGGGAATTGTGGCTGATTCTGTGCCGGAAAAAGAGTTTGAAGAATGTCTAAATAAAGCAAAGGCGTCGCTTGCCGCGCTGAATATGATTGAGGATTTAGGGATAGATTCTTAAAAATTCAAATCCCTAACAACTAATCCCTAATTCCTAGTCCCTAAAATTTCGACAAAGGAGAAATTTTCAATGATTCTGCTGATTGATAATTACGACAGTTTTTCATACAACTTGTACCAACTTGTCGGCGAATTTACCGAAGATATAAAAGTTATTCGCAATGACGCAATGACGGTTGACGAAATAAAAAAACTTTCGCCGAGTCATATAATACTTTCGCCCGGTCCCGGCAGACCTGAAAACGCGGGAATTATTATCGACGTTGTAAAAAATTTTGGCGGTACAATTCCAATTTTGGGCGTATGTTTGGGACATCAGGCAATTTGCGCGGCGTTCGGTGCGAAAATTACTTACGCCAAAAAGTTAATGCACGGCAAGCAGTCAGAAATTCTTTGCGATACAAATTCTGCGATTTTTAAAAATTTGCCTGTTCGATTTATGGCGGCGCGTTATCATTCGCTTGTTGCAGAAAATTCTACATTTCCCGACGATTTAAAAATAACTGCGCGAGCTTTGAACGATAATGAAATTATGGCGGTACAGCACAAAGATTTTCCAATTTACGGCGTACAATTTCACCCTGAAAGTATTATGACGCCGCAGGGAAATATTTTGATGAAAAATTTTCTGGAGGTTTGAATGGAGCAGTTAAATATTTTTCAGTGCGTGAAAAATACTGACTTCGGCGAATGGAAAAATTTTACTTTTATTGACTTGTTTGCAGGTATTGGCGGCATCAGATTGGCGTTTGAATCAGTCGGCGGGCGTTGCGTTTTTTCATCGGAAATTGACGCGGCGGCTTGCGACACTTACGAAAAAAATTTTGGCGAACGTCCTGCGGGCGATATTACAAAAATTAGCGCGGCTGATATTCCAAACTTTGATATTTTGTTGGCGGGTTTTCCGTGTCAAGCTTTTTCGATTATCGGCAAGCAGGAAGGTTTTGAAAATGAAACTTGCGGCACATTGTTTTTTGAAATTGAAAGAATTTTAAAAGCTAAAAAACCGGCGGCTTTTCTTTTGGAAAATGTAAAAAATCTTAAAGCGCACGACGGCGGCAAAACTTTTAAAATAATTCACGAACATTTAAAGGCACTCGGTTACAACGTCCACGCCAAAATTTTAAATTCGCTTGATTACGGCTTACCGCAAAAACGCGAAAGAATTTTTATTGTAGGTTTTTTGGAGAATGTTTATTTTGAATTTCCGCAACCTGCAGAAAAAATTTTGACGCTGGAAAATATTTTAGAGAAAAACGTCGATAAAAAATATTACGTCCGCGCAGAAATTAAAAATTCACGTCTTGCAAGAATCAAAAATAAAAATTATCCGCGCCCGTACATTTCGCACGAAAATATTTCCGGCTCCATTACGCCGCATCCTTATTCTTCGGCACTTCGCGCAGGTGCTTCAGCAAATTACATTCTGATAAATGACGAACGCCGCCCGACTGAACGGGAAATGTTGCGCTTGCAAGGTTTTCCCGATTCTTACAAAATAAATCTGCCTTACGGCAAAGTTAAGCAACAATGCGGCAATTCCGTTTCAATTCCCGTTATAAAGGCGATTGCCGAAAATATGATTGACGCTTTGAAGGGAGGTAAAATTTTTGCTGACAAAGATTGACGCCAAAAACGCACTCGACAAAATAATTTCAAAGTCCCGCGTTCATCTGTACAAGTCAATTCAAATTGCAGAAATTTTGTACAGAATCAGAAATTTTGGCGATATTGAGCCGCTGAATTTGGAAAGTTACCGCAATGAAAGTAAACATTGGCGCGACGAAATGACAATTCAACTTTTGGGCAGAAAATGCACAAGTAGTGCGCGTTTTCAAGACGATTTATTTAACGAAAATGCAATTCCGCCGCAAATTTTGAAAATCTTGAGCGATGAAAATTTAAAAAGCGGCGGCGCGGTTGAGGCGTACATTTACAAAAAATTTACCGGCAAGCACAGCCAACTTGCCAACGCTTTATCTTATTGTCAAAATTCGACGAAGGAAAATTTCAGCGTTGAAAAATTTATCAATTCGTTTTGGAATGAGGCGGGATTAAAGCGCAGTCTTGATAAAATTTATGAAATTGTAGTTTACGCGCTTTTTTCGGCGTTGGCTGAATCACTTCAAATAAAAATTGAAATTTCGATTGACGAGAAAAATTTTGATATTCTGCGCGAATTTGAAGACTTTTCAAAGAAAGTGATGAATTTGGATATTTTAAATCCCGCCTATGTTCAGGACGCAAAAATTTTTCGTGTCGGCGTGACAAACGCGGCTGACAGGGGATTGGATATGTATTCAAATTGGGGCGCGGCGATTCAGATTAAGCATTTAAGCCTTGACGTGAATTTGGCAGAAAATATCGTCGAAAACATTTCAAGCAACAAAATTATCATTGTTTGCAAGGACGCCGAACAAGAAATTATTTTGTCGTTGCTTACTCAAATTGGCTGGCGCGGCAGGATTCAAAGTATTATCACTGAAAAAAATTTAATTGACTGGTACGAAAAAGCATTGCGCGGGAAATTTTCAAATATTGTTGGCGATAAACTGTTGGAAAATCTTTGCCTTGAAATTGCTGAAGAATTTCCATCAGTGGCGGAATTGCCGGAAATTTTATCTGCGCGGCACTATGAAAAAATTTCTGATACTTTTTGGAAGTGAAAGGAGAAATTAAAATGATTAAAGAGGCAATAATTAAAATCGTAAACAAGGGCGATTTGACGTATGACGAGGCTTTTAACGCGATGAATGAAATTATGAACGGCGAAACTACACCGACGCAAAACGCGGCTTTTTTGGCGGCACTGTCAACAAAAAGTGCGAAGGCTGAAACTGCTGATGAAATTTCCGGCTGCGCGGCGGCTATGAGAAATCACGCACTGAAAGTCGAAACAAATTTTGACGTTTTGGAAATTGTGGGAACGGGCGGCGATAACGCGCAAAGTTTCAACATTTCTACAACGGCGGCGATAATTACGGCAGCGGGCGGCGTCAAAGTTGCGAAACACGGCAACCGCGCCGCGTCTTCAAAGTGCGGTACTGCTGATTGTTTGGAGGCGTTGGGCGTCAATATAAATCAAAGTCCCGAAAAGTGCCTTGAGCTTTTAAACGAAGTTGGAATGTGTTTTTTCTTCGCCCAAAAATATCACAGCTCTATGAAATATGTTGGCGCAATTCGCAAAGAATTAGGTTTTCGCACTGTGTTTAATATTTTGGGACCTTTGACAAATCCCGCGTCGCCGAAAATGCAACTTTTGGGCGTCTACGATGAATATTTGGTTGAGCCGCTTACAAGAGTTTTGATAGATTTGGGCGTTAAGCGCGGTATGGTTGTTTACGGTTTAGATAAACTTGACGAAATTTCTTTGAGTTCGCCAACTGCAATTTGCGAATTTAAAGACGGCTGGTATAAACGCTACACAATTTCGCCTGAAGATTTCGGCTTTAAACTTTGTCAGAAAAACGATTTACACGGCGGCGATCCTTCAGAAAATGCTAAAATTACCCGTGACATTTTGTCTTGCGTAGAAAAAGGTTCTAAACTTGACGCGGTTTTATTGAACGCGGGCGCGGCGTTGTACATTGCCGGAAAATCTGAAACAATGGCGGACGGTATTACACTTGCAAAAAGTTTGATTGACAGCGGCGCGGCTCTTTCCACGCTTGAAACATTTATTGAGGTTAGCAACAGATGAATATTTTAGATGAACTTGCAAATTACTCACGGCTTAGAGTTGAAACTGACAAGCAAAAAATTTCGTTGGAAGAAATAAAAATTGCGGCTCAAAATTCCAAACTCGGCAACGACGAAAAATTTATTTCTGCGTTAAAACGTCCAAATTTGTCTTTTATCTGCGAAGTTAAAAAGGCGTCGCCGTCCAAAGGAATTATCGCCGAAAATTTTCCGTACCTTGAAATTGCGAAAGAATATGAGGCGGCGGGCGCAGATTGTATTTCCTGCCTTACCGAACCGAAATATTTTTTTGGCAGTGATGAAATTTTTACAGAAATTCGCAAAAAAATTTCAACGCCAATGCTTAGAAAAGATTTTACTGTTGACGAATACCAAATTTATCAAGCAAAGGCGATGGGCGCGGACGCAGTACTTTTGATTTGTGCAATTTTAACTACTTCCGAAGTTGAAAAATTTTTAACAATTTGTGAAGAGTTGAAAATCTGCGCGATTGTCGAAACTCACGACGAAACAGAAATTAAATCTGCACTTAGCGCGGGCGCGTCAATTATCGGCGTGAATAATCGCAACTTGAAAAATTTTACAGTCGATTTTGAAACTGCCGCCAAACTCCGTAATTTAATTCCTGCAGAAAAAATTTATATTGCTGAAAGTGGCGTCAAAACTCCTGCAGACATTTCGACGCTGAAAAAAATCGGCGCGGACGCAGTTTTAATTGGTGAAACTTTAATGCGGGCTGAAAATAAAATCGAAATGCTAAAAACTTTGAGGGCGGCGCAATGACTAAAATAAAACTTTGCGGACTTCGCCGCGTTGAAGATATTGAAATTGCCAATGAAATTTTGCCGGAATTTGTAGGATTTGTTTTCTACAAAAAAAGCAAGCGTTACATTACGCCGGAAAAAGCCGCCGCGTTGAAAAATTTGCTTGATAAAAAAATTTCTGCCGTTGGTGTTTTCGTAAATGAAAAAATTGAAACAGTTGCCGAAATTGCAAAGTTTTTGGATTTAATCCAGTTGCACGGCAACGAAGACGAAAATTATATTTCGACATTGCGGAATTACACCGACAAAAAAATTATTCAAGCGTTCAAAATTAAAACTGCTGACGATTTAAACTTTGCCAAAAATTCTCGCGCAGATTTTATTTTACTGGATAGCGGCGCAGGTACGGGCGAAATTTTTAACTGGCAACTTTTGAAAAATTTTGAGCGGCAATATTTTTTGGCGGGCGGCTTAAATGTTGAAAATGTTTCTGACGCGGTAAAAATTTTAAAACCTTTTGCAGTTGACGTAAGCAGCGGAATTGAAACGGGCGGAGTTAAAGACGCGGCTAAAATGCGGCAATTTGTTAAAGCTTGCAGATGAAATTATTTTTATAAAAATTTTTATAAAGCTAAATGAAAAAGGAAACCCGGCGGTCAAGGATGACCGCCGCCGCGTGTTGATTGCAGGATGCAATCATACGCGGAACAAGTTTTTCTTTTCTTGCTAAAGAGCATGCCTTGCTACGCAAGCCACGCATGCTAGGCGTTTCTTTTCTTTTTTCAAAATGAAAAGAAATGCCGTTTTCAAAAAAATAAAATTTCTAAAATAAGTTTAGAAGGGAAATTTTTTATGCACAATACAAAAGGCAGATTTGGAATTTACGGCGGGCAGTACATACCCGAAACTTTGATGAACGCCGTTATTGAACTTGAAAATGCTTACGAACAATACAAGCACGATAAAAATTTTAATGAAGAATTAGAAAAACTTTTTAACGAATACGCGGGTAGACCGTCGCTTTTATATTTTGCCGAAAAAATGACGCGGGATTTAAACGGCGCAAAAATTTATCTCAAACGCGAAGATTTAAATCATACCGGCTCGCACAAAATTAACAACGTACTTGGACAGGCTCTACTTGCAAAGAAAATGGGCAAAACTCGCCTTATCGCAGAAACGGGCGCAGGTCAACACGGCGTGGCAACCGCTACAGCCGCCGCGCTTTTAGATATGGAATGTGTAATTTTTATGGGCGAAGAAGATACACGCCGTCAAGCGTTGAATGTTTACCGAATGAAACTTTTGGGCGCGGAAGTTATCGCCGTGAAAAGCGGCACTGCAACTTTGAAAGACGCCGTAAGCGAAGCTTTCAGAGAATGGACGCGTAGAATTTCAGATACTCATTATTGTTTGGGCTCGGTTATGGGACCGCATCCTTTCCCTACGATTGTACGCGATTTTCAAGCCGTCATTTCAAAAGAAATTAAATCCCAAATTTTGGCGAAAGAAAACCGTCTGCCGGATTATGTCATTGCTTGCGTTGGCGGCGGTTCAAATGCTATGGGAAGTTTTTGGAATTTCATTGACGATAAGGAAGTTAAATTAATTGGCTGTGAAGCGGCGGGGCGCGGCGTTGATACTTTTGAAACTGCCGCAACAATTACCACAGGTCGCGCAGGAATTTTTCACGGTATGAAAAGTTATTTCTGTCAAGATGAATTTGGCGGAATTGCGCCGGTATATTCAATTTCCGCCGGCTTAGATTATCCCGGAATTGGTCCCGAACATTCATATTTGAACGACGCCAAACGCGCCGAATATGTGCCAATTACCGACGAAGAGGCAGTTGCCGCCTTTGAATATCTTTCAAAAACTGAAGGAATTATTCCGGCGATTGAATCGGCTCACGCGGTTGCCTACGCTCAAAAAATCGCTCCAACTTTGCCGAAGGATAAAATCATTGTTATAACTTTGTCAGGGCGCGGCGATAAAGATTGTGCGTCCGTTGCAAAGTATCGCGGCGAAAATTTACCACCAACCGAATAAACTTTTTCCTGCATCGAGAGTTTGAATTTTGGAAATTTCGGCATCAGTCAATTCAAAGTCAGTGATTGAAAAATTTTCCTGCATACGTTCAAAGTGCGTTGACTTCGGAATAACGGGGATATTTTGCTGAATCAAAAATTTAAGTGCAACCTGCGCGACGTTTTTATTATGATTTTTTGCAATTTCAGAAAGAATTTTGTTGCCGAAAATATTATTTTTGCCGCAAGCTAACGGCGACCAACTTTCATGAACCGTACCGAAATTTTTCAGTAAGGCGTGCATTTTAAATTGTTGGCGGAAAATGTGAGTTTCAATCTGATTAACGGCAGGTACAACTTTTGCAGTTTTCATCAGTCTGTTAAAGTTATCTTCAAAAAAATTTGCAACGCCAATAGCGCGTAAATCGTCCGCTTGATATTTTTCTTCCATTGCGCGGTAAATTTCGTTAAAATCACCCGTCGGCTCGTGAATCAAAAGTAAATCAATGTAACCGATATTCAACGTCGCCAAAGAAATTTCAATAGATTTTAAAGTGTCCTTGTAGCCGCGCCCGCCCCAAAGTTTCGTAGTTACAAAAATTTCAGCGCGGTTAATTTTGGAATTGCGGACGGCTTGCCCAACTTCCTTTTCGTTGTAGTAACATTGCGCCGTATCAATTTTTCTGTAGCCAATTTTTAAAGCGTCCGCAACGCAACTTTCGGTAATTCGTGCGGGCATTTGGTAAGTACCGAATCCAATCAGCGGCATTTTGACGCCGTTATTTAAAGTTACAAATTCCATAAAAAATTCTCCATTCAAGATTTTTGCACTAAAACTATTCCAATTAAAATTAAAATCATTCCGGCAGTCATCATTAAAGTTAAAGGTTCATTCAAAAAAATTATTCCGGAAATTACTCCGACGACCGGCACGCCCAAAATTGACACAGATGCTTTACTTGCGTCCATATTTGCCAAAATGTACATCCACAGGAAAAACGCCAGCGCGGACGCCATAACTCCGTTGTAAGCTATGCAAGCGATTGATATTGGCGTAAAGGTTGCCGAATTATCGACGAAAAACATTGAGTAAATCGCAAGCATAACCGCGCCAACTGTCATTTGCCACGTTGTCAGAGAAATTAAATTGAATCCTACGAATTTTATTTTCATAATGATATTTGAAATTGCCCAACCGACTGCCGCCGATATTGCGAGGAAAATTGCAGAAAAATCGCCGCTAATATCGTCATTCATCAAAATAAAAATTCCGGCAATGCTCAAAGAAATTCCGATTATCTTTTTGGCGTTTAAAGATTCATTCAAGAAAAATTTTGCCAAAATTGTTACCCAAATTGGCATCGTGTAATTCAGCATTGCAACAAGTCCCGCGCTTAGATATTTGAAACAAATTTGCAGGGCAACGCTGCAAAAGGCAATTTGCAACGCGCCACTTAATACAATCCACGCCCAATATTTTTTTGGAGGCAGCGGCAATTTAACAAAAAATGCTACAGCTAAAAGCACAGCCGCGCCGGAAATAAATCTGTAAGTTACAAATAATTCAGGTGTAAAAAAATCGTTGGCAACTTTCATCACCACGAAATTAAATCCCCAAATTACGCAGAGTAAAGTCAGTTCCTTAATCATTTCGATAAATCATCTCCCTTGTAACTTTAAACTCAAAAATATTATAATTTTGACGATTAAAATTTCAACGAACAATTTTAATTGAAATGTTGGAAAGTGATAGTATGAAAAAAAATCCTGAACTTACAGAAAACACGCGGCAAAATTTGGTTGACGCCTTTTGCATTTTGTTGAAGAAAAAGCCCGTACAGAAAATTACAATTAACGCAATTTCCGAAAAAGCCGGTTATAATCGCAGTACATTTTATAAATATTTCTGCGACGTTTACGCTATTTTAGAATACGTTGAAAATATTGTCATCGCGCAGATTAAAGAAAATTTTCAAAAAAATATTTCGCCGTCAAATTTTGAAGAAACATTTTTGAAGGCGTTTACAAAAATTCAAAGTGACAAGGCGTTTTATTTCAACGTACTTTTCAATTCAGATAATCGACAGCGTTTTATACAAAGATTGATACAGGAAATTTCGCCGATATTTATGCAAACATTCAACTTGCCGCCGGAAAATCCAAAGTCAAAATATCTGACAGAAATTTATTTTCAAACGGTTTTATCTGCGCTAATTTGTTGGCTTGATAACAAGCGTGATTTAAATCTTGAGGAAATATCAAAAATAATTGGCAACGTCTTAACTTCAGGCGTTGTAACCGAAATTGCAAAGGAGCGAATTTAAATGACTAAAATTGAAACTGCCTTTACAAACGGCAAAGCTTTTATCCCGTTCATAACTTGCGGCTATCCGAATTTGGAAGTAACGGCGGCTTGCGTCCGTGAAATGGTTAAAAACGGCGTAGATTTAATTGAGTTGGGTATTCCTTTTTCAGACCCGACGGCTGAAGGCGTAGTAATTCAAGACGCAAATTTAAAGGCGTTGCAAGGCGGAGTTACTACCGAAAAAATTTTTGAGTTTGTAAAAAATTTGCGTCAAGAAATTTCTGTACCGCTGATTTTTATGACTTATGCAAATGTAGTTTTCGGCTACGGCGCGGAAAAATTTCTTTCAACCTGCGCGAAAATTGGGATTGACGGAATAATTTTGCCGGATGTTCCATTTGAAGAAAAGAATGAGTTTGCGCCGCTGTGTCAAAAATATAATGTAAATTTAATCAGTATGATTGCGCCGACTTCAGAAAATCGAATTGCCAAAATTGCAAGTGAGGCGGAAGGCTTTTTGTACATTGTTTCAAGTTTGGGCGTAACAGGTACGCGCAGTGAAATTACAACAGACCTTGCACCAATGATTAAAATTGTAAGAGAAAATACAAAAATTCCCTGCGCTATAGGTTTTGGTATTTCAAATCCTGAACAGGCAAAAAATATGTCAAAATTTGCTGACGGCGTAATAGTTGGCTCTGCGATTATCAAAATTATTTCAAAGTATGGCGAAGACGCCGCGCCGCACGTTGGCGAATTTGTTAAATCTATGAAAACCGCTATTTTGTAAATGAAACGACTTTTAATATTGACGTACCGCCGAAATTTGATTATCATAAATTAATTATTGAATTAATGAAGGTGGGATATTATGAAACTGAAAAAAATTTTAGTCGCTGTGTTGCTTGGAATTTTCACTTTAAGTTTTGCAGGTTGCGGCGATAATTCTGAAGAAATTCAAAATTTAATGAGCAAAGGAATTAAACAACACAACGCGGGCAATGACGCCGAAGCAATAAATTCATTTAATCAGGTGCTAAAATTAAGTCCTGACAACTCGGAGGCGTGGGCGAATATTGGCAATTCTTATAACGCGTTGCAAAATTACGATAAAGCCATTTCGTCTTTAAACAAGGCGGTTGATATAAATCCCAATGATGCTTATGCGTGGATATGTCTCGGCTCAAGTTACAACAGTAAGGAAGACTACGATAAAGCCATTGAAAGTTTTGAACGCGCCCAGAAAATTGGTAACCTTTCAAATGAATTAAATTCAAGCGCGTTTGCAGGTCTCGGCGTGGCGTATGCAAATAAGGAAGATTTACAGCGCGGTCTTGAATATCTCAACAAGGCAACTGAATTAAATCCGAATAATGAATACGCTTGGGAAAATATTGAAGTTGTCAAGAAAAAAATCGACAAGAAATAATTTAGTGTCACTATAAAAAATCCCTTCGGCAAAAGTCGTTGGGATTTTTTTAATTTGACGGCGTAAAAAAAATTTTATAAAATCGTGTCATAATTTTTCAAGTCGTGCATATAACGAAGTGAAAATAAAATTTCAAAAAAATTTAGGAGGAATGAAAAATGGCAACACGTGAAGAAAATTTGAAGAAAATAAATGACGAACTTGAAAAACTTGACGATGAGCAACTCGATAAAGTAGCAGGCGGCGATATGTGGGATGCTTTAAAAATGTGGTGGAATGCTCAGATCGCCAAAAGTAAAGAGGCAGAAGCTAAAAAAAGTAAACTTTCGAAGTATAATCCCGGCAACCATTATTGATTACGGAAATTTACGTTAAAATCAATATAAAAAAATCCCTTCGACAAAAGTCGTTGGGATTTTTTGTTTGGCGCAGATAATTTTTAAGTTGACGTGACGGCGATTTTTGATTATTATTTGACGGTTAAGGAGGAATTTAAAAATTGGAAACTTTAAAAGGAATGGAGCGCACGTTTAATTGTGGCGAACTCCGCAAAACTGACGAAGAAAAAATTGTACAGCTTGCCGGTTGGGTATCACGCAGACGTGATCACGGCGGTTTAATTTTTGTCGATATGAGAGACAGGAGCGGTATTGTACAGATTGTATTTGACGCGGCGGAAATTGGCGCGGAATTTTCAAAGGCTGAAACTTTACGCAATGAATTTGTAATTGGTGTACGCGGCAAAGTACGCGCCCGCAGTGCTGATACTGTCAATCCCAAAATGGCGACGGGCGAAATTGAAGTTGTTGTAACCGAACTTAGAATTTTGAACAAGGCAAAAACTCCGCCCTTCTACATTCAAGACGGCGTTGACGTTGATGAAAACGTTCGCCTTCGCTACAGATATTTAGATTTGCGCCGCCCAGAAATGCAACAAAATATTATGTTGCGTCATCGCGTTACTAAAATTATGCGCGATTATTTGGACGAAAACGGCTTTTTGGAAATTGAAACACCTATGCTTTGCAAAAGTACACCGGAAGGCGCAAGAGATTTTCTTGTGCCGAGCAGATTAAATCCCGGACAATTTTACGCCTTGCCGCAGTCCCCGCAAATTTTCAAGCAACTGTTAATGGTTTCCGGCTTTGAAAAATATTTTCAGATTGTGCGCTGTTTCCGTGATGAAGATTTACGCGCCGACCGTCAGCCGGAATTTACTCAACTTGATATTGAAACTTCGTTTTTGAATCAAGATACGATTTTAACTTTAATGGAAGGCTTAGTTAAAAAGATTTTTGAAACTACCTTGAATGTTGAAGTTAAGACGCCATTTTTGAGAATGGGCTGGGACGAGGCTATGGAACGTTTCGGCAGTGATAAACCTGATTTGCGTTTTGGAATGGAGCTGCAGGATATTTCGGAATTTGTCAAAGGCTCTGATTTCAAAGTTTTCAACACGGTTTTAGAAAAAGGCGGACGAGTCAAAGTTATCAACGTGGAAGGCTACGCAGATATTCCGCGCCGTGAGCTTGATGATTTGGTTGAATACTGCAAAATTTACGGCGCAAAAGGTATGGCGTGGATTCAGTACACCGCCGAAGGTGTTAAATCGCCATTCAAAAAATTTTACAGCGATGAAACTTTTGAAAAGATTAAAACTGCAACGGGCGCAAAAACCGGCGATTTACTGTTAGTTGTCGGCGATAAATCTTCAGTTGTCGCGCAGGCGTTGGGCGAATTAAGACTTGAAATGGCACGCCGCAGAAATTTAATTGATCCTAATAAACTTTGTTTTTTGTGGGTTGTAGATTTTCCAATGTTTGAATATGTTGAGGAAGATAAACGCTATAAAGCTATGCACCATCCATTTACCGCGCCGCGCGAAGAAGATATTGAATTTTTGTTGACTGCGCCGGAAAAAGTCAAGGCTAATGCTTACGATATAGTTTTGAATGGCGTTGAAGTTGGCGGCGGCAGTTTGAGAATTTATCAAAGTGATTTACAGGCAAAAGTTTTTGAGGCTATTGGATTAACTCAAGACGAAGCCCGCGCAAAATTCGGCTTTTTAATGGACGCCTTCGAGTATGGCACGCCTCCACACGGCGGCATTGCGTTTGGTCTTGATAGACTTGTTATGTTAATGGCGCAAAGAAAATCTATTCGTGACGTTATCGCCTTCCCGAAAACTCAAAGTGCGATTGATCCAATGAGCCACGCGCCCTCTGAAGTTGACGAAAAACAGCTGCGCGAACTCTACATTAAAACGACAGTGAAAAAGACTACAAATTAAAGGCGGTGAATTTTATGGGATTTTTTGACGATGATAACGAAGATTTTGCACAAGCGGCAAAACGTTTTGGTGAAGGTAAAAAGCCTACCATATTTATCAATAAAAAATTTGTCGGCGAAGACGGCACAGAAATTCCGTTGAATAAACGTGTAGATTTTGAAGACGGCAGTTTTATTGAAGAAATTCAAGACGAAAACAGCGGCGATATTCGCAGTGCGGCTTTAAACATAAAACCACATGGTCATAAACCGCCAAAAGTCAAAAACCCTGATGACGAGCCAATGGATTTTTTCAACTTTTAGACAAAGTAATTTTTCCTCTAAATTTGTTCGTAACTTATCGCAAAAATTACAAAATTACGATGAAATATTTTCAAAAGAAAAAGCCGTCGAATTGTTGACGGCTTTTTTAGTGCAAAATTCACTTCAAATATTCTTTCAGTTTTTTATAAAAATTTTCGTGAACTCCAGCCATTATGATTATCGTTAAGGAGCCGTCGTCATTCACTTCAACTTTGTAGGCGATTCTGTAAGAAATTTTGTTATAAATAAAACCATAAGCATAAATTCCGCTCAAATCGCCCGTTTTGACTTGTCCAATTTGCGGATTTTCAGAAATATTTTTAATTGCGTCTTCAAAAAGTTTTTTCAAATTTTTATCGTTCAATTTTTTCAAATAATTTTTAGCAGGCGGAAGTAAAATTATTTTATTCATCGTCGCCAAAAACTTCTTCCATTGTATAATATTCGCCGCCGGATTGTTCAATTAAATCATTCAGCATTTTTTCCATAGCATCAGGAACTTTGGCGCGAATTTCTTTAAATTTATCTAAAAGCGCGTTGCCTTCGTAACCTTGATTTATTAAATCTGCCAAAATTTCTTCGTCAAATTCGCCTGTAATCATTTCAATCACCCCAACAAGATTTTCAGTGTAAAAAGAATTTTTCCTGCAAAAATTTTTTACAAAATAATTTTTCGCCAATCTAAATTTAAATCGTGCGTTATGATAATCAGCGTGCGATTTTTTTTATTGCAGTCTTCGATAAGCGCGGCGATTAGCTTTTCAGAAATATTTTTATCAAGTCCTGCCGTTGGTTCATCTAAAATTAAAACGTCTGGATTTTTCGCAAGAGCCAACGCAATTTGCAACCTGCCGCGTTCACCGCCGGAAAGTTTGGCGGCATCTTCGCCAATTTCTGTATCAATGCTAAAATTTTCAAGTTGGCAAATTTTCAAACAATCCAAAATTTCAGCGTCAGAAATATTTTCGCAATAAATTTCAAAATTAGCGCGTATCGACTGCGAAAAAATATAATTTGTAGAAGTTGCGGCGGCAAATTTACCGCTCGTCAAAACTTCGCCGCTGTCAGGAGTCAAAATTTTTGTCATCAAATATAAAAGCGTCGTCTTACCTGCGCCACTTTCACCAACGATTAAAACTTTTTCGCCGCGTTCAATCTGCAAATTAAAATTTTCAAAAATTGGAAAATCATAACCAAAATTGACGTTGCGAAATTCAAACGCAAAATTTGTTGAAGTGTCGGCAATTTTAATTTTATCGTCAGAAATTTTGACGTGACGAATTTTTTTGTAATTTAAAATGGCGTTTGGAATTGCCGAAAAAATTTCCTGCACAACCAAAAAAATTAACGCCCAAACTGTCAGCTCAATTTTCCCTACAACCGCGCTAAGTTTAAATAAAATAAGACAATTTCCCGCCGCTATAAAAATATTTGTGAATGTATCAAAATTTAATTGGCACGTTTGACTTTTTAAATTGGAATTGCCAAAAGTTTCAGCCGTGCGATTTAAAATTTTTAGCGAAGTTTTAACGCCGTAAATTTTTAATTCGTCTCTGCCGTCGTTAAAATCTAAAAGTTTTGCGCGGTATTCTGAATCGTCGGCAGTTTCAACTTTGAAAATTATCGACATAATTATTACCGTCAAAAAAATTGCAGGGAAAATTATTGCCGAAAATCTAAGCGGCTCAAATAAAAAGTACGTCAACAAAATTGTTACAAGCGCGGCAGTTGACAGCGGCAAAACTACATGCGGCAAAAAATCTTTCATTAAATCCGCCGTTATAATTAATTCGTGCAACATTTCGCCGTTTGAAATTTTTTTGCTAAGTGCCGCACTTTTAAAAATTTCTTCGCGCAGATTGTCCAGAAATTGGAAAATTATTTTGTGTGAAAAAAATCTGTCGCAATATCTTAATACGGCGCGGAAAATTCCTGCGGTACGTACCAAAGTTATTCCAACTGATAACGCACTTAAAGGCGGTTGTAACGCGGCTGAAGCGATTAACCACGCGGCGGACGCCATTAACAAAATTTCTGAAAACGCCGCTGAAACATTCGCCGCTACTGCCGGTAATATTTTTTTTATATTTAACAAGTTTCTAGCCCCTAACTCCTAGCCCCTAATCCCTAAAAAAGCATAGACAAAGCAACCTTTTTGGTAGTAAAATTGTTTTAAAAAGGAGCTGATAAAATGGCTGACGAAATTAAACCCGAAAAAAATTCAAACGATACAAAAAACGAAGACGCCCGTTTTGACGTTCAATCACTGGACGAAGTGAAGGACGAAAACGGCAACGGTATTTTTCATATGCGGACGAAAACCAAATGGATCGCCGCAATTTCAACGATAATGCTATTTGTAACGGCGATACTGATTTACATAACGGTTGAATATGGATTCGGCGCGGAAATGTGGCAAGTTGCAGTTTGGGGATTGTGCGGGATTGTGGCGTTTTACTCAACTTTCAAAAAATCGCTCGCCGCGTTGTTGTTTAACTTAGTTTTATTTTTCGGCGTGTCGCTAATTCCGGCGTGGCAAATGGGCTACCAGTATTTTCGCCCGCTCATCGAAAGAATATTTGGCGCAAATTAGGAGGTGTCGAAATGTACGAAGGAACTTTAATTTGGCACGAAGATTCTATTGCAGTGCAACATTTTTCAAACGGCGAACTGATTTTTACGAAGTTGCAGATTGGGCAGGAGATTGAACTTTTTCAAAATGGCTATTGGCACAAAGTCAAAATTCATTCGACGACGGACGAACCTTACATTGAGGATTGGGCTTACGGCGATTGTTTAGGTTGCGAAGTTAAATTGCCAAATGAATAATGAAATTTTAAAGCGCGGCGCAACGCTGAAGTTTATAAAAAGCTACACCGCGACAACTGTTTGTCAACTTTTCAAAAGTTGCGACGACACAATTTAATAACAATTCGCTCCAAACTTTCGACGCCTGCGCGACCAACTTTAAAATTAAAATCTGCGTCGGCAATATCCATAAAAATTTCTTCCAAAAGTTTTGTGCTGTAAGTTGGAACGATTTTTTCAAACTTTTTGGCAATGAACGGGTGCATTTCCAATTTTTGCGCCAATTCGTTGCCGGTAATTTTATTTTTGATATAAAATTTTGCCAAAAGTAGTTGGCGGACGTGGCGACTTAAAACCGTAATAACCATAACAAAATTATATTGGTTACGCATTTGAGTTCGCAGAATTTGCACGGCGTTTTTAGTTTTTCGTGCGTCAATGGCGTCAACAATGGCGAAGTTTGAAACTTCCGGCATCTCAAGCAAATTTCGCTGTAAATCTTCCAAAGTTATTTCTTTGCCGCGCACGTTGAGGCAAATTTTTTCAAATTCATTTTCCAAGTACCAAATTGAAATTTCCGGCAATACGCCGATTCTTTCAGAAAAATATCTGCGTGCGTCGAAATTCATAATTTTGCCGATTGATTTTAGTTTTTCGTTTAACCAGTCATCAAGTTGCCACGATTTAAGCGGCTCCGCCTCCAAAGTTTCGCCAACTTTTGAAACAATTTTGTAAAGTTTTTTGCGCTTGTCTGCAGTTTTCGCCGTGAATATCACGTAGTTTGTATCAAGCATATTTTCCAAAACTTTTTCGAGGCGTTCAGATTTACTTTCCGCGCTGAAGAACGGCGCGTTTTTTACGAGTACAACATTTTTTGGATTGAAAAATGGCGCACTATCAATCGTGCTGACAATTTCGGCGATTGAAATTTTTTCGTTGCAGTCGATTTTTACAACGTCGGATTTATCGACTTGCAACTTTTGAAAAATTTTATCCCGCGCCTTGTCAATGTAAAAAGTTTCTTCGCCGCTCAACAAATACACGTGCTTAATTTTTATATCAAGCATTTTCATAAAATCTTTGTAATTCAAATTATCACTTCTTTCTAGGTGTTAGATGTTAGGCGTTAGGCGTTAGGGAAGAGAAAGTTTAAAATCCCTAGTCCCTAGCCCCTAGCCGCTAATCCCTAAAAATCGACCGAAGGGAGAGTTTTTTATGTACCGGGACGCTTGGGCTGAAATAAATTTAAAAGCAATTCGCCATAATCTTACCGAAATTCGCCGCCACATTCAACCTACCGCCAAACTTTGCGCCGTCGTCAAGGCTAATGCTTACGGGCATGGCGCAGTTGAAGTTTCAAAAGTTGCTGTTGAAGTTGGCGCAGATTTTTTGGCAGTTGCAACCGTTGAGGAAGGCTTGCAACTTCGTCGCGCAGGTTTTACTTTGCCAATTTTAATTTTGGGCTTAATTCCATACGACGCCGCCGAAATTGCAGTTGAAAATAAATTAACTGCCGCAGTTTCTGACTTTGAATTGGCTGAAAAAATTTCCGCCGTCGCCGTTAAATTCGACACGCGGGCTAAAATCCATTTAAAAATTGAAACGGGTATGGGCAGGATTGGAATTTTTCCTGATGACGCGTTAGAAATTGCCGATAAAATTTCAAAGTTGCCGAATGTTGAAATTGAAGGGATTTTCAGCCATTTTGCGGACGCTGATTCAAGCGACAAAACTTTTACACTTCAGCAGTTGGAAAAATTTAAAAATACCTGCGAAAAAATTTCTGAACGCGGTATTAAAATTCAAATTCGCCACATTGCAGAATCAGCCGCAATTCTGGAAATTCCCGCCGCTCATCTTGATATGGTTCGCGCAGGTGTTATAACTTACGGAATGTATCCGTCTGAATTTGTCAAACATACAATCGAACTTCAGCCGGTCATGAAATTGGTTGCAAAAGTTGCTTACGTTAAAGAAATTCCCGCCGGTACTTCGATTGGTTACGGGCGTGAATTTATCGCCTCTAAACGCGCTAAAATAGCCACAATTCCGCTCGGTTACGCTGACGGGTACATAAGAGCCTACAAAGGTTTTCACGTCGAAATTAACGGCAAAATTGCGCCTGTAGCGGGGCGCGTCTGTATGGATCAGTTTATGGTTGACGTTTCAGAAATTCCAAATGTTAAAATTGGCGACGAAGTTATTTTATTCGGCAGTGAAAAAATTTCGATTGATGACGCCGCCCGCCATTTAAAAACTATCAACTACGAAATTACTTGCCTTGTTTCAAATCGTGTACCGAGAATTTTCAAGCAGTAAAAAATTTGTTCATCATTGTATATCGCCACGAAAAATAAAATATTTTACTGCGCGTTACAAATGGCAATTGGTTACCGTGTGGGATTAATTAAGCGTGGTCTCGTCTGATAATTTATCGAGACTAAAGGCAATGTGTCGGTAATTTTTGATACTTTGAAAACTCTATGAAATTGAAATGGCTGATATTTTATCCGAAATTCAAAATAAATTGTGATGTTATACAATAGCTAAGATTAAAATTATCTTCCAACTAAAATACAGCAAAAAGCCAAAGCGTCATTTAATTTTTTGCCAACAAAAAATCCTGTTTTCGTCTTTACTGCAAGTTCAGGATCAAATGAGCCGTGAATCTGTTTATTCGCTTGATTCAATTCATTTACATCAACATTTTCTTTCTTTATTTGCGTTTAAATTGAAAAAACTTTTTTGCCTTCAAATTAAGTAGCGGCAGGTTTTGCCTCGTGAATTTCTGTAACTGGACAATCCAAAATATCTTTGGTCACAAGGAGGAAGTCTGCAAATTTTCCTTCGCTGATACTGCCGCGCTCGGTTTCAATGAACATTTGCTTTGCAATGTTGATTGTTAAAGATTGAATTGCTTGTTCACGTGTGATAAGTTCTTCAGCCCACCAAGGTTTTCCGGGTTCCAGGTAATATTGTCCCGTAACCGCAATTTCAATAATTCCAAAAGGGTCGTCAGGACTGCCGGAAAGTTCAGGAAAATCTGAATGCGAAGTTATATTTATGCCGTTATCGAAAAATGACTTCATTGGATAACTTTTGTCGCCCATGCCTTCGGGTACCATTTCAAGCAAAATTTTTTGAGTCTCATCATCGTTTTGATGCCAAAGCATACCGGCAGTTACAAAAATATTGTGGTCTGCCATTCGTTTATAATCCGACGGAATAACATTATTCACATGTACAAGCGTATTTCTCATTTCATCTTTACCGCCGTTTATGAAGGCGTTGACTGCGCGATTAACTGCCAAATTTCCCATTGTGTGAATGTGCATACTTAACTTTTTCATTTGCCTTGCGCGTGATGTCCGTAACTTCATCTTCCGCCCAGTTGACAATTCCTTGTTTTCCGCCGGGATACAGCGGTTCAACAAATCCCGTACCCATTTCAACTGTACCGTCCATGAAAAGTTTAACCCAATTAGTTTTTACATGTTTGGAAGAATATTTCTGAATTTCAACTGCTTTTTCTAAATTTTTATCAACATCCATCCAGCTTTCAATTTCATATGTCAACCCCAACATTAAGTGCAAATCGCCCGCTTGATCAGTTTGCTGCGCCGCTTTAAAGTAACTTTCATTGAAAAAATAATTACTCCAGCCGTCCATGTACATTGTGTAGCCTTCAGATAACAATTTTTTCTGAATATCTGACAGAGTTTCTTTTGCCAAGTCAACGGAAAAAATATTGTCATTGTCCAAGAAAGAGCGGATATAAGTTCCAGCCTGTTCCTTGAGATAACCTGTAGGCGTGCCGTCTTCACCAAAAACAATTTCGCCGCCGCGAATTTCTTTTTTCAAAACTTTTATATTTTCCGTCTTTGACTGCAAACGCCTCGACAATTTGATTTCCTTCAGAAGTAAAAATTTTCCCGTAAACCACCAAATCTGCAATGTTTTTCATTGTCATTCCTCCTAAAAAATTTTTTATTCTGTGACTTCCAATAAAACCAAATAAATTTAGCATTTTTTATTTTTTTCAGCAAGGGAAGTTTCAGAATGTCATATTTGCCTTTCAAAGTTTCTTGTTTTTCAAATTTTTCTTTATGTCGATTTGATGATTTATCGAGATATAAATTTGATAATTTCCTGCTAAAAATGCGCCCGCACTTACGAAAGACACTTTCCGGCTAAAAATTATGTGCGGCGGAAAATTGGCGATACAAACAAGCTAAGGCGGCGGAACGGTATTAACAGTAACTATACCAAATTAAAATTTTTTCTTACGTTTAAGTTGCCAGACGTTTTAAAAATATAAATAAAAATTTTATTTGAAAATATCAAACAGTAAGGCAAAAATTTTTGAGTATAATAAATTTATCAAATTACAATGGAATTTGATGCGGAAACTGGAGCGAGTGTATTTTCTATTTGTTAAAAAAAATTTTTAAAGGGGGAAAATCCTATGTTCGGAAAAATTTTTGATAAATTTAATTTAAAAATGTTTTGTGCTTTAATCGTAATTCTTTTTATTTTTAGCACGGTTTCAACTTGTAATGCTGCCGTCAATTATTCCAAACTTTTTGGCAAAATTACACGTGGAGTTGCAAAAAAAGCTGTAAAACATTACTTGGAAACTTCAATTTTGGATACAGGTAATCCGGAACTTTCTATTGGCGGTGCGGAAATTGGTAAATCAATAAATGAAATTGAAAATATTTTAGGTGATGCAAATAACTTCCAAAGATTGGAAGGTTCCAGAATTTTATTTAGCATTTACCAAAATGGAGCGGTCGGAGTTATTTCAAAAGATAATATAGCTACGGCGATATTCTGTGAAGATTCTACTCTTTCAACAAGGCGCGGAATGCATGTCGGCTCTACTGCACAAGATATTTTAAATGCTTATGGCGAAGACTATTTTGTAGAAAATCTGGATAATTATTACGATGTGATAATATATCAAGTTGAATTTAAAGACACGTTGTGGAACAAAGCAAAAAATTTCTTCAGTTCAGATGATAAAGTAGGACAAATATTTTTTGTTGTAAATCGTTTGAATTATCGCGTTGTTTGTGCAGGAGTAAATTTACTTGAATAATATATTGGCAAAATAAACGATTTTTAAATTAATTCGTTGTGGTAATTTTTTTATCAATTTTGCAAGAAAAAAATTCCGCAGATGATTCCATGAATCAACCTGCGGCGGCGGTCGTCCTGCGCGGTTGCGATAGCAAGCGTGCTCTTTAGCAGACCGCCGTTTTTGCTTCTGATATTTACATTGAGTCTTTTATTCTGAAATTGGCGAAGATATTTTCAAATTTCCTTAATTGTCTAGAGATCAAATACGTGCTGACGGAAAAAATTTTAACTTAACTTTTTTATAGCCAACCTATAAAAATTTAATTTGCTGCTTGTAAAGCTAATGCTTGTTCGCGCAGTTTTGCAATTCTGTCTTCGGTTGCAGGATGTGTAGAAAAAAGATTTTTAAGTTTAACGCTTGCGCCTTCCAAAGGATTCACGATAAACATATGAGCCGTTGAAGTTGTGGAATTTTCAAGCGTTGCACGTTGCGCGTAGTATTCAATTTTTTCAAGCGCACTTGCAAGATAAAGCGGGTTGCCGCAAAGTTCGCCGCCGGTTTTATCTGCGTCGTATTCACGGGAGCGGGAAATTGCCATTTGAATTAAAGACGCGGCAAGCGGCGCAATAATAATTGTAGCCAAAGTGCCAATCGCTCCGCCGTTATCTTCACTTGAACGAGTGCCGAAAATTGCGCCCCATTGTACGATATTTGCAACCATTGAAATAACGCCTGCCATTGACGCGGCAATAGTTCCCGTCAAAATATCACGGTGTTTGACGTGTGCCAATTCGTGCCCTAATACGCCGGAAATTTCGTTATAGTCCAACGCCTTCATTATTCCCGTTGTAACTGCAACCGCCGCATGACTTGGATTTCTGCCCGTTGCAAAGGCGTTTGGTACGTCGCTATGAATGATATAGACGCGGGGCATCGGTAATTCTGCTTTTTGCGCCAAATTTCTTACAATGTTGAAAAGTTGCGGCGAATCACTTTCAGAAATTTCTTTTGCGTCGTACATTTTCAGCACCATTGAATCACTAAACCAGTAACTGAAAAAATTCATACCGAGCGAAATTACAAGCATAACCATTGCGCCGGTACTGCCTTCTATTGCGCCGCCAATCGCCACCATTAAGCCGGTTAGCAACGCCATTAAAATTGTTGTCTTAAAAATATTCATATTTGAACACCTCCAAAAAATTTTCAGGGCAAATTTATTATAGCACTTGTTTTAATTTTTGCCAAATAGAAAAAATTTCATCTTCAGATAGTGTAAAAATTTTTGTTACAAAATATCTGACATAATTTTAAATTGTTAAGATTAAAGTTTCCTTAATAAAACGCTATTGCAATTTATCCAACTAAAAAAGCCGCCGCAATTTACGGCGACTTCAGAAAGTTTTTATCTAAAAATTTATTTCAATGTAACAAGATTTTTGCCTGTCATTTCAGCGGGAATTTCCATACCTGCAAGCGTCAAAAGTGTAGGTGCAACGTCACAAAGTGCGCCGCTTTCAACTTTTTCTACTCTGTCAGAAACAACGATAATCGGCACAGGGTTAGTTGTATGAGCGGTAAACGGTTCTTTCAAATCGTAGTCAAACATTTTATCTGCGTTGCCGTGATCAGCGATAATGACAACTTCGCCGCCGACTTTCTTCATACAAGTAACGAAAATGCCAACGCAAGTATCGACAGTTTCAACCGCCTGTACAGCCGCCTTCATAACGCCGGTATGTCCTACCATATCGCCGTTTGCAAAGTTCAAAATAATAAAATCGTATTTTTCAGAAAGAATAGCCTCTGCAACTTTTAAAGTTACGGTAGGTGCGCTCATTTCAGGTTTTAAATCGTAAGTTGCAACTTTCGGCGAAGGTACCAAAATTCTGTCTTCGCCCGCGTATGGCTCTTCAACGCCGCCGTTAAAGAAAAATGTTACGTGAGCATATTTTTCAGTTTCGGCAATACGAAGTTGACTTAATCCCGCCTTGCTGATAGTTTCGCCGAGACCGTTTGAAACACTTTCAGGCGGATAAGCAACCGTAACATTCAAGCCTTCTTCATATTGCGCCATTGTCACGAAAGGAACATTTTTCAATTCTTCGACACGTTCAAAGCCGTCAAATTTGTCATCGGTAAAGGCGTGCGTCATTTCACGACCACGATCTGGGCGGAAGTTGAAGAAAATAATTCCGTCATTAGGTTTTACGCCGTCATAATCGCCGACAACTACAGGAATTACAAATTCATCTGTAACTTTGTTTTCGTAGGATTCTCTGATAGCGGTTGCAGAATCAGCCTTGCGCGGCGCGTCAGCCTTTGCAATGGCGTCATAAGCTTTTTGAACGCGATCCCAACGTTTATCTCTGTCCATTGCGTAATATCTGCCGGAAATTGTTGCAACTTGTCCAATTCCAATTTCTTCAATTTTTTCTTCGAGAGTTGCAAGATATTCAATCGCTGAACTTGGCGGAACGTCGCGCCCGTCCAAAAATGCATGCACATAAACTTTTTTAACGCCTTTATCTTTTGCAAGTTTCAAAAGTCCGTAAACGTGATCTGTATGGCTGTGAACGCCGCCGGGTGAAAGTAAGCCGAAAAGATGAAGTGCGCCGCCGCTTGCAATAACTTTATCTGTAACGTCGTTTAAAGCTTTGTTTTGGAAGAAATCGCCGTCACGAATTGCCTTTGTAATTTTTGTAAGCGGTTGATAAATGATACGTCCCGCGCCAATGTTCATATGTCCAACTTCGGAATTTCCCATTTGTCCGTCAGGAAGTCCGACATATTCGCCGGATGCTTGCAGTTGTGCATTGGGATATTTTTTTGTAAGGTCGTCAAGTACAGGTGTACTTCCAACTTGAATTGCGTTGTACTTGTCCATTGGATCGCCAATTCCCCAGCCGTCCATAATTACCAAACAAATTGGCGCGTGTTTAATTTTTGCCATATTCGTATCTCTCCTTTGCATTAAGTAAAAGCCGCCTTTCTAGGTTTTAGGATTTACCCAGCCCTATCCAGACGGCTCAATTTATTTACACATCAAAAATATTTACAGATTAGAAATTGACAATCGCCGAAAAGTCAGGAGCTTTAAGTGATGCTCCGCCAACTAATGCGCCGTCAACGTTCGGTTGTTTCATAAGGTCTTTAATCGTTGCAGGTTTAACACTGCCGCCGTATTGAATACGAATTGCGTCAGCCGCCTCTTGATCAAACTTCGCTGCAACCGCCTCACGAATAGCCTTGCAAACTTCTTCAGCTTGTTCAAATGTAGCAGTTTTGCCTGTACCAATAGCCCAAATAGGTTCATAAGCGATAACCAATTTTTTAACTTCGTTAGCTTTGAAACCTTCGAGAGCCGCGTTAATTTGATTTACAACGTGTTCAATGTATTTGCCGGATTCACGAATTTCCAAAGATTCGCCGCAGCAAATAATAGGAGTAATGCCCGCGTTGAAAGCGGCTTTAGCGCGTTTGTTTACGCCTTCATCAGTTTCGCCGAAATAGTCGCGGCGTTCGCTGTGTCCAAGAATTACAAAATCAACGCCAATTTCATTGAGCATACCTGTTGAAATTTCGCCGGTGTACGCGCCTTTTGCTTCCCAGTGTACATTTTGCGCGGCAACATGAATATTTGTGCCTTTAACTTCTTTTGCAATAGCGGCAAGCGCGGTAGCGGTAGGAGCAACAACAACGCGACAATTTGCATTTGCAACGAGCGGAATCAATTCGTCAACAAGTGCGGTACCTTCTTTAATGGTGTTGTTCATTTTCCAGTTACCGGCAATAATCGGAGTGCGTCCAACGCCGTCAATAGCATCAATACCCGGTAAAACTTTACCTTCGAGATATTCAAGCGTTGCGCCGCCGCCGGTTGAAATGTGGGAAATTTTTTTGTCAAGACCGGTTTTCTTTAAAGCTGCGATTGAATCGCCGCCGCCGACGATTGAAATTGCGCCTTTTTCTGTAGCGTCAGCAACTGCCTTAGCAACTGCCAAAGTGCCTTTTGCAAAGTTATCAAATTCAAATACGCCCATTGGTCCATTCCAAATAATGGTTTTTGCGCCTTCAAGGGCTTTAACGTATTCTTCAGAAGTTTTTTCGCCGCTGTCAAGTCCCATCCAGTCAGCAGGACATTGATCAACAGGAACAGTTTTAAATTCAGCGTCAGCCGCAAATTTATTGGCAACAACTAAATCGACAGGAAGGACGACTTTAACGCCTTTCTTTTCGGCTTTTTCAAGTAATTCTTTTGCCAAGTCAACTTTATCAGCCTCTAAAAGTGAGGTGCCGACTTCGTAGCCTTTAGCCTTGTCGAAAGTATGAGCCATACCGCCGCCAATAATGATTGTGTCAACTTTATCAATCATATTGGAGATAACGCCGATTTTATCAGAAACTTTTGCGCCGCCGATAATTCCGACAAACGGACGTTGCGGATTTTCAAGAGTTTTGCCAATGTAGTTAATTTCTTTTTCCATAAGGAAACCTGCGGCAGTTTCAAGAAAATGAGTAATACCGACGTTTGAGGCGTGAGCGCGGTGCGCCATACCGAACGCATCATTTACGGCAATATCTGCAAGTGAGGCAAGTTTTTTAGCAAATGCAGGTTTATTTTTCTTTTCTTCTTTGTGATAGCGGAGGTTTTCAAGTAAAAGTACTTCGCCCGGTTGAAGTTCAGCCGCTGCTTTTTCTGCCGGTTCGCCGATGCAGTCTTCAGCCCATTTAACTTCAATTTTCTTTCCAACAATTTTTTCGTACTGTTCGGCAAGTTTCGCCGCGATAGGTTTTGTTGAGAATTTCGGTTCACGAGCTTCAGTAGGTCTGCCGAGATGGCAACCGATAATTACAGCCGCGCCTTGTTCAAGCAAATATTTGAGCGTTTCAAGTGTTGCGTCAATACGTTTTGTGTTGGTGATATTCAGTTTTTCGTCCATAGGAACGTTATAATCTACGCGCAAGAATACTTTTTTACCGTTGAGTTTGAGGTCTTTAATACTTTTCTTATCCACTTAAATTTTCCTCCTAATGTTAATTTACCGCTAAACTAGAAACGACTCGGCTCAACATTTGACGAAGAGCCGAGCCGTCACATTTTTTAATCGTTTTCAGTTCGTAACGGCGGGTAAAACCTGCGCCGCATTTTAAATTTCAAAATTACTTGAGTTCAGCAAAATATTTAATTGTGCGAACCATTTGACTGGTATAGCTGTTTTCGTTGTCGTACCATGATACAACTTGTACAAGGGTGTTGCCATCGCCGATTGGGCTAACCATTGTTTGAGTTGCGTCAAAGAGTGAACCGTATCTCATACCGATAATATCGCTGGATACGATTTCTTCATCATTGTAACCGAAGGATTCATTGGAAGCCGCTTTCATAGCGTCGTTAATTTGTTCTTTTGTAACTTCGCCTTTAACAACTGCAAAGAGAAGAGTTGTTGAACCGGTAGGAGTAGGAACGCGTTGAGCCGCGCCAATGAGTTTGCCTTTGAGTTCAGGAATAACGAGACCAATAGCTTTTGCTGCGCCTGTGCTGTTAGGAACAATATTGCATGCGCCTGCACGGCTGCGGCGGAGATCGCCTTTACGTTGTGGACCATCGAGAATCATTTGATCGCCGGTATAGGCGTGGATTGTTGCCATAATGCCGCTCTGAATAGGAGCAAGTTTATGAAGAGCTTGCGTCATAGGAGCTAAGCAGTTGGTCGTACAAGAAGCCGCTGAAAGAACTTTTACATCAGGTGTAAGGGTTGTATGGTTGACGTTGTAAACGATTGTTGGGAGGTCATTGCCAGCCGGTGCCGAAATAACGACTTTCTTCGCGCCTGCTTCGAGGTGTGCGGAAGCTTTTTCTTTACTGGTATAGAAACCTGTGCATTCAAGAACAACGTCTACATCGTGTTTGCCCCACGGAATTTCTTTTGCGTCTTTAACAGCGTAGATAATAATTTCTTTGCCGTCAACAACGATTGAATTTTCTTTCGCTTCGACTGTGTGTTTGCCTTCGCCAATTTTGCCGCAATATCCGCCCTGTGCGGTATCATATTTGAGAAGGTGAGCCAACATCTTCGGGCTTGTCAAATCGTTGATAGCTACAACTTCATAACCTTCAGCTGCGAACATTTGACGGAATGCGAGACGACCAATACGACCAAAACCATTGATAGCAACTTTAACTGCCATTTAAAAATACCCCCTATATTTTAAAGACTTTAAATTTTAAACCTTAAAACTGCAGTAATAATACACCGTTTTTTTTTAACTGTCAACTAAATTTTCAGAACATTTATAATTTCATTAAAAATTCATTTTTTATAAAAACTATAGCATTTAACTTTTTCATTTGGTATAATGCAATAAATTTTTCAGATAAAAATTGAGGAGGTGAAAGTTTTGGCAAGGCAAAATATATTTGGTACGGTTTTTGGCGTAGATGCGGGAATGTTGCAGTTGGCGGTTTTTCCAAATGTAAGCAAGCGGCGTTCGATTGAAATTGTGGACAGGATTTTTAACTTTTACAAAAATAAAAATGTTCGCCTTGTGATGCCTGCAACAGAGGCGCGGCAATTTCGCAAGGAAGAATACGGCTTGCCGTGCGTTGAACGCGTTCATATTGATATGGCGTTGTCGATTGGCGGCGATGGTACTTTGCTTGGCGTTTGTCGGCGTTTTCGTGAACAAGGTATTCCTGTTTGCGGAATAAATTTGGGGACGTTGGGATTTTTGGCAGATATTGAGCCGAATGAATTGGAAAGTAGGCTTGCAAAAATTTTAGTCGGCGATTACATTGTTGAACACCGGCTACTTTTAAGCGGCTATGTTCGCAACGAGTTAGGCGAAAGATTTTTGGGCAATGCAATTAACGACGTGGTAATTTCAAAAGGCGGCGGCGCACGTATGCTAAAGCTTAGTACTTATGTAAACAATACCTATTTGATGAGTTACAAGGCGGACGGCGTTATAATTTCAAGTCCTACCGGCTCAACGGCTTATTCTTTAAGTGCGGGAGGTCCAATTTTAAATCCTAATATCCGCGCCTTGCTTTTAACGCCAATTTGCGCCCATACTTTTCAAATGCGCCCGCTTGTTGTTAGCGAAGACGACGAAATTTGCATAAAAATTGAGGCGAACCGTGATTTAATGGTAACTTTGGACGGGCAGGAAATTTTTCAGATTCAGCCGAATGATGATATAGTTGTTAGAAAATCCCGCGCCGTTGCAAAAATTGTGAAATTCCCAGATAAAAATTATTATGACGTGCTCAAGGCAAAACTTTGGAAGGAGTGACAGAAAATGTCAGAAATGCCTGCAAATAATCTTACAGAAGTTGTCAAAGAATACAAAAAGCCGCCGCGTCAACGTTCGCCGCAAGAAATTACTGCTAGATATAATCAAGCGTTGGAATATTACAAGGAACTTTGTTTTAAACCGCAGGAAACCAATCAGTTAAAACTTTCAACCTATACCGAAATTAAAATTTTAGGTTGGGTACTTGGCAAGCCGGAGCGCGTCATTATCAAAGATATTTCCGAACATTCGGCTAGCAACCCTATGGGAATTTTTTAAAATGCACGCAAAAATAATTACGTCGTACCTTGCGGCGGCGGCGTTTTTTTTTATGTTGGCAATTTGCGCGGTAGTTTTGCCGAATAAAAATTCTGATCCCAGTTTTCATAAAGAAATTGCGCCATCAAATTCAATCAGCTATTTCAAAGACGATAAACTAATTGCACTTGCTGACGGAAAATATTTATTGGCGATGCCCGCCGCCGGTACTTTTGTACGTGGAAAAGCTCCAATGCTTTTAGTGAAAGTTGGACGTGAATATTACCCGCTGAATATTGCGGACGATTCTATTTTGCCGCGTCAAGGTAAAGTTTTGCCGCTGAAAATTTTATTTGGTTTTACTTCGCCTCACGCCTCAAATACTCTAAAATATGCAGAAAAAAGCGGCGGCAATCCTGTTGAATCCTACCACCGCAAATCACGTTATTATTTGCAAGTTGAAAACGGTTTTGGCACTGTTCAGCGTTACTATGTTTATCAATAATTTTTTTAATTTTTAAATGTACTTTTCTTTCAGTTGCGAAAAGAAAGTACCATGCGCGGCTTGCGTAGCAAGGCGTGCTCTTTAGCAAGAAACGCTTTTTAACGGCGCGTCAGGGTTGCAAATTCGACGAATAGGAGAATTTGCTCACTGCGACGAATAGGAGAATTTGCTCGGCTCTATCTGAAACCGATGACGCGCCAAACAAATGTTAATTAATGGTTGGTTACTAACACCTAAAACCGATGACGCGCCCCCACTATCACACTATTCCACTATAAAACTACTACCAATTTTCCCGCGCACTTTTCCAAAATGTCGGCGTAAACAGTACAAGCACCGTGAAAAATTCCAACCTGCTCAAAAACATAAATATGCACGCAAATAATTTACTTAACGGCGGCAAAAGTGCATAAGTGCTTGTTGCGCCTTGTATTCCAAATCCGGGTCCAACGCTTGCCATTGTCGAAACGCTCACTGACACGGCGTCTACAAAATCAATCCCGTCAAACATCATCACAAACGCAAATACAATATCCATCATCACAACCGCAAAGAAAAATTTTGCCGCGCCGTAAACCACACTATCTTCAATTACTATGCCGTTTAATTTCACGGGATTTAAAATTTGCGGGTGTATCTTCTGCTTTACGATTGAACCGATAAATTTAAACAGCAAAATAATTCTTGCAACTTTCAAACCGCCCGCTGTCGAACCGGCGCAACCGCCCAAAAACATTGTCATCATCAAACAAGCCTTACTTAATGGCGGGTACGTGTCAAAATCGTAAGCTACAAATCCCGTCGTTGAACTCAAGCTTGCAACGTGAAAAATAGCATTGCGTATCGCCGTTTCAATATCAAATTGCATTTCTAAAAATAAATCAGCTGCAATTATCGCACTTGTTACAAAAACTATCCACAAATAAATTTTAAATTCACTGTTACGCAGAATCACTCCGCCGCCGCGCCTTAAAGCCGTTGCGTACATTGCAAAACTGCCGCTTGAAATTATCATAAAAAACGCCATACAATATTCAAGGTAGGCGTTGCCGTATTCGCCAACTGTACTGTTATAAATTCCGTAACCGCCGGTTGCAATGGTCGTCATTGCGTGATTGACTGCCGCAAAACTATTCAGCCCGCACAAATAATAACTAATCGCGCAAATTACGGTTAAAAATACATAAATTTTGAAAAGTGCCTTTGCATTGTCACGAATACGCGGCATTTGTCTATCTTTAGTTGGTCCCGTAGTTTCTGCGCGAAGAATAAACATTGCGCCGCGTCCGAGCTGCGAAAGAATTGCCATAAAAATTACAACAATTCCTAAACCGCCGACCCAATTTGACAAACTCCGCCAAAGTAAAATACTGCGCGGCAAAATTTCAACATCATTAAAAACAGTTGCGCCCGTTCCAGAAAATCCTGCAAATGATTCTGTCAAACTGTCAATTAAATTCAAATAGCCGCCTGTCAAATACGGTACAGTTCCCAAAATTGAAACTAACAACCAACCTAAGCCGGTTATCGCAATTCCGTCACGAACACCGATATTATCTTTGCCTTGCAAGCCGCCAAATCTTTCTAATTCAAATGTTACCGCCACGCACAAAAAGATTGACAATAAAAAAGCCGCCGCACCTCCAATTTCTTCAGTGACTGCGGCGAGTATGAAGGGCGGTATCATTGCCGCGCCCGTGAAAAGTGTTAAATAGCCGAGCAATCCCGCTACAATTCTTTGGTTCATTTTAACCTCCGTTCATTTACTGCAGAGGAGTTTTTTTATGAATATCAAACAGAAATATCACAATGCCGAAATTTCCACGAAAATTACTTTGACTTATACCGCGTGCTTTATTTTGTTGCTGATAATTATTGATGTGGTTATGTACTTTGGCGTTTTCTACGCGCTTTATCGCCCCGCCAATAATTCTTTGAAATACAGTATGGAAAGCGTTAAAAATCTTATGGACACTCTCGCGCAGAATCCACACGAGTTTGATCCCAATTCAATTCGTGAGCCGTTGGTTGCGGGCGTCGTACTTCGCGTTATCGACGACACGGGAAATATTTTAATTGATACTGATAAAAATTATCCATCGAATGAACTTTTTATAGAAAATATTTTGAACGACCCTTCAATTTTCGCTGATAAAGATATGGAAGTTGCAGAAATTGGCGGCGCGTTGGTTTATCGTTCAAAAAGCGATTATATTTTTGAAAAAGAACACGTTACGTTATATTTTTTCCGCACCATAACTTCAGCGAAACTTTTACTTGACGACTTGGAAAATATTTTGTTGATACTTGACGCCGTCGGAATAATTTTTGCATTGGCAGTTGGACACATTGTCAGCAGGAAAATTTTAAAGCCGATTAAAACTATGACTGACCACGCCAAAGAAATTGCGTTTGGCAAAATGAAAGATCGTATTGAAATTCCGATGGCAAATGACGAACTTACCGAACTTGCAAAAACTTTTAATGATATGCTTGACAGGATTCAAGACGGAATTGACAAGCAACAGAAATTTGTTATAGACGCGTCGCACGCGCTGATTAATCCCGCCACTGCGATTTTTGGCAATACCGATATTTTAAAAATGTACGGCTTTAACGATAAAAAACTTTTTGACGATTCAATAGATTCTATTTCAGAATCAGTGCTAAGTATGGACAGAATTATACAGAATCTTTTATTTATGGCAAGGGCTGATCAGAATCGCCAAAAGTTCAATCCAACAAATTTAAATCTTGCCTATGTTGTCAAACGCGCCGTAGAATTAAAACAAATTGTCACGTCCAGTCATCAAATTGAAATTACTCAAAATGACGACGCCACAATTTTTGGCGATGAAGATTTAATTCTACAAATGCTTGAAAAAATCCTTGATAACGCGGTTAAATACAGTCCGAACGGCAAAAAAATTACCGTCATTTCAAAAGTTGACGGCGAAAAAATTTTTGTGAGCATTGCTGATAACGGCGTTGGTATTGCGCAGGAACATTTTGAAAAAATTTTTGAACGCTTTTTCAGAATTGGAACTGTTGAAGACGTGGAAGGCGGCGGCTTAGGTTTAACTATTGCGCATTGGATTGCCGACAAACACGAAATTAAAATTTCTTTACAAAGTGAAATTGGCAAAGGTACAACTTTTACTTTGATTATTCCAACGGTTTAAAATTTCCTGTACAAATAAAAATTTCTGTGATATACTTCGCAAAGTACCTTAAACGGTAGGCGGTTGCGTCACTTCCGAAAGGAGGTGATTGTATGCGTCGTATTGTCAAGATTGTTATCCGCGTGA